>Ga0247817_10000436_pt1 | contig 23641 bp, 17 predicted proteins | sample UWRJL212509R1_FD_178010 | JGI IMG/M metagenome (GOLD analysis project Ga0247817, IMG submission 178010) | Plant litter microbial communities from Arlington Agricultural Research Station in Wisconsin, United States - UWRJ-L212-509R-1 | ecosystem: Environmental > Terrestrial > Plant litter >...
GCGGTGGCCGAGCGTCCGCGGGCGGTGAGTGCTGCACCGACGATCGCCGCGGCGAGGGCAGGGGGAAGGATGTAGGGCTCGACGACGGTGATTCCTGCGATGGCCCATACGCACCAGAGTGCCCCGGTGTAGCTCACGGCCGCTGTCCACCAGGCGTAGCGGCGTCGCGTGAACAGCGCGGTGGCGGTCGCGCCGATGCCGAGGATGAGCAGCACGAGGAACGTGGTCTCGAACCCCGCCGCGATGCGGACGAGCGCGAGCAAGACGGCGATCGCCGCAGTGACGAGCGCTGAGATCTCGATCCACAGCCGGGCGGCGTCCGCGTCACGCTCGGGAATTCCGTGGCGGACGAGCGCTGAGCCGATAAGGGTCGTGCTCGGCAGGGTGCAGGCGACGATGACGGCGATGATCGGCAGGGTCACCGGCGAACCGCTTGTGAGCAGCAGCCAGGCGCCGAGGCAGACGACGACGACGGCCAGCGACGGCACGAGCAGCGCCGCAGCGATGGTGCGAACGAGCAGGTTGAGGCCCTCGCGCCTCGTTGTCACGAGTGCCAGCAGGAACACGAAGGTCACGCCCGTCGATAGCGCGGTCCAGCCGCTGCGTTCGAAGAGTACCGCACCGACGTTGATGAGGAACGGCACCGCCGTCACGATGAGCACCGAGTACCAGGTGGGTGCGGAGAATCGACGGGCGAGGGTGGTGATCAGGGCGAAGACGGATGCCGCGGCCGTCGTCAGGCACAGAGCGGCCATTGCTTCGACATGCAGCAGGCCAAGGCCGGTCGAGAGAATAGCGAGTGCGTAGGCGTAGGCGATGCCGTAGTGGATGGGGCGCACGGCGGCGGGAACGGAGCGAGCGATGGCGATGATAGTGCCGACTACGGCGACGCCGATGGCCACGGTGAAGTCGGTGTCGACCCACGACAGCGCGGCGACGCACAGCACGAGCGCGTGGGAGCCGACGACGAAGGGTGCGCGCAGGCGCACGGGAGCACCGGTGATTCGAGGCACCAGAACCACGCCGGCGGCGAGAGCGAGAGCGAGCGTGAGGCCGATGGCCGATGCAGCCCACAGCGGGAGGGCGGCCCACGCGATCAGGTTAAGAAGGGCGAGTACGCCGACCCAGGCGGCGATCACGAGGCTCCAGCCCTTGATGCCGATTGGCTGGCGACGCGGGAACGCCTCCGACACCGCAAGATCCTCGACGGAAACCGGGCGTGCGCGAGGCGTAACGGGCGCGGGTGGGCCGGCGAAGCGGGAGAGCGCGGCAGAGGTGAGACTGATGGCGGCAAGGCCGAGAATGATCGAGAGTCCGTATCGGGCGAGGCTGGTGGCATCCGTCGTTCCGTCGTCGAACGCGTAGGGGTCGAGCGCGGCGCCAAGCCTCTCGAGTGCGTCGAATCCCTGCGTTATGCCGCCGAGCACGGTTGGAATCGCGAACAGGGCGCCGGTGATCCAGGCGCCGTGCAGCATCGCGCCGCGACGGACGCTGGCGCCAGCGGGAATCGCGGCAAGCGCGACGACCGCGATTCCGGCGGCGGCCGGGATGAGCGTGAGGTGGAACGGGTCGATGGCGGTGAGAGCCAAGGGGAGCAGGGCGATTGCGCCGACGGCCAGCGCCCCGTAGCTGACGCTGAAGAATGTCCTGGCCTGGTTGCGCGTGCCGAGCGCCGACAGTGCTGCGACGGTCGCGATGACGAGGGAGATGTCGATGTAGGCGGGGAGTCCGGTGATCGACGGGAGGAACGGCGCCGACACGAGAGCGACCGCGGATGCCGTGATCTGCATCGTCGTAGCGAGCGTTCGCTCCGGGGCAAGAGTCGTGGCAATACCCGTGGCGAAGCGCGGTGCGATCCGGCGCGCTACGTCGTGGAGCGCCAGTGCGACGGCCGCGACACCGAGGTGCCCGATGAGCGCGGACCAGGCGGAGCCGTCCGCGTAGCCGAAGAATGCCGGGGTGATGGCGAGACCGAGGAAGGCGAGCCAGGTCCAGGTGCGGATGCGGGCGAGTGAACCGATGCCGAGCATGATGAGGGAGCTGACGAGGGTTCCGATCGCTCCGAACACCCAGTCGTTTGTTGAGGCGGGGGCGATCTGAGAGAAGGCCCAGACATCGAGCGCAACAAACACCATGCCGAGTGCACCGACCGCCTCTGCCGAGAACTGCAGGCGTGCGCGGCGCAGCAGGAGCGCTCCGCCGAGGAAGACTGCGGTGATGATCGCGATGATCGTTGTTCGGGTGGCGAAGTTGGTGAGGTCGGGGTTGAGGAAGGTGAAGACGATTGCGGCGACGGCGAGCAGTCCAGCGCCGGCGACGGCGAGCACCGACTGCACGCTGATCTGGGACTCTGGCCGTGCGGCCGGCGCGAAAGTGCTCGGGGTGACGACGGGCGAAGGGACAGCTGTAGGCGCGGGTGTCGCGGCGGGCACAGTGACCCGCGGCGTCACGCGGGTAGTCGGCAAGCGGTCGATGAGCTGCTGGCGGTGGGTGATGGCGAGGGCTGCGGCTTCGGAGGCCGCGGTGAGCTCGGTCGCGACTTCGCCGCGCAGGTCGGCACCGCAGACGGGGCACCAGCCGGCCTCGAGCATGCCCTCGTCGCAGCGCGGGCAGCGTGCCCAGTCGACGAGGTATTGCGCTGTGGTCGTGCTCCAGGTCTGTCCCATGCCGGTCAGTCTAGGACGGATAAAGCGACTAAAACTCTAACTAACGCCCTCGGTGGATGGCTTGTCACCGATTTTCACTCTCGAGAGTGAGTGGCTGCTCGACCGGCCCTGTCGGAATTTCAGGACAATCTGCCCGCAGACGAAAACTGCCCCCGACAATGCGGGGGCAGTTGTTCACTCGCGAGAGCGAAATCCTGAATTTCCGACGTCACCCGGCGGAAATAGGAGGAGGGAAGCGGCTGAGAGGGGTTGCTCTAGACCGAAACGGTCGCGAGCACCTCGTCGAGGCGAACCTCGGCCTCGGGGTCTTCGACGTGCTGGGCAAGCGCGAGCTCGGACACGAGAACCTGGCGAGCCTTGGCAAGCATGCGCTTTTCTCCCGCGGAGACGCCCTTGTCCTGGTCGCGACGCCACAGGTCGCGCACGACCTCGGCAACACGGTGAACGGAACCGCTCGCCATCTTCTCCTGGTTGGCCTTGTAACGACGCGACCAGTTGCCCGGCTCCTCGACGTCACCCGAACGCAGCACGTCGTAAACGGCCTCGACTCCGGCAGCGTCGATGACCTCGCGAATACCGACGAGTTCTGCGTTCTCGATCGGGATACGGATGGTGAGCTCTGACGTGTGCACGTTCAGGGTCAGGTACGTCTTCTCCACGCCCTTCACGGTCTGCTTGGTGACCTCCGTGATGGTCACGGCGCCGTGGTGCGGGTAAACAAGGGTTTCACCGACGGTGAAGTTCATGATTCTCGATTCGCTTGGAGAGGGAGGGTGATGGTCATACGCTGCCGGCGAGCGCACGTGCGCCTACGACAGGAGAATCGGTAAAGCCCGGCCGGCGGGACGATGGCCGGCGGAGAAAGCTTTCGGGTGACGTGGGGAGCAGAGGGGATTCCTTGCTCGCGACGATCACTAGACCATTGTAGCATTCACCTCCGCTTACGGCTGCGGGGGTTGCGCTCGTGTGCTATGTCCGCCCAGTGCACCAGCGTTGATACGCTCGACACCGGACGATCCGGGAGTGTGGTTATGAATCTCGTTCTGCTTTTTGTCGTGGTGCTTGGCGCGATCTGTGTCACCGCGATCGCCCAGCGCAAAGGGCTCCAGCCGGCCCTCGTCATCGTCCTTGTCGGGTTCGCCGCCTCGTTCATCCCGGGAATCCCGCGCCTCGACATTCCTTCCGAGGTCATCCTCGGTGCGGTTCTCCCTCCGCTTCTCTACTCGGTGGCATTGAACTTCTCGTTCTTCAGCTTCATGCGCAGCATCGGCCCGATCCTCGGCCTCGGTGTCGGACTCGTCGTGGTGACCGCGGCAGCGGTCGGCTTGGTCGGAAACCTCCTCGTTCCGTCGCTCACCCTCGGCACGGCCATCCTGCTCGGCGCGATCGTCGCACCTCCGGATGCCGTGACCGCGGTCTCGATCGGCAAGAAACTCGGTCTTCCGCGCCGGGTGATGGACATCCTCACCGGCGAGAGCCTCGTTAACGACGCCGCGGCCCTCACCCTCTTCACGATTGCCGTCGCAGCCATCGCCGGCACCCACACGCTGTACGCGAACCCCTTTGCGCTGTTCCTCTACGCCGCTGGTGTCGGCTCGTTTCTCGGCCTGGTGCTCGGCGGTTTCGCCAACCTCCTTCGTCACTATGTCGCGAGTTCCGGACTGCAGACGGCGCTCGGGCTCATGCTCCCGTTCGCGGCATACTTCATCGCCGAACAGCTCGAGGCCAGCGGTGTGCTCGCGGTAGTCTTCGCCGGCTTCACGGTCGGCACCGGCGCCATTCGCGACAACTACCAGACCCGCATTCAGGAACGGCAGGTCTGGAGTTCGCTCGACGTGCTTCTCGAGACGTTCGTCTTCGCCTACATGGGACTGCAGCTTCGATTCGTGATCGAGGAGGTCACGGATGCCGGATACTCCACCCCGCTCGTCTTCCTCGCCGGGGGCGCCATTCTCGTCACGGTGATGCTCATTCGTCCGCTCTGGGTGTTCGGCATGATCGGGCGCCGCCGCCTGTTCGAGAAACTCCGGGAGGCGACGGAGAAGCGTGCACGCGCACGCGGCTTCGACCCCGACGAGCGCGAGAAGCTGCGACTCGAAGCCCGCGAACGCGCCTACCAGTCCGCGCCGGCGAAGCGCGGCCGGGCCCGCGGCGACCATCGCCCGCGCGAGCGGGTTCGGCAGTCGGCCATGACCATCGGTGAGGGTGCCGTGGTCTCGTGGACCGGGATGCGCGGTGTGGTGACGATTGCCGCAGCGTCGGGTATTCCGCTGGTGACGGCATCCGGTGAGGATTTCCCCGGCCGCGCGGTCATCCAGGCCATCGCGTTCACCGTCGCCGTGGGCACGCTTCTCATTCAGGGCGGCACGCTGCCCGCGGTGATCCGCCGGTCGAAGCTCCCCGACGACGCGGCGACGAGCAAGGCGGATGCCGCAGCCGTTGCCGCCGTGACGCGCGAGGCAGCGGACGCGATCATCAGCGACTTTGCGTCCAACCCGCCGCGAGACGTCAATCCAGCTGTCTACGAACGGGTGAGCGAGATGGCGAAGCGTCGGGCGGCGTCCGACGAAGAGACCGCCGCACGCGAGATCGACGAGGAGGCGAAGGCCGAGTCCAATCGTGTGCTCGAGGCCCTCCTGCAGCGCATGATCAGCGCCCAGCGCACGGCGCTGATGCACGCGATGCGCGAAGGGCGGATCGAGTTCGACGCGGCGACCTCGATGTTCGACCAGCTCGACATCCAGGAAGCTGGCCTCGCCGCCCGGCAGTCCAACCGCCTGTAGGGGAGAACTAGAAAGTCAGCACGATCTCGCGACGGCCATCGGCATCCGTCTCGACCGTCGCGCGCAGGTCGCGGTAGTCGCGGATCCGCGTGAGTCCGTCAGTCACCGGATGATCGAGGTCGCCGACCACGATGACGCGAGCACCGGCTGCGAGTGCGGCGGTGATTCCGGCTGCGGCGTCCTCGAACACGACCGTGTGCTCTGGCGGGAAGCCGAGGCGGGTGGCGGCCAGCGCGAAACCCTCCGGGTCGGGTTTGCCCCGCTGGACGCTCTCGGCCGTCACCGCGATCGCGGGGATCGCGATGGCGGCAACGCCCATGCGCAGTTCGGCGAGTTCGGTCGGCGCTGACGTGACGAGCGCGACGAGGTCGGCCGGCAGGCTCTGCAGAAACGTCAGAGCTCCGGGAATCTCGACGATGCCGTCCGTTCGCGTGAGTTCGCGGCTCATGAGATCGGCCGCGATCGTGACGTGATCGGCGTCGGCTGGTGCGAACCGACGGATCGTATCGATGCCCTGAACCCCGTGTGACGTCGCGAGAATCGTGGCGATGTCGAGGTTGTAATCGGCGGCGAACTCGCCCCAGACCTGCTCGACGACGCCCGTCGAATCGACGAGGGTTCCGTCCATGTCGAAGATTACGGCGCGTGTGCGGATCTCGGTGTCGTGCGGAGTCATACCTCCATCTTCGCCGCTGGCACGCCACACTATGACCATGCAGTCTTTCGCCAGCCGCTTGATGCCGTTCGCCATACGACTTCGCGGATCGAAGAAACGGTACGCGTCAGCCGAGGTCACCCTGGCCAAGGTCGCGAGCCTCCGGCTGCGCCCGAAGTCGTACGCCCCGCCGAAAAATCTCGACAGAACCGCGGATGTTGTCGTGCGCTTCGTCAACGGATGGCCCGTGTACGACGTCACGGCCAAGGGCGCCCGGCCCACCCGCCGGGCCATCTACCTCCACGGTGGATCCAACGTCTACGAGATCTCGAGCCAGCACTGGCAACTTGTCGCCGAACTGGCTGCCTCGACCGACTCCCGGATCACGGTGCCCATCTACCCGCTCGCGCCACAGGGCACCGCGCGGCTCGTTGTCGCCGGGTGCGCCGACCTCACCGAGCACCTCATCGACGAGGTCGGGGCTTCAGATGTCACGATCCTCGGCGACTCCGCGGGTGGCGGTATGGCCCTCGCGACCGCCCTCGTGCTGCGGGATCGCGGCAATGCGCCATCCCGTGTTGTGCTGATCTCGCCGGTGCTCGACCTCAGCCTCACCGATCCGGAGCTCTCCCGAATCGTTGGCAGCGATCCCTGGCTCGACCTGCCTGGCGCGAAAGCGACGTCCGAGCTCTACCGGGGGAGTCTCCCGTTCACCGACCCACGGGTGAGCCCCCTGTTCGGCGATCTGTCCGGGGTTGGCCCGATCCTGATGCTCAGTGGAACCCGCGACATGCTCAACGCTGACGCGCATCGGCTGGTCGAGAAGGCGGCGGCGTCCGCGCATCCGCTCGAGTACCACGAGGTCGCCGAGATGATCCACGTCTACCCGCTTCTGCCGATCCCGGAGGCCCGCGTCGCCCGCGAACAGATCCGGGAGTTCATGACGCGAACGGTGACCGCACAGCTCCCGTAGCCGCTACGACTGCGCGTGCGACTGCAGAAACTCGTAGAGCTCGCGATCGTCGACCCCGGGGAAGGTGCCCGACGGAAGCGGCGACAGGATGTGAGCGTGCAGCTTGGCACTCGACCAGGCCTTGCCCGACCAGCGGGTGGTGAGATCCTTCTCGGGCTTTCGGCAGCAGTTTTCATCGGGGCAGCGCGACGCGAGCCGGTCGGGAGTCTCGCGCCCGCGGAACCATTTCGAGTGAGCGAACGGCACGCCGATTGTGATCGAGAACTCGCCGGCCGACGTTGTGCCGGTCTGGGTGGCATCGAAGAACGTGCCCTCCGGGGTGTCGGTGTACTGGTAGAACTCGGTCGTGCGGTTGGTGCGCGTGAAGGCGACGCGGCTACTCCAGTAACGGCAGACGAACTGGCCTTCCGTCGAACCGGTGATGTCGACGGGAAGGCGAAGGCCGTCGTTTTCGTAGGCCTTGTAGACGGCGCCGTCGTCGCCGACCCGCAAAAAGTGGACGGTCATGTCGAGGTGCGCGGTGGCGAGGTTCGTGAACCGCAGCGCAGCTGCCTCATGCGTGACGCCGAACGCGTCCCGGAAGTCCTCGACGGCGATGTTGCGGTTGTTCTTCGCCTCCTGCAGAAACTCCACCGACTGGGTGCGCGGCATGAGACAAGCGGCGGCGAAGTAGTTGATCTCGAGGCGCTGCTGCAGAAAGTCGGCGTAGCTCTGCGGCGAGGTGTGGTCGAGCAGGCGGTGGGCCATCGCCTGCAGCGCCATCGATCGCAGGCCGTGGCCGCCGGGGATGGAAGCGGGCGGAAGGTAGATGCGGCCGTTCTCGAGGTCGGTGACCGAGCGAGCGGAGTGGGGGAGGTCACCGACGTGAACGAGCTCGAAGCCGAGACGCTCCGCGATGCGGCTCACCGACCGGTGGGTGAGCGCCCCCGTGCTGTGGCCGACCGAACGAACAGTCTCTTCGGCCAGTTCTTCGATCGCGGGGAGGTAGTTGTCGAGTGCACGCATGCTCTGGCGCAGTTCGGTGTTGGCGCGTCGGGCTTCCTCCGGTGTCGCGATGGCTTCGCGCGAACGCCGGGCGAGTTCCTGGTGGAGTCCTACGAGCGTTTCGAGCACTTCGTCGGTCATCGCGCGGCTCGGACGAATGGTCGGTAATCCGAGGGATGCGTAGACGGGGCTCTGTTGCATCCGGGTCAGCTCGATCTCGAGGCCGGCCCGCGGGGTCGGTGGGGCATCGTCGAGCAGTGCGGCGACCGGCACGCCGACGGCCGCGGCAATCGCCGACAGCAGGCTGAGCCGCGGTTCGCGCTGCGCGTTCTCGATGAGCGAGAGCTGACTGCCCGCGACGCCCACGAGCGCTCCGAGCTGATCAAGGGTCAGATCGGCTTCGGTACGGAAATGGCGGATGCGCTTACCGAGCGTTGCCAGGTTGCCGGGGGTCGCAAGATCGTCCATTTTGCGAGCCTAGCGAAAGAATCACCCTTTTTACCAGCTACTGCCCCTGTTCTGGCGCCGACATCCAGCGCATCGTTGTACGAAAGCAGTTTCTTGTTCCCCTTCACCGTCGAAAGGATGCACCCATGACTTTCACCGTTGCCCCTACCGGTACGGTTCCTACGGGCGCCGCGCCGTCGGTGCGCGCCTGGGTCGAACAGATTGCCACACTTACCCAGCCGGACGACATCGTCTGGTGCGATGGCTCAGAGCGCGAGTTCGACAGACTCACGCGACTCATGGTCGAGGCCGGAACCCTGATTCCCCTCAACCCGGAGCACCGCCCTGGCAGTTTCCTCGCCCGTAGCGACCCGAGCGACGTCGCGCGCGTCGAAGACCGCACCTTCATCTGCTCGGTCGATCCGGCCGACGCGGGCCCGAGCAACAACTGGCACGACCCGGCCGACATGCGCTCGACGCTCGACGGTCTGTTCGACGGCAGCATGCGTGGCCGCACGCTGTACGTCGTACCGTTCTCGATGGGGCCGCTCGGGTCGCCGTTCGCGAAGCTCGGCGTGCAGGTCACCGATTCCCCCTACGTTGTCGCGAGTATGCGCACGATGACACGCATGGGTACGGCCGCGCTCGAGCGCATCGACGAGTCGACCGAGTGGGTGCGTGCCGTGCACAGCGTCGGTGCGCCACTGGCGTTCGGTGAGACGGATGTCACCTGGCCATGCAGTGACACCAAGTACATCTCCCACTTTCCGGAGTCGCGGGAGATCTGGTCGTTCGGCTCCGCCTACGGTGGAAACGCGATCCTCGCCAAGAAGGCCTTCGCCCTGCGCATCGCGTCGGTCATGGCCCGCGACGAGGGCTGGCTTGCCGAGCACATGCTCATTCTGAAGATGACCTCGCCGGTTGGTCGGGTCTTCCATGTCGTCGCCGCCTTCCCGAGCGCGTGCGGCAAGACGAACCTTGCGATGCTGACGCCGACGATTCCAGGTTGGAGTGTCGAGACCATCGGCGACGACATCGCCTGGTTGCGCATCGGGCACGACGGTCGTCTGCGGGCGATCAATCCAGAGGCTGGCTTCTTCGGAGTGGCCCCCGGCACCGGAGCACAGACGAACGCAACGGCGATCGAGACGCTCTGGGGAAACACGATCTTCACCAATGTCGCCCTGCGCGACAACGGCGACATCTGGTGGGAGGGGCTCACCGACGAGATCCCCGAGCACCTCGTCGACTGGCGTGGCGAAGACTGGAGTCCGGCATCCGCGACTCCGGCTGCCCACCCCAACTCGAGATTCACCGTCGCGGCTGCCCAGTGCCCGTCCATCGCGGACGACTGGGAAGACCCGCGCGGCGTCGCTATCGACGCCATCATCTTCGGCGGCCGGCGTGCCACCAACGTGCCGCTAGTGGTGGAGGCACGGGACTGGGAGCACGGTGTCTTTATGGGCGCCACGATCTCGTCCGAGCGCACGGCGGCCGCCGAAGGCACCATTGGCGAACTCCGCAGGGACCCGTTCGCGATGATGCCGTTCTGCGGCTACAACATGGCCGACCACTGGGCACACTGGCTGTCGGTCGGTGCAGCCCTTCGCACGTCGGGCACGGTTCCGCGCATGTTCCAGGTGAACTGGTTCCGCAAGGCGGCGGATGGCTCGTTCCTCTGGCCGGGCTTCGGCGAGAACTCGCGCGTGCTCGAGTGGATGCTCGGTCGCGTGGCCGGCGAACTTGCCGCGGTCGACAGCCCGATCGGACTTCTGCCCGGCACCGCTGGAATTAATACCGCCGGGCTCGACATTGCCGACGAGGCACTCTCTGAACTGTTCGCTATCGATCGCGAGGCGTGGAGCGCCGAGGCCGACGACACCGAGAGATTCTTCGCCACCTTCGACGGTCGCGTGCCGGATCCGGTCACCCGCCAGCTCGCCGAGCTGCGTGCCCGCCTGAACTCCGCCTAACCAGCGAGTGCACGGCACACTGACGCCCACTCCGCAACCTCTCTGAGCGGTTCCTCCGTATCGCCGAAAACCGTGGTCCCACCGATCGGTCTCCGAATCCGCGGTGATAGACCGGATACATGACGACCGACAGCTATACCCCACAGAACCCCCTCGACCTCTACCCGCGCCCGCCGTTCAAGGCGCAGCAGCAGCCGGTTCCCGGTGACGGACGCAAGATGGACCCCCAGCCCGACCACGGCGAGGAGAGCTATGTCGGACACGGCCGCCTGGCCGGCCGCAAGGCTTTCATCACCGGCGGCGACTCCGGGATCGGTCGTGCCGTCGCGATCGCGTTCGCCCGTGAGGGCGCGGATGTCGCGATCAACTACCTGCCCGAAGAGCAGGGTGAGGCGGAAGACACCGCCGGCTGGATCGAGAACGCCGGACAGAAGGCGGTTCTGCTGCCCGGTGACATCTCGAAGGAAGACGTCAACTACCAGCTGGTGGATGACGCGGCCGCCGCCCTCGGAGGGCTCGACCTTCTTGTCATGGTCGGCGGAATCATGCCGACCGTCGACAGCATCGACGATCTCGACACTGCCGTGCTCGACCACGTCATGAAGACCAACGTGTACTCGCTGTTCTGGCTGACTAAGGCGGCGAAGAAGCACTTCTCGCCCGGCGCCGCGATCATCACGACCTCGTCGGTGCAGGCCTTCGACGCCTCTCCGTCACTCGTCGAGTACGCCGTGAGCAAAGCGGGAATCGCCAACTTCACGCGCGGAATGGCCGGCCAGCTCGCTCCGGAGGGCATCCGCGTGAACGGTGTGGCTCCCGGTCCGATCTGGACCCCGCTTCAGCCGTCATCTGTGCCGACCGACAAGATCGAGTCGTTCGGTGACCAGGTGCCGTTCGGCCGCCCCGGCCAGCCCGCAGAGCTCGCGTCGACCTATGTGTACCTCGCCTCGCAGGAGTCGAGCTACACGAGCGGCGAGACCATCGTTGTCAGCGGTGGCAAGGCCCTGCACTAGCAACACCCCCGCTGAGACCGCCATCCCTGTCGCCGACCTGTCGGCAATTCAGGAAAAAGCCGGGGCCTCTCGTGAGAGGGGCCCCGGCTTTCTGCGTGCGCGGGAATGAGCGCGGCGGAATGTCCTGAATTTCCGACTTTGACCGCTCAAGGACGCTAGATCGTCGCGACCGACCCGGAGTCGACGCGGTAGTTCGAACCATTCACGAAGCTCGCGAGATCCGAGCACAGGAACGCCACGACGTTGGCCACCTCTTCCGGCTCACCGCGGCGCTTCAACTCCATGTACGGGCGTTCCTCGTCAAGGAAGCTCTCGATGGCCTCGTCAACGCTCGTGCCGAGCTTCTCAGCACGCTTCTCCATCATCGCGTCGGTCATCGGAGTGTGGATGAACGCGGGGGAGACCGCATTGACGAGCAGGCCCTCCTTCGCATAGCTGCGCGAGAGTCCCTTCATCAGCGCGAGCACGCCGGCTTTCGCCGAGCAGTAGGGGATCTCGTCGTCATACGGCTGAACGGCGTCCTCCGACGCGAGAAACACGATGCGGCCCCAGCCGCCCTGTCGAAGCGAGGGCAGGAAGGTGCTCACGAGCCGCACCGGTCCGAGAAGGTCGACCGTGATGGTCTCGACCCACCCGTCGTCGTCGATCTCGTGGAAGAGTCCCTGCGCTCCGGTGATCCCGGCGGACTGCACCAGAATGTCGATGTCGCCGACCTCGGCCTGAACCTGTTCGTGTAGGTGCGCGAGCGACTCGACGCTCGTGATGTCGGCGGCGAAGGCAAAAACGCGCCCTGACTCAGCCTCGAGCTTCGCGGCGGACTCGTCGAGGCTCGCCTGGTCTTTGTCCGTCAGCACGACGGTCACGCCGGCGTCGAGCAGCTTTTGCGCGGTGTGCCAGCCGATGCCGGAGTCTCCACCGGAGACGAGTGCTTTTTTACCTGCGATTCGAAGATCCATGGTCCAACGCTACGACCGGCGGATGCCCGGCCCACGAGCGCGGTCGCGGCTCACAGTGGGCTCGCAGTGAGCCGCGACCGGTTTGTCAGCGAGTCAGTTCCTCGATAGTGATTGCGGCGTTGACGAGCGCGAGATGGCTGAGCCCCTGCGGGAGGTTGCCGTAAAACTCCTTGCTCTCGGCGTCGATCATCTCGGCGTAGATGCCCACGTCGTTGCCGAGCGTGACGAGCTCGTCCATCGCGGCCACGGCATCCGCGTTCCGTCCTGTGCAGGCGAGGGCGGCCGCGAGCCAGAAGCCGCACGCGACGAAGGTGTGCTCCTCAGCCTCGGCGCCGCTGAAGCGGTAGACCAGCGCTCCGCGACCGAGTTCGTTGCGAATGGCATCAACGGTCGAGGCCATGCGCGGGCCGCGATCGAATCCGCTCGGGGCGTGAAGCAGAACGGATGCGTCGAGCTCGTTGCTGCCCTGGTAGAACACGTAGGCCTGCTTCTCTTCAGACCAGCAGTTTTCAGCGACCCACTCTGCAATCGCATCCCGCTCCGCCCGCCAGCGATCGACGCTCCCGGGGATCTGCCCGAGCTCACCGAGCCGCACCGCACTGTTGAGCGCCGCCCAGCACCCCATCTTCGACGACGTATATTGCCTCGGCGTTGGCAGCTCCCACATCCCGTGGTCTGCCCTGCGCCACGCGTCGCAGGTCTTGTCCGCGACAGAGGCGAGCATTCGCCCTGTCTCGGTATCGAGGACGTTGCCCGCCTCGACGTAACGATGCATGACGTCGAAGAGGTCTCCATAGACGCCGAGTTGCAGCTGGCCGCCGGCCGGATTTCCCTCGACGACCGGGCCGAGCCCGCGCCATCCGGGTACGTCGAGTTCAACCGGTGCGGGAGGTACGGCGCCGTCGAGCGTGTAGAAGATCTCGAGCTCGGGTCCGTTGTTCTTGATCGTGGTGAGCAGCCAGGAGACGGCGGCCTGGGTTTCTTCCCGGAGACCGAACCTCACGAGCGCGGTCACGGTGTACGCGACATCACGTACCCAGGCGAAGCGGTAGTCCCAGTTCTTGTCGCCGGTGGTCGACTCCGGGAGCGAGGTAGTGGCTGCAGCGGCAATCGAGCCGGTCGGCGAAAAGATGAGCAGCTTGAGCGCGAGAGCGCTGCGTTGCACGGCATCGGCCCACGGGCCGTCGTAGCTGAATTCCCGCGACCAGGAGCGCCAGTTCTCGATCGTGCGATCGACCCCCTCGTCGACGATCGACGGGTTGGGCAGGTGGAGCGGTTCGTTCTCGGTGCCGACGACGGTGATGAGATGCCGTGATCGTGCGGTCGTGGTGAAGGTGCCGGCGATGGCTCGGGTGTCGCTGCGGCGACCCCGTCGAACGCCGTGGTCGAGTCCCTCGACTCCGATGGTGACGCCGTCGATGCGGATGACGTTGCCGTGCACCGTCTTCTCGACCCACGGGGAAGCCGTACCGAGGCAGGTGCCGGGGGCGACTCGCCAGCGGAACCGCACGCTGCCGCTCACGCCGTCGATGCGCCGGGCGATCTCCACCCACGGCAGCCGACCGGCCACACCCGTGACGAGCGCGTCGGTCACCCGAGCAACGCCGCCCTCCGTTGTAAAGGTCGTGCGCAACACGTTGGTGCCTGACACGTACTCGCGGGTTGTGGTGAAGTCGCCGACCGGGGCGAGCTCGATCGCGCCGCCGTCTACACCGTCGAGCAGGCGCGCGAAAACGGGAGGGGAGTGCAGGCTCGGCACCGGCATCCAGTCGACGGAGCCGTCGCGGGCGATGAGAGCGACGGTTCGACCGTCACCGATGGCCGCGTAGTCGCGAAGCGGAACGTACCCGTTCACCCGTCGATCGGTTGCGGATTCATTGTGCGCTTCGCGACTCACGTGGGTCAGGCCTTCTTGGTTGCGGTGCGGTTCTCGGCAGAGACCATCCACGCGTACTGCTCGAGCTTCGCGATGATCGCGTGCAGGATGTCAGCGCTCGTGGGGTCTTCGTCGTCAACGGCGTCGTGCACCTCGCGCATGCGGCCGACGGTTGCTTCGAGTCGAACGGTGATCAGGTCGACTGTTTCGGCCGTGTTGATCTCTCCGCCGGGGTACTCGGGCAGGGTTGTACCGGCTGCGACGGTGTCGCTTCGGCCGTCGGGGGTCGCGTGAAGCGCGCGAAGGCGCTCGGCGACCTCGTCGCTGAACTCGCGGGCGGCGTCGATGATCTCGTCGAGCTGCAGGTGGAGGTCACGGAAGTTCTTTCCCACGACGTTCCAGTGCGCCTGCTTGCCCTGGAGGTGCAGCTCGATGAGGTCGACGAGCACGCCCTGGAGGTTGTCGGTCAGTTCCTTCGAGGCCTTGAAGCCGTTCTCGGCGTTCTGGCGACGGGTCGTCTTCGCTCCGCCGTCTGCCGGGGCGGTGACGTTGCGTTCGATCGTGTTTGTCATTGTCGTGCCTTTCTGTTGGGTCAGTTGTGTTGGATCAGGGTGTTGCCGGGGTCGATGAAAGATCGGGGTTGCTTGCCCTGGCGAGCAGGTCAACCCGCAGGAAGCGCGCGTAGCCGCCCGGGGTGCGGCCGTGGTGGCGGCCGGAGGTCATCACTTCACAGGCGTCGGTCGCGAAACTCGTTCCGCCGAGCTTGTCGCAGCGCGCGATGAGATCGACGTCCTCGTGCTCGGCGAGTGCGCGGAATCCGCCGGCTCGAAGGTAATGCGACGCACGAATGCCGAGGTTCGCCCCGTGCACGCTCCGGCTCGTCTCGACCGGCTTCCTCGTCGCGTGCCAGGCCCGCACGTGCGCCGCGCTGAGGTCGGCGAAATCGGGGCGGACTGTGCCGAGCATCACGTCGACGCCGAGCCCCGCGAGGTTGATCTGCTCGAGAAGCCAGTGCTGCGGAACGACCGAATCGGCATCGGTGTTCGCCACCCAGACGTTCTCTCGCGGCTCATCGGTCGTGGCGAGCGCGAAGCGCACTCCGGCCTGGCGTGCGACACCGACATTGCCGTCGGGCGTGTGGATGACGCGAACCCCGTCGACGGATGCGGCGATCATCGCGGTGTCGTCGGTGCACGCGTCAGCGACGACCGTGATCGTGATGGTCGGTGGTTCATCGCTGAGGCGCTCAAGAGCGAACGAGCGGGCGGCAAGGATGGCGTCGAGGCAGCGCCCAATGAGAGCTGCTTCGTTGCGCGCCGGAACGATCACGACGACCGAACGGATGGCGGCGCTCACGACAGTCCCTCGCGCTCGGCGACGGAGCGCCCATCGAGGGAGTAGACGTCGATCACGAAGTCGTCTTCGAGGTGGTGGGCGAGTCGGGCCAGACCGAGCACGCGTGAAGCGGCCTCGTGCACGACGTCGCCGCTGAGCGGATAGTCGGAGACCGGATGCCGCCAGTGGCAGAGCAGCACCGTCCCGCTCGCGGTCAACCGACTGGTGACCGAGCGAAGCAGCACCTCGAGTGCCGCGTTGTCGAGGTAGTAGCCGACCTCGCTCACCACGATGAGGTCGTATTCGTCGATCGGGAGCCCGGCCGTGACATCCCGAACCTCGATCGTGACGTTCGGAAGATGCTCGGTGCGCTGTCTCCCCCGCTCGACGGCGGCTGTCGACAGGTCGATCGCGAGAAGGCTTCCGGCCCGGTCGGCGAGTTGCTCGGTGAGTACGCCGATCGAACAACCGATCTCGAGAACGCTCTCGTAGCGCTCGGCCGGCAACGCGGCAAGTGTGATGGCGCGCTTGCGCTTTTCGTACCAGCGCTCGGTGAACCGCCACGGGTCGTCGTGGCGGGCGTAGAGGTCGTCAAAGTACTCGACCGGCAGGGACGCCCCGACCGGAACGTCAGTGTCGGATTGTGCATCGGATGCCGCACCGGCCATCACGAAGAACTCGCGATCCCCGCGAAAATGCTCGACGAAGTCGGGCCGCAGCAGTGCGGCGTCACCGTCTTCGGTTCCGATCGGCCGGGTCTGTGACTCGTGGGCGTCGATCGCGCGTCCCTTTGCCATCGCTTCTGAAACCGTCAGCTCGAGCGCCACGAGGTCCGGCCACGGCACAGCCGGGTCAGAGGGAGATGCCCAATGCCACATCCAGATCGGGTACTCGAGCAAGCGCGCGCCGGCGACCTCAGCGATCTGCGCGCAGACTTCGCCGATCACGCGATGATCGCGGTGTCCGTCTCCGCGCCACGGGGCGACGAGAACGAAGTTTGCGCTCCCGACGGCGATGTACCGGGAGAGCTCTTCTGCGATGCGATCGCGATTCTCGAGGGTCAGGCCGTCAGCGAAACCGAGCAGTTTGACTTCTGCGTCAGGAGCGACGGCCGCCACCGCCGCGGTCACCTCCGTCACCCGCGTTCGCGCGATGTGGTGCGGGCTCACGTCGGAATCGGGGTGGGATGCGGCGCCGTCGGTCACGACGACGACCTGCACGGTGAGTCCGCTGGACGAGGCGCGGGCGAGAAGCCCTCCGGCGCCGAGGGATTCGTCGTCGGGGTGCGCGGCGACGACGACGATCCGGTCGGCCCCGCCGAGCTCGAGCGGGGCTACCGACCCGAAGCGCTCATCCCCGCGCCACAGCTCACGTGGCGTGCCGGGTTCCCGAGAATCGAACGTCACGCTTCCGCCCTGCCCGGCGTCGTAGTGGACCCGATCCACGAGACATCTCCCGACGGCGAATCGAGCAGGGATCGTCCGAGAGCCTCTTGGTCGCGCTCCGAGTGGTACTGGCGCACGTACAGCGAGAGGTCGGCGACGCGCTTCGCGTGCGCGGCATCGAGGGCGAGGGGAGCCGGGCCGAGCGCGCGGCCGGAGCGCTCGATGATCTCGTCGCAGGCCCGCGCGACCGTTGCACGCACGCGGTGCGCGAGTAGCTTGCCCACATCACCGTTCGCGTCTCCCCGAGAAACGAGCTCGGCGGCTTCGGCGAGCGCCCGGCGGGCACCCTGCAGCAGTTCGTCGATCGCGCCGAGGTGGGCGATGGCGTGGGCGTTCGGCGACCTCGAGGCGAGCGTCGCGAACACGGTGCGCGCGATGCCGACGGCACCGCCGTACCAGCACGCGGCGACCCCGATTCCACCGATCGCGAAGCCGGGCCGTGTGAGGTACCACCCTGGGTCGCCAACGGTCTCCGCCGGCACTCCGGTGAATCGAACCGGCCCGCTCGGAATCTCGACGAGGCCGCGCGACTTCCAGACGCCGTCGATGACCTCGACCCCGGCGTCACGCAGCGACACGGAGAACAGGCGGCGCTCAACGGGCTCCCCGGCCGGTGCATCGAGTCGGGCGGTGACCAGCGCGGCGTCCAGACGTCCGGCGAGTGAGCACCACGGCTTTGTGCCGCTGAGCCGCCAGCCGCCGTCCACGGCGTAGGCCGTGAGCGGATCGTCGCCGCCCTCGGCCGCAAAAACTCCCCAGCTGCGGTCATCGACCGGCGCGTCGGTTGCGGATGCCGCAGACCATTCATCGAGGATGCCGCGGGCATCGAGGTGCGGCTCGACCGCACGCACGAAGCCCAGATCGACCGCGGCGATAGTGGCGAGGGCCTCCCAGCGATCACCGATCGACGCTGGACGACGCGCAAGCTCGAGCGCAAGATCGATCGCGGCATCGATCGTCGCCGGAGCCGACTCGAGCACGACCGACAACTGTTCACCGGGAACAGTCGGCCGAGGAGCGAGCCCAACCGGCACCACCCGCACGCGCACAGCGGTGACATCCGTCATTTTCAGTGCTCCCTCACGTCGCAAGCGAGCATACGTACCAGTGCTTGGAGCGCACCAGCGATCCCTTGATTCGCCAGCAGGTGCTAGGGAACTCCCAGCCAACTGGCGCACGCCGATCGCGGGTGATAGCGGGCGACTACGCCACTGGCAGTACGGCAATTCATCCCGCGGGCGGATGCAACGCATCGGCTACCGCGAAAAGCTTGAGACGCAAAATACGCACACCACAAGAGAGCAGGATCCCTTCGTGACCACGGTCGAACGCCACGCCAGTCGAGGCACCGATTTTGTTGCCTCCCGCGAGATCCGGGTGCTGGTGGTCGACGAGGAGCAACCGCTCACCGACGTGCTGACCATCTCCCTGCGGTTTGAGGGCTGGCATGTCACCACGGCATCCTCCGGCGAAGCGGCGATTGCCGCGGCCACCGCCGAATCATTCGACGCGATCCTGCTCGACATGATGCTTCCGGATGTCACGGGCACGACGGTCGTGGCCGCCCTACGGGCGCGGGGCGTCACGAGTCCGGTGATCTTCCTAACCGGTCGCGATTCGCTCGAAGACCGCCTCGCCGCGTTCGGAGCCGGTGGCGATGACTACATCACCAAGCCGTTCGGGCTCGATGAGGTGGCGTCGAGACTCATCGGAGTATTTCGCCGCCTCGGGCTCGGCCAGGCGAGCCTTGTCTATGGCGACCTCGTGGTCGACCCGCAGTCCGGCCAGGCCTGGCGGGCGGGGGAGCAGCTGATGCTGTCGGCCGTCGAGATCGAACTGCTGCGCGCGCTCGTGACCGGATGGGGGCGCGTGCACGGCCTCGATGAGCTGATCGGCGATCTGCGCGAGTGGGGCTACACGCTGTCTCCGGCGCAAGCGACGCGTGCCCTCGAGACGCTTGCCGCCGTGGTCGACTCCGACCGCGTTCCGCTCGTGCACGACACCGAAGACGACGGCTGGTTCCTCGGCGCACTCTAATTGCGGCGCACTCTAGCTGAGGGGCGTATCCCTGATGCCGAACCGGTCGGCCAGCGCGAGCCGAGCGGCATACCACCCGTTCATGCCGTGCACGGCGGGACCGGGCGGGGTTGCCGCCGAGCAGAGGTAGAGACCCTCGACGGGGGTGCGCCACGGTGTGATTCCGACCACCGGCCGCTTGATGAGCTGTGCGAGCGTGACCTCTCCGCCCGACATCTCGCCACCGACGTCGTTCGGGTTGAACGCGGCGACGTCCCTTGCCGTGCGGGAGGCACTCGCCAGGATCACGTCACGGAAGCCCGGTGCGAACCTCTCGATCTGGTTGATGACCATCTCGGTCGGGTCGACGGTCGAATTCCGCGGAACGTGGATGTACGCCCACAGGGTGTGTTTGCCCTCGGGTGCGCGCGTCGAGTCGTGAATGCTCGGCTGGGTGACGAGAACGTAGGGGTTGTCGGGGTGCGCGCCAGCCTGCACCGCGTTCTCGGAGCGGGCGATCTCCTCGCGAGTTCCGCCGAGGTGCACGGTTGCGGCGGTGCGGACGAGCTCGTTCGTCCACGGCACGGGCGCCGAGAGAGCGAAGTCGACCTTGGCGATGCCGGCTCCGCGGCGATAGCGCGAGAGCGCCCGGCGGTAGCGCGCTGGCAGGCGGTCGCCGCCGAAGTGAGCGAGAAACTCGGGCGACGTGTCGAGCAGCGTCACGCGCGAGGGTTCGAGGTCGCCGGGGGAGGTGACCTCGGTGTTTACCTCGATGGTTCCGCCGTGCGCGAGCAGGTCGGCGGCTAGTGCGTCGGCGATCGCCTGGGATCCTCCGACCGGATACCCCCAGCCGCCCGCGTGCCCGTGGGTTCCGAGCAGCAGGCCAGCGCCGCCCGCGGCCAGCGACGGCATCCGCCCGATCGCGTGGGCGGCAACCCCGGCTAGCAGTGCCGGTGCAGCCGCTTCGCGGAAGCGAGCGTTGCCCAGTGGTGATCCGTGCTCGAGAACCCGCAGCCCGTAGAGAATCGCAGCCGGGATGCTGTCGGGCATCCGGAGCAGTTGGTTGCCGGTGAAGGCGGTGACGGCCGCGACGCGCTCGACGAGCGGCGCGAACAGCGAGCGCCAGGCCCGGCCGTCGATGCCGAGTCCGTCGACGGTGCGATCAAGGTCGCGCCAGGCGATGCCGGCTTCGCCGTTGTCGAGCGGATGCGCGTAGGAGATTTCAGGAACGATGAACGGGACCTTGTCGGTGAGCCCGAACGCCCGGAAGAACGGAGAGGCGATCGCCGCCGGGTGCACGGCCGAGCACACGTCGTGGCGAAACCCGGGAAGAGTCAGCTCGAGGGTGCGGGTGCCTCCGCCGATCGTCGGTGCCTTTTCGAGCACGCGAACCGAGAGGCCGGCGCGAGCGAGCGTGACGGCCGCGGCAAGCCCGTTGGGGCCACTGCCCACGACGGTCGCATCGATCACTCGACAACCTTGCCGGTAGGTGCGGAACGAGGTCCAATTGGCATGTCGACCTCTTCCCGGCCCACAGTGGGCCTCCCTGTCCACCCTAGGGGCAGCGGCCCTGCTGAGCGGTGCTGTCGGCGGTGCGGTGCATACTGGGCAAGTGAACCAGCGAACCGCGTACCTGTCGCGGGTGAGCGCTGACTGGCGCGACTACCTGCTCGAGGCATTTTCCGGAGTGCCAGATGGCATTCCCGACTGGATAAGCGACATCGAGACCGGCACTGACGACGGCTTCTTCGGCCCGGGCTCAGCCGTCTGGGCGGTCCACGGCGGCACCCCGGTGCTCGTCGCCGGCGTGCGAGCGCTGCTCATGCAGACCCTTCATCCCGGCGCGATGGCCGGCGTGCACGACTGGTCGAGGTATCGCGAAGATCCGCTTGGGCGGCTGTCGGGCACGGTGCGATGGGTGCTCACGACGTCGTTCGGCGACCGGGAGCAGGCAGAATCGGGTTCAGCGTTTGTCGGTCGACTGCACACACGTGTCGTCGGAACCTACACGGATGTCACCGGCTCGTCCCGCGCATACTCCGCGGCCGATCCCGAACTGCTCAGCTGGGTGCACATCGTTTTCGCCGAGGCGTTTCTCACCTGCCATCAGGTCTGGCAGAAAGAGATTCCGGGTGGAAGCGACCAGTACGTCGCCGAGTGGGCGAAAGCCGGCGAGCTCATGCGCGTGAAGACCCCGCCACGGTCAGAAGCGGAACTCCGTGCCCAGCTCGCCGCGTTCGACGACGAGCTCGTGAGCGATGCACGAGTGAAAGAAGCGGTGCGGTTCATCCGCTCTCCACCGCTGCGGTCGTTCGTCATGCCCGGATACCGCATACTGTTCGCGGGCGCGGTTGCGACGCTCGATCCGAAATACCGAAGGATGCTCGGCCTCCGTCGGGCCTGGTGGCCAGCGAAGACCCTCACTCGCCTCGTGCTGTGGGGTCTCGCGAAGCTGCTTGGACGCCCGTCGGCAGCCCAGGTTCACGCCGACCGCCGCACGGCACGACTTCGCGCGGCAGCGCAACCCGTCGCCGAATAGCCCCGGCTCCTCAACTCAAAAATCAACCCCTCTCCCGAGGCAATATTTTCGTGTCCCTGTCGGTTCACCACAGGGACTTCTACAAGGATGGATACATGACCGAGACCGCAGCGCCCACAACGCCAGAAGAACTCCTCGCCACCTACCACTCGCGTCGCGAGATGGCGGTGACGCAGCCGAAGGGAAACCTGGCACTCATCAACACGCAGTGGGTCGACTCCGAGCAAACGATCTACGGTGTTCCCGGTGTTTGGGCTCCTCTCTCGCGCGGCGAATCCGGACTCCTCGTGAAGGCCGCGGCATCCGACAACATCTCCGTCGACGGCGTTCTCGTCGACGGCGAAGCGATTGTGCGCGGAAAGGACTCCGACGCTCCGAGCGAGATCAGCTTCGGCGGAACCGTCAGCGGCTTCGTCATCGCGAGCGAAGAGGGCAACTACGCGCTGCGCGTGTGGGACTCGGAGTCCGAGGCGATTCGCGACTTCGGCGGCATCGACACCTTTGACTACAACCCCGAGTGGGTCATCACCGGTACGTTCACCGAGATCCAGGGCGGAACCGTCGTCGGCTTCGAACACCTCAAGGACGACGGCAAGACCCGCGACCTTGCGGTTCCCGGCGAGATCACCTTCAGCAAAGACGGCATCGACTACAACCTGGCCGCCTTCAAGGCCGGGCGCGCGCTCCAGCTTGTTTTCGCGGATGCCACGAGCGGCGACACCTCGTACAGCGTCGGTCGCTTCCTCTTCGTCGCACCGAACGCTGACGGATCGATCACCCTCGACTTCAACCGCGCAGTGCTTCCGCCCTGCGCATTCAGCTACAACTTCAACTGCCCGATGCCACCGAAGCAGAACCGCTTCACGGTAGCGATCGAGGCCGGCGAGAAGAACGTGCTGAAGAAAGACGGAACGCTCCTCCACGGCTAGCCCTTCGACAGGCTCAGGGAGCGGGTGGGGCTCAGGGAGCGGAATGCCGCTGGTTGAGCCTGTCGAAAACTGATTTCCAAACCTGATGTCCAATCCCGTTCAACGCGCATGTCCAGCGCGCACCTCCAGCGCGGTATTCTGATCCCAATCGATTGACGGTGATCGGAGGCGAGTTGAGCAGCCCCTGGACCTCTCCGCGCCTCGACGAATCTGCCCTAAGGCGGGCCCACGACGTCGTCGTCGGGGAGCGCTCTGAGTCTCCGGATGTCCGCCGCCTCGTCCACGAGTCCTGGCAGCGTTCCCTGCAACTCGACGTCGACCCCGACCGGCCCCTCGCTGGCCTCGAGTTCGACGAGAGCGACCTTCGCGAGTATCGCAGCGCCCATCCGCTCGCCCTCTCGCTGCCCACAATCCACCGGCTGCTCATCCGGCACACCTTCGAGACCGGCCTCATCGTCGCGGTCGGCGACCGCGCTGGCCGTCTTCTCTGGATCGACGGTGACCGCACCATGCGGCGCAAGGCCGAAGACGTGCTCTTCGTCGAGGGCGCGGACTGGTCGGAGAAGGCCGTCGGTACGAGCGCACCTGGCACGGCCCTCGCTCTCGACCACGGCATCCAGATCCACGGTGCTGAACACTTCAATCGCATCGTGCATCCGTGGAGCTGCACGGCAGTCCCCGTGCACGACCCGATCACCGGCTCGGTCATCGGGGTCATCGACATCACCGGGGGAGACGCCGCGGTCGCACCCGCCACGCTTCCGCTTCTCGAGGCCGCGGTCGCCGCGGTCGAGGCCGACCTGCATATCCGTAGCCTCACGGCAGGCGGCCATCGACGCAGCGCACCACCGCCGCCGATTGCGCTGAACCTCACGCCGGTGCTCAGCGTGCTCGGCACGGAGTACGGCCGTCTCGAATCCGGTCCGCACACGATCGAGCTCAGCTCCCGGCACACCGAAATTCTCTCGCTGCTCGCCCTGCACCCCGCTGGTCTCACCACGGAGCAACTCGCGAGCCTGCTCTACGAGGCCGAAGAACCATCGCTCGTGAC
>Ga0247817_10000437_pt1 | contig 23592 bp, 19 predicted proteins | sample UWRJL212509R1_FD_178010 | JGI IMG/M metagenome (GOLD analysis project Ga0247817, IMG submission 178010) | Plant litter microbial communities from Arlington Agricultural Research Station in Wisconsin, United States - UWRJ-L212-509R-1 | ecosystem: Environmental > Terrestrial > Plant litter >...
ATTATTTGAAGACTGCGTGTTGCTGTTAAAAACATATCCCTTATTTCCTTCAACAAGCGTGTTTGTGATCCTGTCAGGCATATCTGAATTCACAATTCCATAAGAACCGCCCCAGTTTAAAGCAAGTCTTTCAGAGATTTCATTTTTTCCTAAAAGCTGGTTTACAAATAACTTGTTTTGTTCAGCTACTGTCTGTCTTGTAAAACTTTCTGAACCGTTTTCATTGATGAAATAAAATTCGTTCACATCGCTTTTTGATGAATTTACAAAAACACTGTTCCACTTAATAGAATGGTTTGAGTTGATTTTATAAGCAAGATTCAGCATTCCGGTTGATTTTGTCACATACTCATATTTGTCAACGTCATAAAAATCTTCAATGATAAGATCATTTCTGTTTCCAATATTTCGCTGCGAACCTTTTTTCAAATTATATCCGTTTTCAAAAGAGGCAGTAGCAAAAAGACTCAGTCTTCCGTTTTCGCCAATGTCAAAGCTGTTTCCTCCAGAAATTCCGATATTGGTATCCACCGGACTTCCTTCTGATTTTGGAACCCATTTGTTCTTAAATTGGTAAACATTTGTAATGTTCGTAGGTTTATTTACATTATAAAAACCTGATTTCTCAATTCCGTCCGCCACTTTAAAGTCAGCGCCAAAAGCGTTATTGTTCAAGCCGCTTCCGATCTCGATATTTAACTTTCCTTTTCCATTATGTTCTTTTGAAACGATGTTGATATTTGCACCGCCAACATCTCCATAAGAATCTGGATAGTAGGTTTTGCTTACGCCAACCGACTGAATTACATCCGTAGAAAATAAATCTAAAGCCACGTTTTTATTCGAAGGATCGTTTGAAGGCAAAGGAAGTCCGTTAAAAGTCGTGCTGTTGTAACGGTCGCCAAGTCCACGAACAAAAATACCGCTTGTTCCATCTTGTCTTGAAATTCCAGTTACTTTCGTTACGGCGGCGGCGGCGTCGCTTACTCCTTTTCTAGTCAATTCTTGCGCACCGATATTTTGGGTAATTGTTACCGATTTTTGCTGTTCCAGCAATAAAGCCGTTTCTTTTTCACGGCTTTGGATTGATTCAATCACAACGTCTTCCAAAGTCACGCTTCCAGAGCTTAATGCTTTGTTAATTGTCTTTTTTTCTCCGGCCACAATCGTGATTTTTTCTTCCTGAGATTCATACCCAAGAAAACTGTAAACTAAAACATAAGATCCCGGATTTACATCGATAGAATACTTTCCGTCAATATCGGTCTGTTTTGAATTGGTTGTTCCTTTAACGGTTATCGTTGCAAAAGGAAGCGTTTCGTTATTCAAGTCCTTATCTGTGATAGTTCCAGAAATTGTACCTTTGCTTTGTGCAAATCCAAGAGTGCTAAGCAGTAAGGTGATGAATAAAAGTTTAATTTTCATTGTTGTTGTTCTTTAATTTTGCGCAAAGAAACGCCTGCATTGTAAAGGTGAAGTTACCCGCTTATTACTTTTAGGTTTCATTAACTTTACTAAATTGTTATGACATTAAATTACTGTTAACACATGTAATCCTTTTGTTTTATATTTACATTTACAACCGCTAAACGCATAACTTTTCCCAAATTATGAAAAAGAAAGACATTAAGATTTTATTGGTTGACGATGAACAAGACATCCTAGAAATCGTAGGTTATAACTTGACGCAAGAAGGCTATCAGATTTCCACTGCCAGTAACGGCAAAGAGGCGATTCAAAAGGCCAAAAAAGAATTGCCGCACTTGATTATTATGGACGTCATGATGCCAGAAATGGACGGAATGGAAGCTTGTGAAAATATCAGAAAATTGCCAGAATTAAGCAATGTCATCATCACTTTTTTAACCGCAAGAAGCGAAGATTATTCCCAAGTTGCTGGTTTTGACGCTGGCGCGGATGATTATATTACCAAGCCAATCAAGCCAAAGTTATTAGTAAGTAAAGTCAAAGCATTATTGCGAAGATTAAAAGAAGAAGAACAAAACTCAGAAACATTAAACGTCGGCGGCATAGAAATCAACCGTGAAGAATATAAAATCGTTCAAGACGGAAAAGAAATCGTGCTTCCAAGAAAAGAATTTGAACTGTTCTACTTATTAGCTTCAAAACCTGGAAAAGTATTTAAAAGAGAAGAAATTTTAGACAAAGTCTGGGGCAATGAAGTCATCGTTGGCGGCAGGACAATTGACGTTCACATCAGAAAACTGAGAGAAAAAATAGGCGAAGATCTCTTCAAGACTATTAAAGGAGTCGGTTATAAATTAGAAGTCTAAAAATGGCTGTAAGTTTCAAGAAAACCTATCGTTTTGCGGTCAAGTCATCGCTTTATATTACCTTTTTCGCAACCGGATTAGTAGCGCTTTTGACTGCATATTTCTTTACGTTTTCTTGGCAATTTACACTCGCTTTTGCTATTTCCATTGTAGTTTTTTCCTTCTTCGTATTGCAATACCGCGTAGAACGGTTTATTTATAAAAGAGTAAAAAAAATCTACGACGACGTTTCGCTTTTAGAATCCACAAATTTCAGGTCACAGCCCATTACCACTGACATGGCGACGCTGACCAAGCAAGTAAAGAAATTTGCGACCGATAAAAAACTTGAAATCGAAACCTTAAAAGTGCGTGAAGAATACCGAAGAGAATTCATCGGAAATGTTTCACACGAATTAAAAACACCGCTTTTTACCGTTCAAGGCTATCTTTCAACGCTTTTAGATGGCGGCATGAAAGACAAAACCATCCGCAAGAAATATTTGCAAAGAGCCGAAAAAGGTGTCGAAAGATTGATTTATATCGTACAGGATTTGGATATGATTACCAAATTAGAAGTAGGCGAATTGCACTTGGTCAACACCAGATTTGACATTCTTGAAGTCATCCAGAGCGTTTTCGACTTGCTTGAAATGAAGGCTTCGGAAAAAAATATTCTGCTGATGTTTGATGCCAAATATGTAAAGCCGGTTTTTGTCTATGGTGACAAAGATAAAATTCAGCAGGTCGTGACAAATCTGGTCGTAAACTCTATAAAATACGGCAAAGAAGACGGAACAACAGAAGTCAGCGTCGAAGACTTGGTCAATAATAAAATCATTGTCAGGATCATGGACAACGGCGACGGAATTGAAAAACACCACATTCCAAGGCTTTTTGAGCGTTTCTACCGTGTGGATAAAAGCGGCGCCAGAACTGAAGGCGGTTCAGGCTTGGGACTTTCCATCGTGAAGCATATTATTGAAGCCCACGATGAAAAGATTTATGTGGAAAGTCAAGTAGGCAAGGGCTCAGAATTCTCATTTACCCTCGAAAAGACAAAATAATTTATTCCAAGTTATTGCGGTTCCAAAGTTTTTCAGGCCTTTGAATAATTCAATCTGGCTGAGGTTTTCTATCTTAAAATTGTCTTGCTTCGCAAACGGAACCAATCCTTCCTTCTTCAGTTTTTTAGCCAGATATTCTTGTTCGTATTGCCCAGGCGTAGGAATAAAAAAGGCTTTTTTGCCCAATTGCGCCAAATCCATAATCGTGGTATAACCAGAACGGCAAAGCACCAATTCGCTTTCATTGAACGTATTTTCCAATTCTTCAGTATTCATGAAATTGTAATATTTCACGTTGTCGATTTGCTCAATTTTCTGCTCAGGCTCGATTTTTCCCTTGATAAAAATTACATTTCCGTTGTAAAAAGGCATTTCGTTTTGCAATTTTTCTTCCAGCATCGTACGTTGCGGTTCTGGGCCAGAAAGAATGACCATCAAGTCAAATTTTTTCTCAACCGGCCTTTTGTGCAATCGGCTCAAAGGCCCAATGTATTTTATATTCTCATCCGGATTTTCAATATGGCCTAATTTTCCAGTAAGATTTGGCTTCGTTTCCACATCAGGAACCCAGCATTGGTTGAATTTTTTGATGATCTGCTGGTGCATTTTACTGGAAATCCATGTCGTATTTCCGGTCAAGACGTTCAATTGGTGCGTGATAAAAACAGAAGGAATTTTCTTTGAATGAACGCCCAGCCTGTTGTCTGAAATAATCCCAGACAGTTCAAATTCCTTGATCCAATTCTTGATTATTTTCTTTTCTTCGTAAATAGCTTCGAGCATTTTTGGCGCATTCAAAAGCATTTTCCATTTAAAGAAAGCTCCGTTTTTAGCATATTCGATATGATAAGAAGGAAGTTCCAAAGCTTTTAAATGGGGAAATTCCTTTTGCAGCATCTGCAAGGCGACTCCGTCAGAAGCAATTATCGGATTGTAGCCGTTGTTTTCTAAAGCTTCAATAATCGGAATGCAACGTGTGGCGTGGCCTAATCCCCAATTTAATGGCGCGACAAGAATATTTTTCTTTTGAGTTTCCAAATTTTTGTGATGCTTTTAAAGGTTTAAAAATAGTTTAAATTGTGTGATTGTCCACAACGAAGAGCGACAATCTTGGTCCTGAACTTTCCCAAAAAGCGACAGCCTTTCTCAAATAACCCCGATGGTGGCGACTATCCTTTTTTTCTTTTTTTCAAAAAAAGATAGTGCCAACCAGCGGGAATTGCGACAACTGAAAATGCGGGAACGATTCGTTTCAAATAAAAAGAACATCGTCGAAGATAAAAGTAATTCAGTTCATATATATTTCCTTAATTTTACCAAAATTTTAAATTTAGCCGTGGGAAGTAAAAATAAATTAAAGCGATTTAAGGAAAACGCGACGTTTGAGAACGTTTTTCAGCCAACGAGAGAAGAAGTTGTGGGTGGAGAATTTCCGTTGAGAGGAAAATGGAATGCTGACTTTTTCAAAAATGACAATCCGATTATCTTAGAATTGGGTTGTGGAAAAGGGGAGTATTCTGTTGGTTTGGCAGAAAAATATCCGAATAAAAACTTTGTGGGAATTGATATAAAAGGAGCTCGTTTTTGGCGCGGCGCCAAGACTGCCGTGGAAGATGGTTTGCATAATGTGGCATTCGTGAGAACGCAGATTGAGCTGATCAACTATGTTTTTGCAGAAAATGAAGTAGATGAAATCTGGATTACTTTTCCGGATCCGCAGATTAAATACAAGCGCACGAAACACAGAATGACGAATTCGGAATTCTTGCAATTGTATAAAAAAATCTTGAAACCAGACGGCGTGATGAACTTGAAAACCGATAGCGAATTCATGCACGGTTACACGCTCGGACTGCTTCACGGCGAAGGTCACGAGGTTTTATACGCAAATCATAATGTGTATAAAAATGAAGGAAGCCCTGAGGAAGTGACGTCAATCCAAACTTTTTATGAGAAACAATATTTGGAAATTAACAAGGCAATTACCTATATTAGATTTAAAATAAAATAATATGTCGATTTTTATGTCGCTCGTCTGGGGACTGGCGTGCTCCATTATTGGGATTTCCTTACCTGGATTGCTTAATCTGACAGCCGCGAAAACAAGTATTCGTGATGGCAGGTCGAGAGCGATGATTTTTTCTGCCGGAGCGACATCAGTTATTTTTATTCAAGCTTATATTGCAGTTGCTTTTGCAAAGTTGATTAGCAAAAGTGATGATTTATTACGATTGTTACAAGAAATTGGCTTGGTGGCTTTCACGCTCTTGACAATCTACTTTATATTCATAGCAAAAAGACCAAAATTCAATACAGAAGACACTAAAGTGCGAACCAAAGTGGGCCGATTTTTTCTAGGGATGCTATTGTCTGCGTTGAATTTTTTTCCAATCCCGTTTTTTGTGCTGGTAAGCATATCTTTGGTCAACAATAAGTTAATGGAGTTTTCGCCTTGGTCCAATTTATTGTTCGTAACGGGCGTTGTCATCGGTTCATTTTCTGTTTTCTATTTATACATTGTATTTTTCAAAGCAATTGAACATAAAACCGCCTGGCTGATGCGAAACATCAACTATTTCTTAGGTGCCGTAACAGGTTTGGTGGCGCTTGTGAATTTGATTAAGATTTTAAGGAACTAAGATTTTTGAACTATCAATTTTATTGAGTGTTGTAAGAAATCTGAGAAATCTGTGTTCAAAATTTGTGTTTATGAAAGAAGAAAATTTTTTCCAGAGAGTTTATGAAGTCGCAAGACAGATTCCATTTGGGAAAGTGACTTCTTACGGCGCAATTGCGAATTATCTAGGCTCACGTGGTTCCGCAAGAATGGTAGGCTGGGCAATGAATGCGTCTGGAAGTATGGAGAACGTTCCGGCACACAGGGTCGTAAATCGAAAAGGACTTTTATCAGGAAAGCACCATTTTGAAGGTACAAACTTAATGCAGCAGCTTTTGGAAAACGAAGGCATAGAAGTAGAAGACAATCAGATCGTAGATTTTGAAACTCATTTTTGGGATCCGATGAAAGAATTATAAAAAAGGCGAGAAACATTTCTCGCCTTTTTGCTTTCAGCATCTTATTCGTCGTCTTTCTGCAATACTAATTTATACGTAAATCCGGCCAGAATAGCGCCGGCAATTGGGGCAACCCAAAAAAGCCAAAGCTGTGGCAAATACCCGCCTCCGGCAAACAAAGCCTGTGAAGTCGAACGCGCCGGATTCACCGAAGTATTCGTAATCGGAATGCTGATCAAGTGAATCAGCGTCAGCCCGAGTCCGATGGCGACGCCGGCGAATTTGCCGTTTGCGAACTTATCTGTTGCCCCTAAAATGATGATTAGAAAAAAGAACGTCAAGATCAGCTCTGTTGCAAAAGCGGCTTCCATCGAATATTTTTCAGGCGATAATTTTCCAAAACCGTTGGCCGCAAAAGCGCCCGCTTGCGTTGAATCAATGGCAAATCCAACTTTTCCTGAAGCAATCAAGAACAATGCGCCTGCTGCAGCGCAAGCTCCCACGGTTTGCGAAATAATGTAAGGCAATAAATCTTTGGCTGAAAATCTGCCTCCAGCCCATAATCCGAAAGAAACGGCGGGATTAAAATGGCCTCCAGAAATGTGGCCCACGGCATAAGCCATTGTCAAAACGGTCAACCCAAATGCCAAGGCGACTCCTGCAAAACCAATTCCTAAATTCGGAATTCCTGCAGCGAACAAAGCGCTACCACAACCTCCAAAAACCAGCCAGAAAGTTCCAAAAAACTCGGCGAATACTCTTTTCATAATTTTGTTTTTTACAGTTTATAAAAAACCAAAACTAGAAGTAAAAGGAGTCACTTTTTTCAATTGTTATATTTAATCGTTAAACGGCAAAAATCATCTTTGAAATGCATGTTTTTGATTTTTTTCTCAATATTTTTGTATAAAAAATCCTTTCCATTTTCAAATCGGATTGGTTTTGGCGCGATTTTATTGCTGTTTAGCTTACTTTTGCAGTCATGTTTTCAATTTCTAAAAAAGCCAAAAATGCAATCGTATTTGTTATCAAAATCCTTGTGGTTGTTGGTGCTTTTTATTTTATATACGACCAATTGGCGAACAACGAAAAACTGGATTGGAAGAAATTCTTAGAATTATTAGACCGTAAAAAATCATTTTTAGGCATCTTATTTCTGCTTTCTTTCAGTTTTCTGAATCGTTTTTTGGAAATTTTAAAGTGGCAAAACTTAGCACAAGTAATTCGAAAGATTTCTCTGGGTGAAGCCACAGAACAGGTTTTGGGCGCATTAACGGCTTCCATTTTCACACCTAACGGAATCGGAGAATATGGAGCCAAAGCACTATATTTTGAAAAACAGCAAGCTAAAAAAGTAGTATTCTTAAATTTAATCTGCAATGGAATCCAGATGGTGCTGACCGTGTTTTTTGGAGCAGTCGGATTGCTGGTTTTAGACTATGGAAAATGGGTGCTTGTGATTTTTGCGATTTCCTGTTTCTTTATTCTTGCGTCGTTTCTCTTTAAAAAAATCACGATACGAGGGTATTCTTTGGATAAATTGTTCCAAAAAATTAATGCAATTCCGAAAGAAATCCATTCTAAAAATATCGTTCTTGCCATTTTAAGATACCTCACTTTTTCGCACCAATATTACTTTTTATTTCTCGCCTTTGATGTCGATTTGCCATACTTGACTTTGATGGGAACAATCGCTGCCGTTTACTTTTTAGCGTCGTCATTACCCACATTTCAGTTTTTAGATTTTGCGGTGAAGGGAAGCGTGGCCGTTTTTTTCTTCGGAAATCTGGGCGTAAACGAGTGGATTGTCGTTTTTATTTCCACCTTGATGTGGTTCTTAAACGTCGTGCTTCCAGTTTTAATAGGAAGTTTTTATGTGCTTAAATTCAAACCAAAATGGAAATCATGACCCTAGCTTTTTTTATAATAATCATAATCTACGCAGCATTCATAGGATTCATTTCTTACGGATTTAAAAAAGTGCCTTACTTCGAAACTGTTGGTCTTGCCCCAAAAACCAATTTTTCGATCATCGTTCCTTTTAGAAATGAAGCGCAAAATCTTCCCGAACTCCTGCATTCTTTTTCGCAGCTGGATTATCCCAGAAATCAATTTGAAATTTTATTTGTAAATGATTCTTCTGAGGACAATTCAGTCGAAATCATCAAAGAATTTCCTGTGTTGACCTTTAATTACAGGGTAATTGATAATGTAAGAACCTCTGATTCGCCCAAAAAAGATGCGATTTCCACAGCGATAAATCTGATTGAAAACAAATGGATTGTTACCACAGATGCCGACTGTTTTGTCAATCAAAATTGGCTGAAAAGCTTAGACAATTACGTCCAAATTTACAATCCAGAGATGGTGGTCGGGGCAGTTTCTTTTCTTTCTGACGATTCTTTTCTGTCGCAATTTCAGCAGATGGACATGATGAGCCTTCAGGGCGCGACCATTGGAAGTTTTGGAATTGGAAAGCCATTTATGTGCAACGGCGCGAATCTGGCTTACACAAAAAAACTCTTCGAAAGCTTAAATGGTTTTGATGGAAATAGCAAAATTGCCAGTGGCGACGATGTTTTTTTATTGCAAAAAGCAGTTGCAGATAAAAATATAGGCAGTGAAAAAGTGCATTATCTGAAGTCAGACGAAGCCGTGGTTTTGACAAAGCCATTAGACGACTGGAAAGATGTTTTTTACCAACGCGCCCGCTGGGCTTCAAAGACTTCTTCCTATAAAAATAATTTTGGAAAAATCTTGGCAGTCGTAGTTTTTGCCGGAAACCTGGCAATCACGCTGTCTTTCTTCTTGACTCTTTTTTCCCTCTTTTCCTTCTGGAATTGGTATCTTTTATTTGCTATAAAAATTCTTGTTGACTTTACGATTTTATACCAAACGGGCCGATTCTTAAAGCCGAGAGCCATTAAATTTTTCCTATTGATTAATTTGTTCTATCCTTTTTTCAGCACCGCAGTTGCCATTTATTCTTTATTTGGCAAATATGAATGGAAGGGGAGGCGCTTTAATTAATTTTCTTTATTTGGTTTAACATAGTGATTATTTTAGTAAGCTTTTCTTAACATGGCGTATTTCATTTTCTAAAAGAAAATACGTTTCATACTGGTAATTATAATCAAGATTCCCACCATAATCATCAGGGCTTTTGTTGGAATTTTATTTGCCATGAATGCACCAATCGGTGCTGCGATGACACCGCCAATAATCAATCCGAAGATGACTGACCAATGTGTGAATCCAATGGTTGCAATGAAAGTAAAAGAACTGGCAAGGGCGACAAAAAACTCAGCCAAATTCACAGAACCAATCGTGTACCGAGGATTTTTTCCATTGGCAATTAAAGTAGAAGAGACTATCGGTCCCCAACCGCCACCGCCTATGGAATCTAGAAATCCGCCCGCTGCGGCAAGTGGAAAAAGGCGCTTTACTTTTTTTCTGCCTCGGTTTTTCTGCAATGCCTTTCGGATGATGATGATTCCCAATATCAAAGTGTAAATCGAAACGATTGGCATGATATAATGGTTGTAATTTTCTAAACTTGTCAAGATGTAAGCGCCTAAAATAGCTCCGATCACACCCGGAATCAGTAGGTTTTTAAATAGTTTAGAATTTACATTTCCGAATTTCAAGTGCATCAATCCCGAAACGCCGCTTGTAAAGACTTCGGAAGCATGAACACTGGCACTCGAAACCGCAGGAGAAAGCCCGAAAGACAAAAGGAAACTAGTTGCCGTCACGCCATAAGCCATTCCCAAAGCGCCGTCAATCAACTGCGCGATAAATCCGGCGAGAATAAACCAAAGAATGCTTTCGTCTAAATTTTCAATCACATGATTTCCAAATTGCCCAATATCATCAGGCGAAATGAAGCGGCCCGCAATGTAGCCGGTTACCAATAATGCGGGAATGCTGCAACTGTAAATCCAGATTCTGAGGTTGCTGATTTTCAGCCTGCCGTTCTTCTCTGAAGTTTCGTTTTTCTTCTCATCCGAAATCTTTTTTTTGCTATTTTCTGACATCCTTTTCAGAAATTAATTTTCTAAAAACATCAAAGCACCAACGGTGTTGAAGCTGGTTTCATCAATCAGAATTGCGTTTCCGGTCTTATCATTGTCCACGAATGAATCAAAAAATAAAGGCTGATTTGTTCGGATAGATACTTGTGCAATGTCATTCAATTTGATGTTTTCTGCAGGGGAAAATTCCCATTCGTTGACATTCCATTTTTGATTGATGGCCTGTACTTTTACACGGACATTTCTGAAACGGTGCTGTAAGATATAGGTTTTTCCTAATTGCAATGGCGCGTTGTCCAGCCACGAAATCCAAGTGTTGATTTGGTTTGATTCTTTTGGCAATTCATCAGTCTTAACCACAGTATCGCCACGGCTGATGTCAATATTGTCTTGAAAATGCAACACGATATTTTCGCCAGCTTTTGCTTCTGAAACAGCTTCTAAATGTTTTTCAATTTTTATAATCGTAGTTTCAATTCCCGCAGGAAGAATTTTTACAGCGTCGCCAACAGCATATTTACCACTTAAAACTGCGCCCGCATAACCTCTGTAATCATGGTTTTCCTCATCTTTTGGACGAATCACCCATTGCACTTGAAAACGGGAAGCTAAATTTATATTGCTCTTTGGCTCAATTTCTTCCAAAGTTTCCAATAATGCTTTCCCAGAATACCAAGGCGTTTTCTCAGATTTGGTCACAATATTATCACCAACCAAAGCGCTTACCGGAATGTAAACAATTTCGTCGAACAGCAATTCAGAACTGATTTTAGCAAAATCATTTTTGATAGAAGTGAAAATTTCCTCTGAATAATTGACCAAATCAATCTTATTTATAGCAATGACCGCTTTTCTGATTCCCATCAAAGAACCAATGCTGGCGTGCCTTTTGGTCTGAACCGTAATTCCTTTTCGAGCGTCGACTAAAATAATAATCAGGTCAGAATTGGAAGCGCCCGTGATCATATTTCGCGTGTATTGCTCATGGCCTGGCGCGTCGGCAATGATGAATTTTCTTTTTTTGGTAGAAAAATATTTGTACGCCACGTCAATCGTTATGCCTTGCTCGCGCTCAGCACGCAGTCCGTCGGTGATCAGTGAAAGGTCGATGTCAACGCCTTCTTGTTTGGTCTGCTGTTGCAAAACGCCCAACTGATCGGTATGGATGCTGTCAGAATCATAGAGCAGACGGCCAATCAGCGTGCTTTTTCCGTCATCGACATTTCCTGCAGTTATAAATCGTAGTGTTTTCATATATGTGTTCGTTGACTTTGTAAATTAAAAATAGCCTTGCTTTTTGCGGTCTTCCATTGCGGCTTCAGAAAGCTGGTCGTCGAGTCTGGTTTGGCCTCTTTCGCTGACTCTCGTCTGGATGATATCATCGATAATATCTTGAACAGTCGAAGCTTCAGACGGAACTGCGGCTGTGCAAGTCATGTCGCCAACGGTTCTGTAGCGCACTTTTTCAACCACAACCGTATCATTTTCTAGAGGCTGGATAAACTGTGAAGTCGCCACCAATTTGTCATGGTGAACGATGCATTCTCTTTCATGTGAAAAATATAAATTCGGAAGCTCGATTTCATACTTTTGGATGTAATTCCAAACGTCTAATTCGGTCCAGTTGCTGATTGGAAACACGCGGACGTTATGGCCTTGTTGCGTTTTTCCGTTTAAGATATCCCACAATTCTGGGCGCTGCAGTTTTGGATCCCATTGCCCAAAATCATCTCTTACCGAGAAAATTCTTTCTTTGGCTCTGGCTTTTTCTTCATCGCGTCGTGCACCGCCAATGCAGGCGTCAAAGTTATTTTCTTGAATCGTGTCTAGCAAAGTATAGGTCTGCAACGAATTTCTAGACGGAAAACGGCCCGCAGTTTCTTTTAGATTATATTTTTTAATGCTGTCTTCCACCGATCCGACAATCAGTTTTTCGCCAATTTTATTAGCCAGATAATCTCTAAAAGCAATCGCTTCGGGGAAATTATGGCCGGTGTCAATATGTACCAAAGGAAACGGAAATTTCCCAGGGCGAAAGGCTTTCAAAGCCAAATGTACCAAAACGATCGAGTCTTTTCCGCCTGAAAAAAGCAACGCCGGTTTTTCAAATTGCGCAGCTGTTTCACGAAGAATATAAATCGCTTCATTCTCTAATTGGTCCAAATATTCATTTGAATCATTCATCTTTTTCTTATTTTAAATTTTTATTGATGCAGGCCGCATTCTTTCTTTGAATTGTCTTCCCACCACCATCTTCCGGCTCTGAAATTCTCGCCTGCCTTAATCGCTCTCGTGCAAGGCGCGCAACCGATGCTGATGAATCCTTGGTCATGCAAAACGTTGTAAGGAATCGCGTTTTTATTGATGTAATTCATCACGTCGTCTGTCGTCCAATGCAAAAGCGGATTGTATTTGTAAAGCTGGTACTGCTCGTCCCATTGTAAAATTTCAAGGGAATTTCTGTTGTCAGATTGTTCTGCGCGAAGTCCGGTAATCCAGACTTTTGCACCGTCGAGACCTCTTTTTAAGGGAACAACTTTTCGAAGCGAACAGCATTCTTTACGCAATTCAACCGAAGCATAAAAAGGGTTGATGCCGTTTTCATTTACAAAGTTTTCAATGGAATCAGCATTCGGATAATAGCTTTTTATTTTGGCGCCATATTGCAAAAGTGTCTTGTCCCAAACGGCGTATGTTTCAGGAAAAAGCCTTCCGGTGTCAAGGGTAAATACTTCAATGTTCTTTAAATGCTGGCTGAAAATAGCATGCGAAATGACTTGGTCCTCAATTCCAAAGCTGGTGGAGAACACGATTTTTTCTGAAAAATTATTAGAAAGAAATTGTAGGCTTTCTTCCAGATTTTCTATTTCAGATACTGATTTCAGGATTGAATTATCCATTTCAAATTAATTTTTAAAAGCGATTATAATAAACAAAAACTCCCCAAATCATTGAGGAGTTTTTATTTATGTCTTTTATTTTTTGCTACAAAAACACGAACAAGAACAACTCCTCAGATGCTGAGCAGCAATTAAATTTCATGCACGTTATAGACTGAATCGTGGTCACTTTTTTTATATTATTAATGTAAACTTATAAAGTTTTTTCTAGCTGGCAAACCATATTTTTACAATTAACATTATAATCAGAAATCTGTTTTTTTAAGCGTATAAAAATGATTTTTGTGTAGTTTGGGTTCGATATTTTAAACAAAAAATACAAATCTGTAAATCGACTTTTGCATTCAAAAGTTACTCTACATTTAAAATTACGGGAAGGATAAATTGTGTCTTTACCGGAATTCCTCTTTTTAAGGCCGGATTTATTTTCGGGAAATCTTTTAGTCTGTTTCTCAAGATGCTGTCGATTTTATTTTTATCGTAAGCCAAGCTGTCCGAAGTAAATTGTGGCTCGAATTCTAATCTCGAATCAGGATAAACCGTAACTTTAACTTGAATCGTATCGATTTCTGGATAGAGAATGGCAAGCGTGTCGATTGAAAGTTTTTCTTGGATGGCAACAGTCAGATAGTCAAAAAAGCACAGTTTTCTAGTTTCCACATCTTTTAAGGTGTCGCAAGCGGCAACTGAAGGAAACTCGTCGACCTGGCTGAAATTTACTTTTTTCAGTTCTTGCTGTAGCAGTTCTTCTTCAGAAATCTCAGGCTTGTTGAGATTCTGGCACGAGCTGAAAAGCAGTCCGGTAAAAAGAATTGCAAGGAATTTTCTCATGTAATGTTTGGCAGGCATTTTGTAATATTACGATTTTCAAAAATACTAAAATTAATTTATGGAATATTTTTTATTGATTGTCGGTTTTATTTGCATCATCGGAGGTATTTTGGGTAGTTTTCTTCCGGTACTTCCAGATGCGCCACTTTCTTGGATTGGCCTGCTGTTGCTGTATTTTTGCGACGGAATTGAAACTGAATATTGGCTTCTTGGAATTACGCTTTTGATCGCAATTATCGCAGGAATTCTGGATTACGTCATTCCGGCAAAAGGCACAAAACGTTTTGGAGGCAGTTCTTATGGAATTTGGGGGACAAATATAGGTCTTCTGGTTGGATTGATTGCGCCGATTCCTTTTGGGTTTATTATTGGTCCGTTTGTTGGGGCTTTTATGGGAGAAATTATTTATGATTCGAAAGATCACAAGCGAGCTTTAAAAGCGGCGACAGGTTCTTTCATTGGCTTTTTAGCTTCTACATTTATGAAGTTTGTGGTTTGCATGGCTTTTTTAGGCTTGTTTCTTTACAAGGTTTGGGAGTTTAGAGCGATTTGGTTTTAAGCAAAAAAAAAACGGAGCAATTTGCTCCGTTTTTAGTTTTATGTATGATTGAAATTACTCAACCATAATTTTTTGCGTGTGATTTAAGTTTTCACCGCTTACTTTCAAGATATATAAACCTGATTGTAAGTTTCCTGCTTGGATGGTTTTTTGATTGTCAAAATTCGCATCTTTTAAGCTGTAAACTTGTCTTCCGTTTACGTCATAGATTGAAATTGAAACGTTTCCAGAGAAATCTTTGATCTCTAAGTTGAAATTTCCTTTTGATGGATTAGGGAAAACTTTGATTGATTTTCCTTGGTCATACGTGTTAACTGAAAGCACGCAGTTTGGACCAGCAGGGAACGGTGTGAAATCTTGCACTTGGTCAGTTGCAACAGTTGCAGAACCTGACGATGCATTTAATCCCATACCTCTTCTTCTGAAAACTTCAGTGATCATGCAATAATCTTGACCACCAGTTGTAGCTTGGTCAGCTGCAATAAGTGCGTCACGGTAATTGATTGTTGATGGTCCGCAAGGTTGTAATTTAAAAGCGTCAATTGCAAGGCGCATTACTTTATTGTTACCAGCATTTCCTGTAGCAAGATTTGCGTCATAACCATATTTTGCAACATAAGCCCAAGTAAGATCCCATAAAACAGTTGCCATAAATTCACCTCTGTCGTGTGGTAAATCAGCAATGTTTGAGTTGTTAAACGTCAATGGATTGATACTCATGTCAGTAGAGTATGGGTAACGTCTGATACCAGAACCAGTTGTAGTTTGGTTTGCAGAATAAGTACCGATAGTTTTTGGCATTACGCCAGTATCAGTGCTTTTCATCAGCATCATTAAAGCGATCCAGTCAGACCAACCTTCACCCATTTGTTCAGCGTTTTGCAAACAACCTGCATTTGCAGCACCGCCAGTTAATCTTCCTGAGATTCCGTGGCCATATTCGTGAGCGATAATTCCGTTGTCAAAATCTGCATCACCATTAATGTATGGAGCTTCGCCTAATTGAAGCTTCGCATTTACTGCTTGTGTTTTGATTCTAGCGATAAGCATGTCTCCAATTGCTTGAGATACACTAATTGCAGGAATTGTGATTGTTGCATCAGCACCTGCCATTGAGATGTTTCCAGCAACATTATTAACCATGATAACAGCAGTTGCGCCAGCATTTTGTGCATTTTTTACTTTTTCTGCAAAAGAGCAAGGTGTTCCGCCTAAGGCTTCAGCGACAGATCTTCTGATAACTACAATTTTTCCGCTTATTGCTAGTGCATTTACTGCAGCAGAACATGCGTCAGCATTGTCAGTCATTCCAATTTCTGGAGTTCCGTCGTCAAAAAGAACTAAATCTGATTGAATAAGAGCCGGCGCGATTGGAATATCAACGTGACCAGGAGAAAAATTGTTATCAAAGCCCTGTAATGGCCCTGCGATATCGGCTGGAGAATTGATTGTTAAAGGAAGCGGTATGGCTGTTGGATAGCTCCAAAGATACATTTGCATTCTTGGACGAATACCATCAGCAGTAATACTGAAATTCGCATTGTTAAGATTTTGCGGTGTTATTGTGGCTCCATCTTGAGAATCTGCAAGAACTCCATCTCCAGAAATTGTAGTCGCTCCACCTTTTCCGTAGTTGTTTTGTTGGAAGTTTCCGCTTGGTTCGTCAAATCCATATTTATACCAAACATCATGCATCATGTTGTTCATGTAAAATAAGTTTGTCGTAGCAGCGCTAAGGTAAGTCAATGGCTGTGTAGTATCTCCTCCATAAGGGAAATCAAAAACTAAACCAGCACCACCGTCAGGACTAACACCAGTTCCATTATTTCCATTATTATCATCTTGGGCATGAACATTATTACCTCTTGTAATAGTGTATTCAGCACCAGCTACACCATTTGTATCATGCCATCCATAAGGAGAAGCTGAAGCATCATGTGGCGTCGTTAGTAATTGTCTTGGTCCGTGTCTAGGGCTTTCGGTAGTATAAGGATAAACTCTGTAAGATCCAGACTGCGCTTCTAACATTGAAGTAGTATTCGGTGTGTAAAATGATTTATAGTAATTTACTAATTGAGCATCTTCAGTCAGAGTGTGTGTATGAGGTTTTCCGCCAAAGTTGCAAGAAATTACCATATCATGCTTGTCTAGAAGGGTACCATTTTTTGCATCAATTCTAACGTTCCAAAGGTGTTGGTGTCCTGCAACATCAATTGTCAAATCCCAAGCTAAAGCTAATTTTCCGTCTTCCGTTTGTTGGTAAACTAAATTTGCTGTGATTGGGTCAAGATTACCATTTGAGATTTTTACTTTTTTAGGATTTGTTTGATCAATAACTTCATTTGAAGTTGTTGCTTTGATATCTAAATGTTTTTTAGAAAAATTAACTGCTTCCAATGCAGAAATTGCAGGGCTAACTGCATTTATTTTCTGAGAAGCATTTTTTACAAAACGATCGCCAATGTTGATTACTTCGTTGTTTTTAACCGAAAAGTTAGTCACGGCTCCAAAAATTTCAGTGCCTTGAACGCGTTGCTTAACGTAGTAATTATTGATGTTCGTTGAAGTTGAACTGGCTTCGCCGTCAATTATCCAGTCGGAAATATCTTGGCTGGTCAGACCTAGTTTACTCGAATTTTTGTTCAGATATTGCTGAATAATCTCTTTGTTTGATTGAGAAAATCCGCAGAAATGAAGAAAAAACACAAATAAGAATGTAATTTTTTTCATAATAGTCATGCATTAATGTTATTCTGCAAATGTATTTATTTTTTTAAGAAAACATAAACATATTTTGCAAATCACTCATTTATTCAAAAATGAAGGATAATTTTTAGAAAAAAGAAGTTTCAGAAAAACGATAATTTGTGAGTAGGAAAGGGTTTTGGAATGTAAAAATGGCAAGAATCATTTAAAGTCAAAAGTACTATAAATCAAAAAAGCCCTCCAAGTAAATGGAAAGCTTTTCATTGGTCTAACTACTAAACCTGGTACTTTCGTACCTAAACAACACAACTAATCTTAAAAACCTTTTTGGGACAAAAAAGCCTTTCTTTCGAAAGGCTTCTCCCAATTTAGCGGTCTGGACGGGACTCGAACCCGCGACCCCATGCGTGACAGGCATGTATTCTAACCAACTGAACTACCAAACCAGCGCTTAATTGCGAGTGCAAATATAAGGCTCTTTTTGAGTTCTGCAAGCGTTTTTTGAAAAAAAATTAAACTTTTTTTTTAAGTTTTATCCAAACAATTGTTTTTCAACTAAATATGTGGTCAATATTTTTTCAAAATTTTCACCCGTTGCAACCGGAACATACTTGATTTTGTTCTGAGCACAAGTCAAAGCTAGCTTCTTGAAGTAACTTTCTGTGCGTTTCTCATATTCTTCTTTGATATTTTCAGCGAATAAATTGACTTCTTCGCCACTTTCAAGGTCAATAAATTTTCTTGGCGTACTGTCAAACTCGAATTCTAATTCTGTTTTTTTATCGATTACGTGAAAAAGAACGACTTTATGTTTGTTGTGTTTTAAATGTTGCAAAGCGTTTAAAAGCGTTTCCTCTTTGTCAGGCTGAAACATATCTGTGAAAAGAATGATCATCGAACGACGGTGCATTTTTTCTGCAATTTGGTGCAAAAACGTAACCGTGTCTGTGTTTTTTGACTGTTTTGGCTCTGCCAATAAATTCTCAAGTTTGTTCAAAAGCATTCTATGATGACGCTCGCTTCCTTTTTCTGGCGAATAATATTCGTATGAATCAGAATAAATGCTTAAACCAACGGCGTCTCTCTGTTTTTTTAGCAAATTCATCAATACGGCTGAAGCCAAAACAGAGAATCCGATTTTGCTTTCGTAGAATTGCTGGCTGTCATTCAGCTTTGGATAATGCATCGACGACGAGTTGTCTATAATAAGGTGACAGCGAAGATTGGTTTCTTCTTCAAAGCGTTTTGTATATAAACGGTCGGTTTTTGCGAATAATTTCCAGTCGATGTGCTTTGTGCTTTCTCCGGGATTGTACACTTTGTGTTCGGCGAATTCGGCAGAAAATCCGTGGAAGGGACTTTTATGCATTCCAGAAATGAAACCTTCGACGACTTGGCCTGCCAAAAGTTCAAGGTGCTGAAAGCTAGATATTTTTTGTATTTGAGATTCAATCTTCATAAATCAAATATATTGAAAGATTCAATGATTAAAAAATTTAAAGATTGCTTTTTAATGGATTGCTATTTCGACAAAGATTGGGACTGGCGTTTACAAAAAATCACGACGTTTCTCAACTAGCCCTGATGAATGCGACTATCCTTTTGTTCTGGTGTTCAGAACAAAAGATAGTGCAATTCAGCAGGAAAATAGACCGCTACAACTGCCGAAATTTTCGCTTCAAAACAAAAAAAAGGCTCAACTTTCGCTGAACCTTTTTAAGAATTTGGCTTTCGAATTATTGCAATAATGCGTCAATTGCGTCAGTGTAATTTTGTTTTGGAGCAACTCCAACTTGTCTTCCAACAACTTCTCCGTTTTGGAAAACCAATACAGTTGGGATATTTCTAACGCCATATTTTGCAGCAAATTCTTGGTTTGCATCCACGTCAACTTTTCCTACGACCGCTTTTCCGTCATATTCTTCGCTGATTTGGTCGATGATTGGTCCAACCATGCGACAAGGTCCGCACCATGCTGCCCAAAAATCTACTAATACTGGTTTATCTGATTTTAATACAACTTCTTCAAAAGTTGCATCTGTAATTGCCTGTGCCATATTTTTATTCTTTTAGTTTAATTTTTATAGTACAAAATTAGTCATTTAATCTGTAAAGTTTTGTTAATTGAAAATCAGTTTTGGCTATAAATGTATTAACAAATACTATTCTCTGAAATTCAATTTAAAGTTTGTAAATTAGATATTTATAAGAATAATTGCATAAAATCAATCCCTAAAATCTGCTTTAAATTCAAATTAACATGAAAAACTACTTACAATTTACGATTTTTTTCGTCACAATCCTATTTTTTTCTTGTCAGGAAAAAAATAAAACTCTCGAACTTTTTCCTTTAAAAGAAGGAGTGAATTATGGCTATTTTGATGCTACTGGCAAAGAAATAATAAGTGCAAAATATGCCTATGCAACAGTTTTCAGAGACGGCCTGGCAATTGTAAAGCTTCATGGAAATACTCCGAAATATACTTTTATCGATGAAAAAGGGGAAGTTGTTTTCAATAAAACCTATGCGAGCGTTTCTGTTTTTAGCGAAGGATTGGCGTGGGTTTCTCCGAATAATTCTTATCCGACTGCAATTGACAAAAACGGCAAAGAACAGTTTTCTATCAAAAATGCCGAACGCGTAAAGATTTTTAAAGACGGACTTTCAGCTTATTCTGTAAAAGATTCGATTTCTGAAAAATGGGGATTTGTAGATTCATCAGGAAAGACGGTAATACAGCCGCAATTTTATGACACAGGAAATTTTAGTGAAGACTTGTGCGCTGTGAAAAATGAGGATGGAAACTGGAAATATATTGACAAAAAAGGTGTTGTAAAATTTCAGCAAAGCTTCAGAACGGCTTCTGATTTCTTGAACGGAAAAACGATTGTCAGTGATAATTTTGAGGAGAAATTTGGCCTCATAAATTCAGAAGGAAGCGTAGTTTTAGAGCCGACATTGGATTCGATTGTTTATGATAAAAAAGACTTTCTTGTCAAAAAGGAAGGAAAATGGGGCTGGATTGATGCAACAGGAAAAATGCTGATTGAACCTAAGTTTGAAGATGCTTTTCCGTTTGGAGAAAATGATTTGGCAGTTGTAAAATTGAATGGTTTGTATGGTTTTATAGATAAAAAAGGAGTGACGAAAATTGATTTTCAGTTTCAGAAAGCCTATTCATTTTCTGGTGAAACGGCTTATGTCGTTCAAAAAAATGTTGGAAGTTTGATTGATAAAAAAGGAAATGCGGTCGTTAAAAATAAATTCTCTGGAATTTCTGAAGATTTGATAACCTATTTGAATAACGGAAATTCTTCGTATGAAATAATCAAAACCGACTATTTTGATGTTGCTGGCATTCTGAAGGAAATCAACGTAAATAATCCTGGAAATTTTAAGTTCGGTGAAACTATTTCTGAAATTGTTCCAAAGCTTTTCAACAAAAAATTGCCAGACAACAAAGAATTAGATTTGACCTTTTTTTTCTTGAGAAAAATTGCTGAAGATGCTTATTTGAGCTTGTATGTTATTAGAAACGACGAAAATAAAATCGCTGGTTTTTGGTACAAAGCAGAGCTTGGCGGAAAGAGTTTTTACAAGCCAAACGAACTTGAAAAAGGGTTTGTAAAAAACCTCAAAGGTTATACAAAAACAGAAGCTCCGGATGAATTTATAAATCAAGGAGCAATTAAGGCATATAAAAATAAAAACCATATTTTGCTGATATCAGGAAGCAGTCAAAGTAACGAATTCATCGTGGAAATTTTAAATCCGTCCACAAATTTGGATGGTTATCGATCAAGATATTATGGAAATCATCAAAATACAGACACCGATGACCTCGCATCTTTAAAAGCGATGGAATTGTTTCGAGAAGAAGAATAAAAAAATCCCTGACGATAAAGTCAGGGATTTTTTTTAGTTTAATTTGAAATTCAAATTCAAACTTTCTAATTCGCGAAGCAATTCGCTTGAAATATTGACTTTTAATTTTCGACTTGGCATTGAAAGATAAGTAATGACTTTAGTTTCTTCGACAACCGTCGGAACAGCCAATTCCATTTCTTCTTCGATGGTTTCTTCGTCTGAAACATCTTCTGAAACAACTGGTTCTGCAACGATAGCCGGAATTTCTCGGGTGACTTTTTCCACTTCCATCACTTCAAAAGTCACATTGTTGTCGCCAGAATTTGCTTGGAATAAATGGCTCAACTTTGTAATCATTTCTGATTGAAATTCTCTGATATTTAAGGTAATGATTAGCTTTTTAGCAAAACTTCCCAAAACGTCCTGCAATTGTTTTGCTTCCAAAAACTGCATTCTTGCCTCTGATTTTTTTCCGGTGTCGCGATTTACCCAGCCTTCTTTTACGTTGATTTTGAAAAAGATAAATTGGTTGTTTACCAAGAAATGACGGAACTTCAAATATTCTTCATTAAACATTCTGAATTCAAAACTTTCGTCATAACCTTCTAAAGTAAACATTGCCCAATCTTTCCCGTTTTTCGCAGTTCTGTATTGAACGTTTGTGATAATTCCAGCAACGGTAAGATTTTTTCCTACGTGTAATTCTAAATTTTTCAGGTGCTCTAATTTTGCATTGCAGAAATATTTCATCTCAAATTTAAAATCGTCAAGCGGATGTCCGGAAATATAAATTCCCACGACTTCCTTCTCTTTTGCGAGTTTTTCCATCGTGCTCCAATCATCACACGGAGGCACAACCGGCTCTGGAATCTGAACGTCGCTCGCTTCACCGAACAAACTTACTTGCGAAGAATTTTCGTTTTCCTGAAATTTTGCACCATAACGAACGGCTTTTTCTAAAAACGTAATTCCATCGCCTTCATCATGGAAATATTGTGCGCGATGTGCCATGAAACAGTCAAAACCTCCGGCCAAAGCCAAGTTTTCAAATGCTTTTTTATTCGCTGCGCGTAAGTCAATTCTTTTGGCTAAATCAAAAATCGATTTGTAAGTCGCGTCTTTTCTGCATTCCACAATGGTTTGAACTGCTCCAGAACCAACGCCTTTAATCGCGCCCATCCCGAAACGAACTGCGTAATTTTCGTTTACTGTAAATTTATAATACGACTCGTTCACATCCGGACCCAAAACCTGCAATCCCATTCGTTTGCATTCTTCCATAAAGAACGAAACTTGCTTGATATCGTTCATATTATTGGACAAAACCGCAGCCATATATTCCGCAGGATAATGTGCTTTTAAGTATGCCGTTTGGTACGCAATCCACGCATAACACGTTGAGTGCGATTTGTTGAAGGCGTAACTCGCGAAAGCTTCCCAGTCTTTCCAGATTTTTTCCAAAACCACAGGATCGTGACCTTTTTTAGATGCTTGTTCCACGAATTTTGGCTTCATTTTATCCAAAACATCCTTCTGTTTTTTACCCATCGCTTTACGCAAAACGTCGGCTTCACCTTTTGTAAAGTCAGCCAAAGATTGCGATAAAAGCATTACCTGTTCTTGGTAAACCGTAATTCCGTAGGTTTCTCCCAAATATTCTTCGCAGGCATCTAAATCATATTTAATTTCTTCTTCGCCATTTTTTCTTCGAACGAAAGAAGGAATATATTCCAAAGGTCCCGGACGATACAATGCATTCATGGCGATCAAATCTCCAAAAACCGTTGGCTTCAGATCCTTCATGTATTTTTGCATTCCGGGAGATTCGTATTGGAAGATCCCAACTGTTTCTCCTCTTTGGAAAAGTTCATAGGTTTCTGGATCGTCAATCGGAAATGTGTCTGGATCTAGCTCAATTCCCGTTCTATATTTCACTAATTTAACCGTATCTTTTATCAGCGTAAGGGTTTTCAAACCCAAAAAGTCCATCTTCAGCAATCCGGCACTTTCTGCTACCGAGTTGTCAAATTGGGTCACATATAAATCAGAATCTTTTGCTGTTGTAACAGGAACGAAATTCGTAATATCAGAAGGCGTGATGATTACACCGCACGCGTGAATTCCGGTATTTCGCATCGAACCTTCGAGGATTTTCGCCTGTTGAATGGTTTCTCCAGCCAAATCGCCTCCATTCGCAATCGCAATTAATTCTTTGATCCCATCAAATTCATCAGAACGTAAAGCCTTTTTTACGTCTTCTTCTTTTTCAGAAATAAATCGGGCCAAATTCCACTTCGAAGGCATCATTCCCGGAATCAATTTTGCGATTCTATCAGCTT
>Ga0247817_10000438_pt1 | contig 23576 bp, 25 predicted proteins | sample UWRJL212509R1_FD_178010 | JGI IMG/M metagenome (GOLD analysis project Ga0247817, IMG submission 178010) | Plant litter microbial communities from Arlington Agricultural Research Station in Wisconsin, United States - UWRJ-L212-509R-1 | ecosystem: Environmental > Terrestrial > Plant litter >...
GTTGCAGTACCGTGAACATTGATATAATCAATATCTTCAGGTTTCAGTCCGGAAGTTGCGAACGCCTTTTGCATGGCAAGAAAAGCACCTTCTCCATTTTCTGAAGAAGCGGTTTGGTGAAAGGCATCATTGGCATTGCCAAAACCTGACACGCGCGCGAGTACTTTTTTATTGTCTTTTTTGACGCATTCCTCTGATTCCAGTACAAGGAAAGCCGCGGCTTCACCGAGATTGAGTCCTTTCCTGTTGTTGTCGAAAGGCGTATTGTAAGTGTCTGAGAGGATCATCAGGGTTTTAAAACCGTTGATGGTGAATTTGGCTAAGGCATCGGTACCGCCCACAATCACGCGGTCCAGTTTTCCTGACTGGATTAACCTCGCGCCCAGCATAATCGAATTGGCCGCGGAGGAACAGGCAGTACTGATGGTTGTTACCAATCCGTCCAACCCAAGCTCATCGGCTATTTTTTGTGCGACATCTCCGCCATCGTGACTGCTGATGTATTTTACGAGTTCGGGCTTATCGAAATAATCGTAGTAGTGCTTTTCGGTAACATCCATTCCGCCAACGCTGGATGCGGAAACGAGTCCGGTCCTGTATTCATTAATCGAAGTAATCCCTGCATTCTGAACCGCCTGTTTGGCAGCGATAGCCCCAATCATCGCGGTTCTTGAAAAATTGTTGTCAAATGGGAGTCCGAGTTCTTCTATAAGCTCCTCATTTGTCTTTTTGATTTCGCCCACCTTCATCACATCGGCATGAACGGTATTGATATTCTCAATCTTTGTGATTGCCGGTTGTCCATTGATGAGGGCATTGTAATTTTCCTCCACCGAATTTCCGATGGCAGAGATGATTCCCATTCCCGTAATGGCGACGCCTGTGCTCATGCTGTGGATTTTATTCTTTATTTCGTTCTGTGTTCTGTAATGTAGGCGGCCATTGTTTCGATAGACCTGAAGATGTTTTTGCCTTCTTTCGGATCCACCAGTTTGATTCCGTAATCTTTATCGAGCATTACGATAAGCTCCAGAGCGTCGATAGAATCAAGCCCTAAACCATCTCCAAATAACGCATCGTCATCGTTAATATCCGCTACGGCGATATCTTCCAGATTCAAAACTTCGATGATCTTTCCTTTTAATTCCTGTTTTAATGCTTCCATAATTATTTTGTGTATGCTGTTGCTAAATTTTGTTTGTTGTGGATTGTTGTTCCATCATCGGAAACTAGGTATAGAAACGCCTTATACTCTTCGTTTATATATTCTGTCCATCCGCAAAGGACTTTTCCTGCCTTTTGGGTTTCCAGAAGGATATTGGCATAACTGGCCATAAATTCCGGATTGAACGCGTCAAATATAAAGAAAGAATTCTCACTTTTCAATTGATGGCGGATACTAATTTCGCCAAGGCAGATATTGGGCAGCGTATAAACGAAAACTGCCGGGCTTGGGAAATAATTTTCGGGGTCGGAAATGGATTTCTGGTATTTTATATCGGTGTCGAGGCTCGATGACTTGTTGGCAAAAACCAAAGCAATATCGCCGGATTCGGGTTCGTCTTTCAACAGCAGTTCTGCCGCGAGGAAAGCCAGTTTGCTCAGGCTGTCCATTTTAAAAAACTTTGGATAGCTGATGCCGAGGTGGTGGTAAGCCTGCTTTGAGAAATCGGCAAATGGCTGATTTTCTGTTGTAAAAACAGTTTCCCCATTGAGAATTATTGCGTTGTTCCCAATGGTGCAGAGCGATTGTATGTACATTGTGTTTTCCAATTAGCTGACTTTCTCCAATACTACGGCCGTGTTGCAGCCGCCGAAGCCGGAAGCTGTTTTGAGAAAATACCGTATGTTTTTGGCGGTTGTTTTTTCTATAATATTGATGGGCTGGCTGACACCCGACTCATCAAATCCGTGGGATGGGAATAAGGTATCCTGCAATGCCGATTCGATTGCAATGACAGTTTCCAATAGTCCGGACGCGCCCAGTGTATGCCCGTAAAATCCTTTCAAACTGTTTACCGGGGCATTTTCAAGCGACAGGCGGTTGAATGCAATGGCTTCCATCTCGTCGTTGAAAGGCGTTGCGGTGCCGTGTGCGGAAATGTAATCGATTTGACCTGCCGTTACTCCGGATTCTTTCATGGCGCTTTCTACGCTTCTGAAAAGCCCTTCTCCGGTTCTTGACGGACCGGAAATGTGATTGGCATCATTGATGGCGCCATCGCCGAGTATTTTTGTTTTCGCATTCGCGGAATCTGCTGTAATGAGAACTGCTGCTGCCGCTTCTCCGAGCGTTACGCCCGACCTGTTTTTAGAATAAGGCTTGCAAGGCGCATCGCTCATGGCCTGAAAGGAATTGAATCCCGAAAGGACAAATTCACTAACCTCATCGCCGGCGACTACATAAGCCTTGTCATACATGCCGCCCTGAATGAGTCTTTTGGCTACTGAAACGGCCAATATTCCGGAAACGCAGGCGTTGGAAATGACGATCGGCTCTGTTGTAAAACCGAAGAAATTTGCAATGGTTTTGGCCAATACTGACAGTTGCGCTTTTTCTATATCTTCGGATTCGAGCGCAGTGATGTTTCCTTTGGTTGTTGAAAGGATGAAAGCCGTTCGGCTATCAGGATTATTTACGATGGGATGCAATGCCAGAATCATCATTTTTTCAAGCCTTGTGAAAGGAGCCTGAGTAATTTTGGCGAAAGCCTTATTGAGCTGTTCGTTATCAATAATAGCAGCGTAAAATGGATTTTTCATCATGGCATTTTCGTGTAGCTGAATGCCGGAAGTGCCATTGGTGATGTTTTTAATATTCGTTTGAATATCAAACCCAATCGGTGTAATGCAATTGGCTGCTGTTATGAAAACTTCTTTTGCCATTTTTATTTTAATAAGCCGACTTTGCGTTTCCATTCTTCATAAAATGGAGGATTGGTCAGCATTAAATCGCCGTTTTTATCAAGGAATACCTGAACTGTTTCTCCGGTACAAACTATGGAATCGGCTGCATCAAAAATAGTATACCTGAAAATCATTTTGGCAGCCGGTGTATCGACAATAGCCGTTTCTATTCGGGCAACATCGCCGTAACGCAGTGATAATTTGTGTTCGCATACCGATTTCACAATAGGTGTTGTAAATCCATGTTTATCGACGTCGAGATAGGAAATGCCATGGTGGCGGCCGAAAGCTTCGCGCCCATCTTCGAAATAAGTGATATAGTATCCGTGCCACACAATTCCCAGCGGGTCTGTTTCATTGAACCGAACCCTTATTGGATGCGAGATTGTTAACGTCGTGGCCTCGCTATACTGTTCTTTTCTTTTTATCATACAATAATGCGATGGTTATGGTGAGTAGAAAAAATAAAAATAGCAGGCTGATTTCGGGTACGATATCAATTATTGAGGCATGCCGAAGGAGAACATCGTAGAACGCATTGAGTCCCCAATTCATTGGAGATGATTTGGCAATGTGCTGCATGAATTCGGGCATCGCAAAAACCGGAACCCAGACACCGCCAATGGCCGCAAGGATAATCGTGAAAGTAGATCCAAAAGGTGCCGATTGTTCCTGAGTTTTAGCAACCGTTCCTATGAGGATTCCTAAGCCAATAGCAGCAAATCCGGAGAATAACGCAACGATGCTCATGAGTACAAGATTCCCTTCGACATTGAGCGCAGGCAAGCCGAGGTGCGGAAATAGAAAAACCGCAACAGCGACCATCATATAAAATTGAATCATACAAATGATGAGGTACATGATTGTTTTTCCGCCCATCACGATGACATTCGGGACGGGATTGGTGTGCAACCTGACGAAAGTTCCCTGTGATTTTTCCTTTATCATGTTGATGGACAGCGGAATGACGATAAAGAAGATGGCAAACAGTGTCCATGCCGGAACATTGTGCTGTACAGAATTGGGTATGATTTCCTTATTGCCGACTTTGGGTACGATTTCTTTAAAAGTGATGAAGCTTTCCTGCTCAAAGGCAGCGGTATCTTCGCCGAGCTGGTCCTGAAAAGCAGCATAGATGGATTTTGTTTCAATTTGTGAGATCATTTTATCCACTGAACTCATGACCGCATTTTTGAAGCTCATCTGGACCGCAGGGTCAAAATAAAGTTTTACTTCTTTTTGCGCTATTGCTTTTTGCGGTATTTTTCCTGAAAGTGTATCTGCCATTCCGAAGTTGCTGAGGATTTTGCCAACATTCTGGTCTATTTTTGATTGCAGGTCGGCACTCAGGTTTTGCGGAATGATAATCGCCAATTGGTATTTTCCTTTGAAAACGGCTTCCTTAGCTTGGATTTCTGTTATTGCCTGCCCATCGATTTTTGTTATGACGGTAAAAACTTCGCTTTTTTCAAGATTTTGATAGACCTCCTGAGACACCTTTCCGTTGTCATTGTTGACCAGCAGGATTGGGATTTTCGCATCGCTGACCGTTTTAAAAGTACTGTCCTGAATTAAGGTGACGGCAATAATCAATACCAAAGGCATGATAAAAAGAATGATCACGCCACCCATATCTCTTTTGAGCAACAGGAATTCCTTGAGCACCGACATGTATAATTTATATATCATCCCTGAGTTCTTTTCCGGTTAGTGCAATGAAAACATCTTCGAGATTGCGGGCATTGTGGGTTTTGGCAATCAGGTTAGCTGGTGTTGCGTGGGCATACATTCGTCCGCGGTCTATAATAGCGATATCTGTACAAAAATCTTCCGCTTCCGATAAATGGTGCGAAGTGTAGATTATCGTCATTCCGTCTTCATTGAGTTTTTTAAGATAAGAAATAATGGCATTCCTGGATTGTACATCAACACCAACTGTCGGTTCGTCGAGAAAAAGCAGCCGTGGATTGTGCATAATTCCTGCAATGAGGTTGATGCGCCGTTTCATTCCGCCAGAAAAAGTTTCGATCCGTTTATCGGCAAATTTGAACAACCCTAAAAGATGGAGATTTTCATCTACTTTTTCTTTGAGTCGTTTGCCTTTTAAACCGTACATACTCCCGAAATACATGAGGTTTTCACGCGCGGTTAATGTGGGATACAAGGCGTATTCCTGTGGCACTACGCCAATAATTTTTTTGATTTCGGTATCATTTTCCGAATAAGTAAGTCCGTTGATTGTAAAATGACCCGATGTTGGTTTTATCAAGCCGCAGAGCATGGAAATCAATGTTGTCTTTCCGGCACCATTTGGCCCAAGCAACCCGAAAACCTGGCCTTCGAAAACAGACAGCGTAAAATCTGTCAAAGAAAACATTTCTGCATCTTTGTACTTTTTGGATAGTGCTGTTATTTCGATAATTGGCTTCAGGTTAGTATTTTTTAATTGTATCTCTTAGATTTTTGAAGAAAGCTTCTTCTTTGTCAGCAATAGACAGCAGTTCATCGGAAAGAGTATTGTATACATCTTCCTGAGTGCTTCGGTTTTTATAAACCCGTGAAGCATTTACAGCAAAATCCCGCCATAGATCACCAATAGCCGTCATCTCCAGCGACAGTTCACGCAGCGACTCATCGGCTAAAATAACAGCAGCTTCCTGGAGAAAGGCAGCGTATATAAACCGAAAGCCACCGCCGCCGGTTCCTATTTCCTCCTGCATCCTGACGATTTGCGCAAGGTAGTGATTGGCTTTTTTGGTTCCGTGCTGAATAGGCCATTTGCGGATTTTCCGGGCTACAAAACGAATTCCCTGTACGCCGATAATCGGAACTGGTGCCAGCATATCACGGCAGGTATTTTTTATTCCTTTTACAATAGCGCCTTTTAAATCTACATTTTCGGGAATCCTGATTGGATAGTACATTTGGCCTCTGGGCGCAAAGGCACCTTTGGCAAAACGCACTTTATTGAGTTCGTCATGTGTTAGAGTCGTTACGGTTTCCATTACAGGATCGCTGATGAGATAATCTGTTGCTGTTTTCCCGTACACCACTAAATTATGGGCATTGAAATGGAAGCGGTATTCATCCGGAAAATAGGTGAGATTATAAACCCCAACCTGCAATCCTGAAGGAATGTTGTTTTTCAGATTTTCATCGAGTGCTTTAACCGCATTGGCTGTACTCGAAAATTTCTCGCGTTTTATTTTTAGTCCGAGCCGTTTGGCGAGTTTGTTAAAAATCTGGCCTGGCATTGGCCGATAACTTATGGCCGGCGCATAATTGACTTTAATGAATGGCAGATAAACGAAGAATAAACCCGAGCCGATTCCGAAAACCATCGGTTCGCTGATATTGAGTCCGTTATGCTTTAGCAAATTGGAAGCGACTCCATTTTCACAATGGGCTGATTGGTGATGTGTAAAACCGGTTTCCATTATTCTGCTTTAAAATTTTTTAATTCTTCTATGGAAATAGCAAATGTATCTGCGTATTTCTGTAGGATTTTATCGCTTAACCTTGCGAATATTTTGGGTCTGAAATGCCTTTTTACACGCCATTTCCACATACCTACATAGCTTGAGAGAATGACCGGATCCATTTTATGGAATTCCATGAAATAGACAATCGGACTTACTTCTCCATTTTTTACCTGATTTTTTGCAGCAGCGACACGTTCATTAATTTCCTCTATTGAATTGGTTAGCGCAATGGTTTTGGGCTCCCAGCCTGTGCTTAATGCTGTGGTATAATTTCCTTTTTCGTCGGTGGCATAAATCAGTTCCTTCATGTTGCTTTTGGAAAGATTGCCTTCGTCCTGCGGTACTTGCTCCTTTTTCATTTGCTGATTTATTGATTAAAGCCGGTCTTTGGGGGATTATTTATGACTTAGCTATCTGCTGGATAAACAAATTAATTTCTCCTTCCAAAAGTAGTTCATCTTTATGAAAAGTTTGACAATTCATGGTACATAAAGTATAGGTTTCTGTGATGAATTTAGAAGCTAACGTAGCTTTGGTCGTGATCGTATCCCCAGTTTTAGGAAGTGTGTATATTTTTAAGGTTTTTAGCGCACTAATGAAACCGATGACATTCGCATTTTCCTTATCTTCATTATTTTCATCTACAAAATAGTCTTTGGCGACGATTGAAGAACAGGTTTGAGCGGCGTTTTCTATGAGTCCTGATTCTGTAAAGGTATTGTCATTTATAAATATATTATCGGCAGTAATCTTAAAAACGGTGGCTACTTTTTCATCGTCCATTTCCAAAATCATATCCACCATGAGCATTGGTTTGCGGTGTGGAAGATAAGTGGTTATGTCTATTAAAGTGCTCATTTTAAGTTTCTTTAGCCAATACGGTTTTCATCTGACCATTTGCGATTTCCACTTCATTTAATTTTGTAGAAATATCGACGAGTGTGATTCCGGCAAATTCATGAAGTATTGTTATTGTAGTTTGAATTTCGTCATCCAATTGCGGAAGCGCTTTGATTTCGATTTCTTTGATCGAGCCTATATATCCTGTCGGCGCCGTTTCCTTTTTAAGGAAAAACTGGTATCCGGTGTGTAAGGCGACGGATTGTGCCATGTGTTCGATCAAACCCGATTCGGTGAGGTATTGGTTGTCAAAAAAAATATTTCCGGTTTGTATTGTCAGACCTGAAATCAAGGTATTTTCAGCGTAGGAAAGCATTTTATCAACCATTACAAAAGGAAATTTCTGAGGCAATAATTGCGCTACAAAATCTTTATCAAATGGCGGATTGGCTGTTTCCATTTAGCAAACTGTTAGATAGGCGTAGGCAAAAGAAAAACGGCCGCTTTCGGGAACAGACAATAAAATCCTGTCTCCTTTTTTTAATTTTTCAGAATGCATGAGCTCTTCCAAAGCCAGATAAATTGAGGCCGAACCTACATTGCCAACTTTTCCTAAATTCATAAACCATTTTTCATCTGCAATTCCAACCCCATTTTCTTTAAGGGATTCTTTGAGTCCGGCTACAAAATAATGGGAAGAAACATGTGGCAGGAAATAATCGATATCATTTGGTGTGATCTTATTCTTTGCCATAGCGTCACTCATGCTTTGAGCGCCTTTCCCTAAAATATGTTCGTCGAGCAATTTGACATCCTGTTTGATGGAGAATATAGATTCTTTAAGCCATTGGTCGGGGTGATAATCACTCCACGGCTTGATGTCCCCGTTTTCCAGTTTGTCTCCGCCCGCATACATACAGGCTTCGAGTTCATAGGCATAGGAAAACGCTTCCATCCATTCTATTTTTAATGAAATTCCGTTTTTATTGGGCTTGTTTTCGAGCAATAAAGCACCTGCGCCATCGGATAACATCCAACGCAGGAAATCTTTTTTGAATGCAATAATCGGCTGCTCTTCGAGATTTTTAAGATTGACTACCTCGTGTTCGTATTTATCGGCCATTGTCCAGGTAGAAACACGTTCAGAACCCGTACATACTGCGTTTTTAGTGTTTCCTGATTTGATGGAAAGGTATCCGAATTTGAGTGAATTCATTCCAGCGCAGCAAACACCCGTTGATGAATTAAGTTCTACCGATTTGTTTTTCAATAATCCGTGGACCATTGCAGCATGCGATGGCAGGAAATTATCAGGTGTTGAAGTTCCGCAGGAAAGCAGTTCCATGTCCTGCGGCGTAAAACTGTCATCAAATAACTGCGTGATTGCCAGTTGGGTCAACTCTGCATTATTGTGGGTGCTGTTTCCTTCTTTATCCAGGGCGTAATGCCGCGTGACAATTTTATTGTTTCGGAGAATAATCCTTCGCGCTTTGGAAGCCGTGTCATTTATAAGTCCCAAATAGCTTTCCATTTCATCATTTGAAACAGGGTCATTGGGTAAATATTTTCCTGATTTTGTAATATATACTTCGAACATAATTGGATGTAATCTTCTAAATACCCCGATAATACAGGGCTTCTTTTTTTATTTTTTGCATCTTCAATGGATACGTAAAAACATGCAATATATAGACAATTGGTGAGATTAACCAAATTGCGAGGAACAAATAAATATTAAATACTTTTAGCCAGATTTTTCGGGAATTTTTTCGGGAATTGATAAAATTCGACCATTTATTAAAGATTTTATTAGCCGTCTTATCGACTGTTACCAGATAAGAACTGATTTTCACGGCATTGTTGGCGATCAGTTGCGGCTGAAGTTTGTCGAGTGTATCGTTCTTAAGATTCAAATCGATGAGTTCTCCAAATTTGACAGATTCCTGTATGTCTTTATCTGAAACTCCGGGCAATGGAAAAATGCCGAGGTATCTCTTTTTCACTCCGCTAAACATCCATTCTACAATTGTAATCACACTGATTAAATTTCCAACCCTGTCTACCAATGCGATATTTCCTTTTAAAATGGCCTGGTTCTCACGCAATAAGACTTTCACTTTTTCCTGTGCCATTACCCACATATTCCTGGATCCGCTGATGGTTACAACCGGTGTGTCTTTTAAGAGAATTCCAGCCTCGCTACTTTTCAAAAAAGAGTTGACCGGTATGGAAGGAGACAAATACCAAACCTGATAATTGAGCAGAATGAGGTCATATTTCTTATCGAGAACTTCAGTCGGAACTGGCTTTAATTGCGCTGGAATCTGTAAAAAGGATTCGGGAAAGGCATCAAAAAAAGCAGCTTTATCCCAAGGAAATGGAAAAGGTTTTTCGAGTTGGATTTCATGAAATGATACGTTGACGTCTTCAGATTGCAACAATGGTTTCGCAATTGTTTTTGCGATACTTTCGAGTTGTCCCGACTGGGAATAATAAATGACGAGCACATTTTTCATTTCGTAGGTTTTAAAATGCAAATTTAGTCGATTCTGCTATATAACAATTTCTTTAAAAGTCCGGATTTTATCCGATCTTTTGGTATGCACCCAATCTGGCCAGTCTGACGGATTTTCAGCGTCGTAAATGCGTATTTTTTGATTTGGGTCTTCGGGCAATAAATCTTCCGGCGTGCAATTCAGGATTAACGACGCCGCCATAACACCTGAATGTGTAGCACCTCCAACACCATGAGAAAGCGTACTTGCGCCACACAGGAAAAGATTGTCGATTTCCGATTTGTTTTTGTAGGCAAATGGCCCAACCTGTTTCAGCGTTTTTTCTGTGCCGTAAACATTTCCTTTGGTAGAATTGATGTAGAATTCGTTGGTTTTGGGCGTTCCCAGTTCGGCCTGAACGATATTCTGTTTCGCGCCAGGAATTACTTTTTCAATGTTATTCATCAGTTTCCCAATGACTTTTTCTTTGAAAATCTTGTATTCTTCACTATGATAGTCATCTGTTCCAAAATCCTGTAAATTATCATAATCGACATAAGTAACGACCTCAAAATTATGATATCTTCCGTTAAAACTCACCGGATCTTTGAGCGTTGTGCAACTGATGAAAACTGCCGGAAAACTTTCTCCTTCGGCGATATCATTTTTCATGAGGTCTTCGAAATTCTGGTCGCCGTTTTCATCTTTCATTATCCAGATGTTGCCGGAATCGATGCCGAACTGCGTGACATCCATTTCCAATGTTAAAAATAAGATCAATGACGTAACCGAATATTTTGTCGCAGCCAGCTTTTTAATCATGGCTTTACTCAAATTTTCTTTGCCGATCAAATTGAGATAGGTAATCGACGGATCTGCATTGGAAACAATATTTTTAGCCATTATTTGTTGTCCGTCTTTTAATTCGACGCCAATCGCTTTATTGTTTTGTAGGAGAATTTTTTTTACGCTTTGTTTTACCCTGACTTCCCCTTTGTGCTTTTTAACGGCGTTGGTCATTGCCTTGATGATGCCGCCACCGCCGCCCATTGGATAATAACCGCCATCAAAATAATGGCTCATTACAGAACAATGCACGGGAAAACAGGCACGGTTAGCCGGAAGTCCGTGGTCACCACATTGAATATTGAGAACCGCTTTAAGCAAATCGTCCTTTACATGCCAGTCAACGACTCTTTTTAGTGAAAATAACGCAAATTTTCCAAAATGTTTGGTTCTGAAAGGCACGGTGATTTTTTGCCAGAAACCTTTCAGTTTTGGGATAAGCTGCAGTTCTGTACTTACTTTTTCTACAAGCGACAGGTATTCGTTGATGTTTTTTTCTTCTTTGGGAAAACGAATGGAAAGCGATTTTTTCAAGTTTTCGATACCTGAAGGCAAATCGATCATTTCGTTATCAATCAGGCAGTGTTCATAAGCATTTTTATTCATTCTGAAGAAAACCATGTCATTGGCCACACCCAATCCACGGTACAAATCACTGGTTGATTTTCCGTCTTCTAAAAGTCCGACGTAATGTACGCCCGGACTGAAACGCTGACCGTTTAACGTGAAGCTGTGGCTCCATCCTCCTGGAACATAGTGCTGTTCAAGGACCAGCACCTTCTGCCCTGCTCTTGCCAAACAAATGGCAGTTGCCAATCCGCCGACTCCTGAGCCAATAATGATGGTGTCAAATTCTTCCATAATTCATCTGAATATTGGCTAAAATACAAAAACGGGTAAAGGAACCGATAATTAACAACCGTTAAACTTTATTTTTATCCTGATCATCAAGCTGGTTCCAAAAATCAAAATAATTGAACCATTGCAACGGATACTTTTTAACCATCGATTCGACGCTTTCTGTATATGCCTTGAGCAATGCTTTTTCATCCCGATGCTTTACGGCAGCTTCTCTGGCATACAAATGATAATGAAGTTTAGGTTCTTTCATGACATACACGAAAACCACCGGTACCTTTAATCTTGATGCGATCAGAAATGGTCCCGCGGGAAAATGGGCATCTTTCCCAAGTAACTCTTCGGTTAATGCCTTAACGCCTTCAAAATAGCGGTCTCCGGTAAAGCATACGAGTTCATTTCGCGCCAGCGCAGCATTGATTTCAAAAATATGTGATAAATCCTCTTTGATGATAATGAAGCGGATGCTTGATTTTTTGGAAATGCTTTCGAGGTAATTTTTAATCGCAGAATGTTCGAGATCGGTGGTTACAAGGTTGATTTGGAAATCGAGGTCAATTTCGCCGAAGAAATGTTCCGCAATTTCAAAATTGCCGATATGGGCACTAATCAGTACGCCGCCCTTTTTCTGCGCCAATAAATCTTTAAGAATTTCGATTCCGTCGAATTCATAAGTAAACTTATTGCGCATTCCGGCAGAAATCGAAATCTTATCAATAATGGTTTGCCCGAAAGTGTAATAGCTTTTGAAAACCAATTTCCTGGATTGGAATGCAGAATAGCCAAGCCTTTGGTGGAAATAATAAAAAATGGCCCGATTGCTTTTTTTGAGGAAAATAAAGTAAAATCCGGCAACAAACCACAAGATGAAATAAGCCGACTGAATACCTACTTTATTGATAAAAAAGACAAATATTTTATATCCAAAAACGCTGCCTTTGGATTTACCATCCCATTGGCTCATTAATTATTTTTCGCTTTTAGCTTATTGTCGATGAGATCGTAAAAGCTTTGGAAAGACGCAATACCCACAAAATCAGCTTCCACGAGCTTAACGCCGAAATTAGATTCGACAGAAACTACCAAATCAACATAATCCAGACTGTCAAGTCCAAGGGTGTCTTTTAAATTGGCTTCGGGCTGGATTTCCTCTTCATCCACTTCAAACTCATCAATCAAAAACACGTTTATCTTCTGTATAATCTCTTCTTTATTCATCGTTTATTGGAACTTTTTGACAATCAGTGCAGAATTGGTTCCGCCGAAGCCAAAGGAATTCGACAAAAATATATCAAATTTTTTATTTAGGGTAGTTTTAACAAGATTTAATTTTTTGGAGTCCTCATCTGTATTCTCAAGGTTGATATTTGGTGCAATAAAATCATGCTGCATCATCAATACCGAGTAAATAACTTCACTTGCGCCAGCCATCCAACATTCGTGCCCTGTCATTGATTTGGTCGAACTTACATAAGGATTGCTTTCGCCAAAAACCTTAAAGATGGCATTCGCTTCATTGGAATCGCCTACCGGAGTTGAAGTCGCGTGTGCATTAATGTAATCAATTTCAGATGGTTGTAATCCCGCTGCATCTAGCGCACGTTGCATGGCAATTGCCGGTCCTTGAACATTAGGCGTGGAAATATGTCCGCCATTGGATGAAAATCCGTATCCTGCGACTTCAGCAAGAATTGTTGCGCCGCGTTTGATGGCCGACTCGTAACTTTCAAGTATCAAAGTGGCACCGCCGCCGCTTGGTATCAATCCGTTACGCGAGGAATCAAAAGGCCTTGATGCTTTGGAAGGTTCTGATTCGTCTGGAGAAAAAACACCCAAACCGTCAAAACTGCTCATTGCGTATTTATTGATTTCTTGTGCGCCTCCGCAAATGATCATGTCCTGCAATCCGCTTTTTATCAGAAAATAGGCAAGGCCAATAGAATGAGATCCGCTGGCACATGCCGCGCTCACGGTAAGATTGATTCCTTTTAGCCTGAAAATGGTTGACAAATTCATGGTTACGGTTGAATTCATCGATTTGAAAATAGCACCCGAGCCAATTAAAGCAGTATCCTTTTTATCACGGATAATATCGGTAGTTTCAATGATTCCTTTTGAAACACTGTCATTGCCATACATAATACCCACTTCATTATCATCAAAATAAGCATCATCGATTTTAGCAGTGCGAAGCGCTTCTAAAGTAGCCATGTAAGCATATTCTGATTCTTCGCCGATACTGATGCGCTGTCTTCTTGAAAGCAATTCTTTTAATTCCGGCTTTGGAACCATTCCTGTCAGTGCAGAGCGGAAGCCAAATTCTTTGCGTTCAGCATCAAATACGATCCCGGATTTTCCGTTGTACAATGATTCTTTTACTTCAGGCAATGAGGTTCCGATACATGAATAAATTCCCATTCCCGTGATGACCACTCTTCTGTCCATTCTTTATTGTATATCGCTGTTTAGGAATAAATTCCTCCGTTTATATTGATAATTTCGCCCGTGATGTAACTCGCTTTTCGTGAAACTAGGAAACTCACCAGATTGGCAACTTCTTCGGCTTCTCCGAAACGATTGACGGGAATCAGTTTGATTAATTCTTTTTCATCCAATTCGCTGGTCATGTCAGTCCTGATAAAACCAGGAGCAACTGCGTTAACGGTTATATTCCGTTTGGCGACTTCCTGTGCCAATGCTTTCGTCGCGGCTACAACAGCGCCTTTTGCAGCAGAATAATTGGTTTGTCCCGCTGTGCCTTTTACGCCTGAAACGGAAACCATATTAACAATGCGACCAAATTTATTGCGTAGCATTTTTTGGATAAAAAAATTAGTCACATTAAAAAAACCGTTGAGGCTGGTGTTGACAACATTTGACCAGTCTTCCGGAGTCATCCACATAAAAAGGCCGTCTTTAGTAATTCCTGCATTGTTCACGATTACCTCAACAATGGCTTCGGGATTGGCTTCCTGCCATTGGGTTAACGCTTTGGTCACTTCTGTAAAATCAGCAACATTAAAAGCAATTATTTCTCCTGTAGCGCCTTTTTTGATGACTTCATCCAGGGTTTTTTCGGCTGCTTCTTTATTAGATTGGTAGTTGATCAGGATGTGGTAATCACTTTCTTCTGCTAATTTTTGGCAGATAGCGCTCCCAATTCCTCTTGAACCGCCGGTTACTAAAGCACATTTCATAATGGATTCTTATTTGTGGAAAATTTCAGCATTTTCATACCATTGGTTGCCCAAAACCTGACCGTCTGTTTTGATGAAACCCCATTTTTTTTCGTTTTTAACTCTGGCAATACCATTGATAAATCCTTTTGGCTCTTCTTTAAAAAGTGCGATGATTCCGCTAATTCCGCCCGAACCGATGCTGTATTGTGTTGGAATTATCAGTTTTCCGCTTTCGTTGATGAAGCCCCAATTTTTATCTTTTACCGGAGCCAATCCGTCCTGACTGAAAATTTCGGCATCATTGTAAGCAGCTTCAATTACAATCGTTCCTTTTGTATTAATGTAACCCCATTTTTTTCCTATTTGTACGGGTGCTAAATTTTTAACAAATGCCCTTGCTTTATCAAATTGCGGCTCAATAACCCAGTTTCCTTTTAAATCTATAAATCCGATTTTATCATTTTTTCTCGCATACGTCAGATCCTGTGAAGCAAAGTCCCAAATTTTATCCACGCCTGCAATAGCGGTAAATTTTCCTGCGATTACCAATCCGAACGCATCACCGTTTTTAGCCCATGCAGATCCTTTAAAATAGTTTCCGATATCATCATAAATAGCTTCAACCACGACTTTCCCATTTTTGTCGATAATTCCCCAACGATCATTATTTTTTACTCTGGCATGACCGTTTTCAAACGATTTGATCACGTCATATTTGGGTTCGAGAATTACTTCCATTTTAGAATTAATCAAACCAATTTTATCATTGCGCTTGATGAAGGCAATTCCTTCTTCAAAATCATATAATTTTTCGGTAGCAGGCGCATTTACAGCTTCACCTTTTTTATTGATGTAAAACCATTTCTTGTCTTTGGCCACCAGGCAAATACCGCTGTCAAAATACTTGGCATCGTCATAAGTTGCCGGCAAAACAGTTTCTCCTTTGGCATTGATGTAGCCCCATTTCCCGTTGTCTTCGAAAGCTGCAAGTCCGTCAGAAAAGTTCTTCGCCGTCTTGTATTTAGGTTGAATTGCGAATTCACCGCTTTTATTAATGTAACCGAATTTTTCATCTTTTCTGACCAATGCCAATTCCTGGGCACTTACAAATTGTACCGCCAACGCTAATAAAAAGAAAAGCTTTTTCATAAATTAAAATTTTAATTGGGTTAATGCTAATTTACTAATTATTTATCAAATGGTTTTTTACCTTTTGGACAAAAGGATACATCACCTGATCCTCTTTGAAGGTTGGGATAATCGCCCTTATTTCATCATAAAACGCTCTTGTTACCGATGAGACCGAATCTTTATGCCCAAGATAATCAATGGCCTGAACTATCGTAATCAATTCAATGCTAAGCACTTCGAAAGCATTTTCAATTACTTTGGCCGTGATTACCGCGGCATTGGTACCCATGCTTACAATATCCTGATTGTCATTATTATTAGGTATGCTGTGAACATACATCGGGTTGGAGAGCATCTGGCTTTCGGCAGTGGTTGATGTTGCCGTAAACTGTACGCCCTGCATTCCAAAATTAAATCCTAAAGTGCCCAGATTTACAAAAGGCGGAAGGATTTCGTTGATTTTAGAATTCAGCAAATAATTGAGCTGGCGTTCTGCAAGCATTGTTAGTTTGGTCGTCACAATTTTGAGTTTGTCCATTTCGAGTGAAATATAATCTCCGTGAAAATTCCCGCCATGGTAAACATGCTGGTTCTTTACATCGATAATCGGATTGTCATTAGCCGAATTAAATTCGTCTTCGAGAATAGCCGCGACATTGTTGATTGTTTCCAAAATCGGTCCGAGAATCTGAGGCACGCAGCGCAATGAATAATATTCCTGCACTTTTTCCTTAAATACTTCTTCTGTGTTTTCGCCCGAATATAAATGGTCTTCCCTTTTCCTGATCAGCGAACTGTCGGCAAGATTTGTTCTCATGCGTTCCGCTACTTCCTGTTGCCCTTTATGGCGTTTGGTATTGTTGAGTTCTGCCGAAAAATGATCGTCATAAGCCTGGACTATTTCATTGATCGCGCAGGCACATTTTAACGACCAATCCAATAATCTATTTGCATGGTGCACATTGACAACGCCTATTCCGGTCATGACAGAAGTACCATTCATCAATGCAAGCCCTTCGCGGATTTCTACTTCGATTGGCTGTAGGTTTTCTATTGTAAATACTTCGGCTGTAGGCCTTCTTTCGCCTTTATAAAAAACTTCGCCTTCACCAATTAAGACCAATGCCAGATGCGCCAATTGTACCAAATCGCCACTGGCACCAACGCCACCATGTTCAAAAATCAAAGGTGTGATGTCTCGGTTTATAAACTCCTTCATCAGGTGAATTACCGAAGGATGGACACCCGAATTGCCAAGGGAAAGCGTATTCAGCCTGGCAAGAATGGCCGCTTTTACACAAACAGCGTCCATTGGCTTCCCTGTTCCGGAAGCGTGACTTCTTATGAGGTTGTATTGCAGTTGTATACGATCTTCGTCTTTGATGCGGTATTGCGCCATAGGACCAAAACCGGTATTTACTCCGTAAATAATTTTATTTTGTGAAAATGTCTTTAGGAAGCTGAAACTTTCATTTACCCTTTCAAGCACCGTTTCACTGATTTCTACTTTAGTATCACCAAAGATTATAGCCTCAAACTCTGCTAAACTTAAATATTCATTTATGGTTTTCATTCACCTTTTTTGATTGTACTAAATTAGTTTTATTAAAATAATTGTAGTTAATTTGGTGTGGCAAATGTAATATTTTAATCAATAAATAAAGAAAATATGTTGAAGGAGTTTGTTGATGTATTGGTCATTGGTGCCGGTCCTTCGGGTTGCGTTTCGGCAGCCCACCTTCATAACAATAATGTCCGAGTAAAAGTGGTGGAAAAAACAAAATTTCCACGATTGGTTGTGGGCGAAAGCTTAATTCCGCGCGTTATGGATCATTTCAGCGAAGCCGGTTTATTTGAAAGTCTTGATGCGATGAATTTTGAGAAAAAATTAGGCGCCCGATTTATCAGGGGAAACGAAATCTGCGTTTTCGATTTCAGTGATAAATTCTCTGAAGGCTGGGATTGGACCTGGCAGGTTCCGAGAGCTGATTTCGATAATACGATGGCACAGGAAATTATCCGTAAAGGGATTGATCTGGAGTTTGAATCGGAAGTGATTTCTGTTTCTTTTGAAGGGAAAAATTCAGTTACTGTAATCAAAGATAAAAATGGTGACCTTAAAGAAGTACATGCCAAATTCATTATTGATTCCAGCGGTTATGGACGGGTTTTGCCACGTTTGCTTGATTTGGACACGCCTTCTAAATTAGACCCGCACTCCTCCATTTTTACCCATGTAAAAGACATTAACAGGCCTGAAGGAGAAGAAGGAACATTAATTTCATTCGATGTTTTGGAAACCGAAGTCTGGCTTTGGGTGATTCCGTTTTCAAATGGCAACACGAGTCTTGGGGTTGTTGGGCCGACTACTTTTATCAACTCGCTTTCGGCAGACAATGATAAGACAGAAGCACTCAAAAACGCGATCCTGTTATCTGATTATTATATTAAAAGGTTTGAAGGAACCGAATTCCTTTTTGAGCCGGTAAAGCTTGAAAATTATTCGCGTTCGGTAAAAAAAATGTATGGTGATGGTTTCGCGCTTACGGGAAACAGTTCTGAATTTCTCGATCCGGTGTTTTCATCGGGAGTTGCTTTTGCGACAGAATCCGGAATGCTTGCCGCTAAACTTTACCTAAAAGAATCACAAGGCATTCAGGTAGACTGGGAAGAAGAATTTACAGGATATATGCGCCGTGGTATTGGTGTATTCACTACTTATGTAAAAGAATGGTATACCGGAAACTTACAGACCTTATTTTTTCACCGTCCTGAAAATGCAGATGTTAAACGGAAAATTTGTGCCGTTTTAGCCGGTTATGTCTGGGATGAAACCAATCCGTTTGTGAAGAAACACGATAATGTTATTAAGAATATGGCTTATATGATCAATGAAGAAAAAAACCTTAGCAATCGCTAAGGTTTTTATTTTTTATAAGATTCTCTTTAACTGCATTCCGAACACTTTGGCCAGTTTTTCATAGGCCCATGAAATCCTGTCACCGAGCGTATTGCCTATTTGGTGCTGTAAACCAATCGCTTTGTCGAATTCAATGACCAGCAAAATGCTTTTCATATGGACCATTTTCATTAAATAAAGAAAAAAATAAACCCGGACAATGCCGGGTTTATTACTGTTTTTTACGACTTATTTGTATGCTTTTTTGAGCAACAGCTTAGCCAAAGATTTTCCTGTTTTTGCAAAACCTTCTCCAATTCTTGTTTCATTGCTAAACTGGCTTCCATATTGATCGCCGGGCGCCTCTTCGCTCTTGATTTCAAGCACAACATTGGATTTGTTGGCAGTTTCCACGAATCTGAGATTCGTTGTTACTTTAGCTGCTTGCTTCATCATCGCTACATCCCAACCCGGATAAACCCATACCACTTCTACGATGAGTGTATATTTTGCGCTGGTAAGGTTTTCCTGAAAAGTAACATCCTGTTTGTCTTTTGTTAGTACGATATTAACCAACTCTTCGAATTTAGGTTGCCAAATGCCATCTTTTGCACCTTCCCATTTCTTTTTCCAGATTTCACCATTCCCTTTTGCTTTTTTATTGAGGTCTTCAGCTCTTTCTGTAACATATTGTGTTTCGGTTTTCTTTTCCTTCAATAATGTCATTTTGCTGTAATCGAACGTTACATTGATTTCTTTTTGTCCTTTAAGGAACCCAAAATCGCCGCTTGTTACATCCATATCCTGGGCACCGGCAACAGCTGTAACGAATAAAATTGCTAATCCTAAAAATTTTCTCATCTGAATTGTTTTTAAATGTTGTTTTTGAATAGTTTGTAACAAAAATATAGAAATGGAATTAATAATCGCGTTTTTCCAAAATATTATGCAACTGATTTCTCAACAGCTGTTAATTGAGGGTTACTTTTATCAGGATGTCTTCCTTTTTCTTTTTATAAACCTCTAGCACAAAGGTATTCTCACTGGTCTTCATGACGCGGTGTGTTGCGAACTGCGAAACGGTGAAATCTTCCACATCACGCGCATTTAATATCGAGCCTTTCCTGACACTGCCATCGTTATCGGCAATTTTCACGGCTGTGAGGTAGCCGCCCTGGCGGTCTGAATGTTTTTTCGGTTCCTGATCGAGTGGCAAATCAACATTTTTAACATTGTCAAGGAATACAAAATAATGACTTGAATTGGCATTGAAATATTTATAAGACATGCCACCTTTACCACGCTTCCCTACTTGATTTTTTGGGATTTTCTTCATCCATGACAACTTTCCGTCGGGATTGATTTTGGTTATGAGCATATCGCAATAATGATAAGTGTAATACGTATTGCAGCCGCCTTTAGGGTTGCAGTTGGTATGTGCCAATACAAAATGCTGTTCTCCAACCAGAATCACGCTGCCGTCTGGCTGAATCAGCAAGTCCCTGAGTTCGAGGTCAGAGAACTGAGGGTTGTCGCCTTTGCGTTCTTTCTTTTCATTTTTGCGCGCTGTTCTTGCGGTCTCATATTGGTTGAGCACCTCAACGGGAATTTCGTGATAGAATTCATCATACATTTTCCCGTCGGTCTTTACTTTGAATCCCATAATGCCATCGCAGTCATCCCAATCGCCTTGCGAAGTACTGTAAAATCCAGCGCAAACCAGATAGTCTTTTCCGGTATCAAACAACCATAGCTTGTTGATGAATTTGTCTTTATTCGGAAATTCGGAAATTTCAATCTTATCCGAACCCGATTTAATTACGAACAATTCGAGATGGTAATTGGCTTCGGTATCGCCGTTGCGTTTCTTGTCTTTGTCACTGACATCGTGAAAAATCTTGGTGAGCATATACAGATTACCTTTGTTGTCAAGCTGGTAATCGAGGTTGTTCATACGTCTTTCGGTGTAAGGCATTGTGACTTCACTGCCAGAGAGTTTGGTTAGATTGCTGTCATAAACAAACAACCCGATGATGTCAAAACTTTTGGTATCCCTTTTAACTGTGGGTTTTTTCCGGTATTGGATTAAAACTTTGCTGTGGTCTTCTGAGGGGAGCAAGTCAAATTTATTGCGTACGGCGCCCATCCAATCCCACATATCGCTGACTTGCCCGTCTGCCCTTTCCTTATCTCCTGCAATTTTACCGTCAACCTGGAACAATAGTTTTTGCGAACCTGAGAATTCCCCTTTGGCAAAGTCGATCTCAATCGAGAAAAGCTGCTCCCTGTCGGCATCGCCATCCCACGAAGAGAAGAAAAAGTAATATTTACCGCCCAATTCGAGTACGGCTTCTGTGCCATAGTTTTTAGGAAAAAATTTCTCATATTTCATTTCGGAAATAAAAGCCGGTTTTTGGGTATCATATTTTTGAATCAGTACTTCTTTTCCGTCAAATTTAATGGCCATCGCTTCATTTCCCTTTGCAAAATATATTTTTTGTTCAGCATCGAAAACACGATAGGGATCGCTGATACTGTATGAATAATCTCCTGATAAGTTTTTTTGCGCATGTCCGGAGATAGCGATAAGCGCTATGATCAGGCAATATAATTGCTTCATGTTGGGTTGGTTTATTGGGTTTATAATTGTTTTGTTGGCAGGCAAACATAACTGTTAAAAGATTCATAAAAAAATAATTGCACCCAAAATTCCGACCTGTATGGGGATTTATTTCACGGTAGTTTGCCTTTTATGAGACAAGTCCTTTGACACTGACCTACTTTGGATTATATTTGCCGATTAAACCGCTATCATTAAAGGAACTGCGGACTGCGTTAAGGATTGCAGAAAGTGCCGTGCACTGCGAAAAGCCTGACCCGCAGGGAAACGCCCAAAAAAGAAGAAAAGAGAAATGAAACATATCAGGAATTTTTGCATTATCGCGCATATTGACCATGGAAAGAGTACGCTGGCCGACCGTTTGCTTGGCGCGACCCAAACTGTAACCGCCCGTGAAGAAAAAGCGCAATTGCTTGACAATATGGACCTGGAGCGCGAACGAGGTATTACTATCAAAAGCCACGCGATCCAGATGGAATATACTTATAAAGGAGAAGATTATATTTTAAATCTGATTGATACACCTGGACACGTTGATTTTTCCTATGAGGTTTCGCGATCGATTGCTGCTTGCGAAGGCGCACTTTTGATTGTTGATGCGGCACAGAGTATTCAGGCACAGACAATTTCAAATTTGTATCTGGCGTTGGAAAACGACCTTGAAATTATTCCGGTTTTGAACAAAGTGGATTTGCCGAGTGCGAATCCGGAGGAAGTGAGCGATGATATTATTGACTTGCTTGGCTGTAAATTAGAAGACATTATACACGCATCGGGGAAAACCGGTTTTGGTGTAGAGAATATATTGGCGGCAATCATTGAAAAGATTCCGGCGCCAAAGGGAAATATTGATGAACCTTTGCAGGCGTTGATCTTTGATTCGGTTTACAATCCGTTTCGCGGTATCGAAGTTATTTTCCGTGTGAAAAATGGGGAAATCAAAAAAGGCCAGAAGATTAAATTTATGGCCACCGGAAATGAATATTTCGCGGATGAAATTGGGACATTAAAACTGAACCAGGTTCCGAAACAGGTCATTTCTGCAGGCGATGTTGGTTATTTGATTTCCGGGATTAAAGAAGCTAAAGAAGTGAAAGTTGGTGATACTTTGACCGATGCAAAAACGCCAACCACGAATATGATTACGGGTTTTGAAGATGTAAAACCGATGGTTTTTGCCGGAATTTATCCTGTGGACACCGAAGATTACGAAGAACTCAGGAATTCGATGGAGAAATTGCAGTTGAATGACGCTTCATTGGTGTTTTTACCCGAAAGTTCTGCCGCACTTGGCTTTGGGTTTCGTTGCGGATTCTTAGGAATGCTGCATATGGAAATTATCCAGGAGCGACTGGAGCGCGAGTTTAATATGACCGTTATTACGACTGTTCCGAACGTTTCCTATTTGGCCTATACAAAGAAAGATCCTGAAAAAGGATTGGTTGTCAATAATCCTTCAGATTTGCCGGAACCTTCAAAATTAGACCATGTTGAGGAACCTTACATTAAGGCGACAATTATTACGAAATCGGACTTTGTGGGGAATGTAATGAGTTTGTGTATTGAAAAGCGCGGACTAATTACCAACCAGACTTATTTGACTACGGAACGTGTTGAATTGACGTTTGACATGCCTTTGGCTGAGATCGTATTTGATTTTTACGACCGCCTGAAAACGGTTTCTAAAGGGTATGCGTCGTTTGATTATTCCCCGATTGGGATGCGTACCTCAAATCTCGTTAAAGTAGATATTTTATTGAACGCCACGATTGTTGACGCTTTGTCGTCATTGATTCACGTAGACAATGCCTACCATATTGGTAAAAAAATGTGTGAGAAACTCAAAGAATTGATTCCGAGACAGCAATTTGATATTCCCATTCAGGCAGCGATTGGTGTGAAAGTAATTTCGCGTGAAACCATTAAGGCATTGCGGAAAGACGTTACTGCCAAATGTTACGGCGGTGATATTTCGAGGAAGCGTAAGCTTTTGGAGAAACAGAAAAAAGGAAAGAAAAGAATGCGCCAGGTTGGGAATGTAGAGATTCCGCAGGAAGCTTTTATGGCGGTTTTGAAATTGAACGACTAAAATGGAAACGCTTCGCTTTGGACACGCTTCGCTTTAGACAAAAAGATAAAATTGAATTAGACCCGACGATGAAGAATTGTCGGGTTTATTTTTAATTTAAGTTATAGCTTCTCGTTTGTGACTTCGTGCCATTGTGGCAAAAAACCTTTAACTTTGCACCTTTAAAAATAAAAAATGATAGAAGATAAAAATCAGCAGCGCACTTCGCTTTCGCAACTCGGGGAATTCGG
>Ga0247817_10000439_pt1 | contig 23560 bp, 38 predicted proteins | sample UWRJL212509R1_FD_178010 | JGI IMG/M metagenome (GOLD analysis project Ga0247817, IMG submission 178010) | Plant litter microbial communities from Arlington Agricultural Research Station in Wisconsin, United States - UWRJ-L212-509R-1 | ecosystem: Environmental > Terrestrial > Plant litter >...
GGTTGATGATTATAAGATATTACAAGATTTTGTAAATCTTCATAACGTTTTTTAAATGCATCCATTCCTAAACCACTAACTACACTAATTCCATCAACTTTTTGTTTTATCAACTTAATTTGAGCTTCATTTAGTGCTAATATCTTATCTTCTAATTGAATTTGTTGATGTTCATTAGTTGATAGTTTATTTAGTTTTTGATCTATTTTGTATAATAAACTATCTACAGGTATCATATTTTTATATTTTTAAACTAGCTTCTTATATAGAAGCTAGTTTTTTTGTTTTTAGTTTTCCTTCTAATACAAGTAATTCATCTTGATTATCATCATCTGCTAAGAACTTAACTAAGTCCTCTTCATCTTTTGCAATTTCAAATTCTCCTTCATAGATCTTACCACTAGGTTTTTTTCTATAAATGGAATGATCTAAAGCTTGTTTAACTAAATCTTTAATATGTAGCAAATTTTCCTTCATATCAGCAAATCTGTTAAAGACTTCTACAGGATTTAATCCTTGGAATGTACCAGATTTAAACTCTGATTGTTTTAACATATTATCTACTTGATTATACACAACTTCTTCTTTTGTATCTTCTGTAACTGGAAGTCCTAAAAGTCTTCCTACTTTACGTTTCTTCTCAGGAGTCATAGAATCAAATTTTACAATTGCTTTATTAATCAATTGTTTTTTCTTAAAGATTACAGCATTTTCAATTTCATCATCTACAATATAGAATTGTGTATCTGCAGGATAATCTCCTCTTTCCCAAGCTTGATAAGAACTAGCAATAGTTGGATGAACTCTTAACCAAGCAAAAGCAAGTTCTTGAAAAGGAATTGATAAATCAAAGTAATTATCACCATCTAAAAGTTTAACTGGTTGAACGTGTGTTTGATCTTCTGTGGAAGTTGAAAGTCCATAATTCCAAAATTTGGAACGAGGTCCGAGATCAATATCTCCTAGATCAGCTTCAAGTTTAGCTCTTAACTTAGTAACTCTTTCAGTTTCTAACTCTCGTTCTGTAGGATCAGAAATTCTTTTAATATAGGAAGCATCTGGATCTAACCCAGTTCTATATTTACCATCTAGTTCCTTATAAGGATATTTAAATACTCCTGTACCAGGAATTCTTGTTAATCCTTTTTGTGCTAATCCACTTTGCATTGTTTGCAATTGAGAAGTGGTGTACTCTCTTTTTATAGTAGAGATTTTGCCTAATTTGCCCATATGTAGTTTTAATTAAAAATGTTTGGTTTAGTTGCGTGGGAAGGATTCGAACCTTCGTCCTCTGGGTTATGAGCCCAGCAAGCTACCCCTGCTCTACCACACGATTTGAAGATGGTTCTCATTGAAGAGAATAGCAATTAGAATTTCTAATTCTCCATCTATACTTAGTTACATTATATTATATAAGAGGCTATACTAAGTCTGTATTTGAGATCGATCCCCTCAAGGAGGGTGGGAGAAGGGAGGGGATCTTTCTCGGAAATTTTATTATTAGAATTGTGGAATTTCTTCAATCAACACAGTTCTTGATAAATCTTCAATAAATACATCACATCTGTCTTTCATCCAGATTTCGTATCCAGGGAATTTATTTGCTGAACTCATTCCTTGAGACTTAGCAAAACCTAAGTGGTGACGAGTACCATCAATATAACCCCAAGTCATAGAAGGAGCACCTTTCATACGTACTTCTCTAATATTATTGATCATAGATCCATCAGACATTGGAGAAACATCAAACACCATAAATACTGGAGTAGATTTTTTATTTTGTCCAAACTCTAAATTAGTTTGAGGTAAATCTAACTCTTTCAAGTGAATAAGTTCCACACGACCAGTTTCTCTAGTAACCATTGCATCAAAAGCAAAGTTATAAGTAATGTGTTGACCTTCTCCTTGCATAAATCTGTTTCCAGAATCAGCCATGAAAGTAAGACCTGAATTTAATGCATCATTTTTTAAAGCTTGTTGGAATACATCAAAACCTGCTTCATTAGTATACATTTTAACTCTACGATCTTTAACATCTACTCTTCTGTAGAAAAGATCTCCAAATACAGAACGAATTAAGTTAGCAGAAAATTCTCCACGATTGTACTGTACAAGATTACCATTGTTTCTCATTCTGTGATAAACACCAGCAGAAGTACGTTTTAATTCTTGTTTAGAACCATTAGTTTTAACTGTACCTGGTTTAGCCCAAATCATACGTTTAACTTTCAGCTCTAACATAGACTTACGCATCCAGAATTCAATAAATGGTTCCCATTTAACATCATTACGTGTTAGTGGTAATTGATTACGTCTTTGAGGAGCATAAACTAAGATATCTAAAGGTTTACCAGAAGAGTCTCTCATCATTTTATCATCAGCCCATTCTGTAATTTTGTGTTCATATCCATATGCAGAACCTAGAGATTCAAACATTGTAATTTGTTCACCTAAACGTGGAAGACCTAATAAATCTTGATCAAACTCACCAATAGCAGCATCAACTAATTCTAGCTCAATACCAACTTGTAGGAAAGTAGAGGTTACAAAATCAATTGTAGGATTATCTGTTACTAAAGTAAAACTATATAAAAATCCAGCATTCCAAGGCACAGGATCTTTGATTACATAGAATCTTGGTCCATACTGACGTGTACCTACAGAAACAATTGCATTTTTAGAAAACTCATTAGTATCTAATACTAATTGAAATTCTTGACCATCAATACCAGGCTTCAACAAATCTTGTGTTGTAGATGGAATATCGATAATTTTAGGGAATTTGTAAGGAACTGCTACTTGCCATTTCCAAGCATCACTATTATTGTCGATATAATAGGGAGTACTTTTATTGATCATGTCCAAGAAGTCGTTACTGTACAATGAGCTTTGTGTATACAGACTAATGATTTTTTTATCATAGTCAGCAGGCTCAGTAGAGTGAAAAGACTCTAAGTGATTTGAGTCAGTTAGTTTTCCAACTGCACGTTTATCCATAGATGCAACACGAGCGTAGGTAAAACCAGTTAACCCTGGGATTGTTTGAACTGCCATTTTATTAGAATTTGTTAATTATTAATTATTTTATTTTTTATATAAACCATTTTGAAGGATTAGTAGTTGGTCTAGTTGTAGACCCTTTTCTATCAACTTGTCTTGCAACTTCTTCAAACAATTGATTTGACTTTTTAGTAACACCACTTCTTTGTATTGTAGATAATGTAGGATCTTTTTCAAGTAATTTTAAAAGAAGTCCTACTTTAACTTTCATTTCATGATTTTCAGGTTTTTTCATATCTAAAATAGCACGATCAAAATCAGTTAATGTTTCTCCTGTTGGAGTTTTCCATTTATCTACTAATAAAAAATCTTGTAATTCTCCTGCTATTTTTGGATTAATGGGAATACCATCAAAATCTTTACTTTTTAGTTTATCTTGTAATATAGACTGAACATTTGAAATATATTGATTCCTAATACTTTGTTTGTACTGAAGCTCTTGCTCAGCTTTTTTTTGCATATCTTGCAATTTGGCTGCTTCTTTTTTTACTAAAACTTTATGATGTTTAGTTGCAACACTTTCTAAATCTCCATAGTTTTTAAGTCTCTCAACCTCTGTATCTATATCTTCAGGATCTAATCCTTGATCAGTCAATGCTTGCTTAATTATTCTTACTTGATTACTTTCTTCAGAAAGATTCATTTCTGAAAAATTTACAACTTCATTATAAGTTCCAAAATATTCTTTTGGATTAACTCCTTTAACAAATATGGCATCAAAAGCATCTTGGTAATCTTCTCCAAATTGTCCTATAAAATTTTCTACAATTTCAGAAGCACCTTTTTTCTTTTCAGAATTAAATCTTTCTAAGAATTCTTCTGCTGTAGAAATAGGATTAGCATCTTCACCTTCTTCACTAGTAAAAACTCCTAATTTTAATAAGTCATTTGCTAAAGCTGTAAATTGTGTTCCAGAAGCAGGCTCATCAGGATCTTCTTCAGGATCATTTTTAGTTTCTTTACTAACTGTGGTAATTTCTTCAGTATTTTCATCCTCATTATCACTTAAATAATCAGCAATTAAAGATTGTCCTGTTTGTTTTTCTTCCTCAGTTTTACCATCAACACTTGCTGGAGGAATAATTTCTTTTCCTTTAGTTATATCTGGTTTAGAGACTGGTGCTGGAGGATTTGCAGTATTAATGAGAGGTTGAACCTCTTCAGGATTAGCAGAAGCAGTTTCAGGCTCATATAATCCTTGAAGTAATTCTTGATTACCCATACCCATTTCCATAGTATCCTGGATACTAAAGTTACCTATAGTTTCTAAATTCTCGTCCATATTATGTAGTTGTTATATTGTTTGGTTTTTCTTATTGTAAAAGTATATTAAGGATATTTAATATCAAAGAATTATTACTTGTAACAGTTCAATATTCTGGATAATATAGCATTAATGAAATATTCCCCTTATAAAAGAGGAATATTTTTTACTATTTTTTATTATTACGTCCTTTTGCATTTTCTTTTGCTACAGCAAGATCATTTGCCATATTTTCTCTGGCTATTTGATTCTTATCTCTTTCTACTTGAAGTTTTTGAGCTGCAAGCATATTTTTAGAATTTATATCAGCCATTTTAGTTTGAAACTCTTTTTCAGCTTTATTCTGTTCTCCTGTAAGTTTTGTCATTTCTAAGGCATCAGCAATTCCTGAATTATCTGCATCTTCCGTAGCATTTTCATTTCTTCCAAGAGCATTAATAACAGCAACTTCTTTCTTATTGATTCTATCAAGTTCTTTTTGATAATCTTCATGAGCCAATTCAGCTTGTTTCATTTGTATAGCATTTTGTATTTGAGCTTCTGCTTGTACTCTTTGTTGTTCAAGTTGTTGTTGTTGTAATTGATTAGCTTGTTGTTGTTGAGCAATTTGTCTATCACTAAGGTCTTTAAATACTTTTTTCATTTCTCTAATAGACTTAGTGCTATATAGTTCTATAATTTCATATAATGTACCACCATTTTGAATAACAGCTTGAGATAATTGTCTAAGTTCATTAAACATTTGTGTATCTTCTGGTCTGTTTGTCATAAAGACTTTGATGTCTCTTAATTTAAGATCTGATCCATTTACTTGTACAAAAGCAGATTCACCTTCACTAGTAATATAAGATAATGTAGATTCTGGTTTAGCACTTTCCAAATATAAAGCAGCATCTACTATTGCTTGATAAAGTTGTCCTAATACATACTCATGAGCTACAAATAAAGGTTCTGTTTGTGAATAACTTTGTTGTACAGCAGTATTTGTTCCTGTAGCACTTTCTGAAGCTGCAACACTACCAAGTCTCTGTTTAGATAATCCTACAAGTTCCCAGCACTCTGCTTTTAGCTGTTGTGCTAATGTATATCTTGATTGTATTTCTGCAGTACGTGTGAGATCTAATGCTGTAAATTGATTAAAAGAACTTGGTGCTTTTAAATTTTCAGGAGAATCATCAACAAATACTACTCCTCTATTACGAGCTTCCATTTCCCAAATATCTAAGGCATCTTGAGCATCTCCATCTTTAGGAATAGGAATATGTCTTAAAGACATTAATTGTACTTTACCAACTTCTTTTTCAAGTAATTTAAACAACTGATTCATACAAACATTGTATATTACTTGAAAAGGCTTCATCATATCTACTAATGACTTAGCTTCTGTATTTTTTACTTCGTATGTTGTTCCAATTATAGGACAATAATTAAGAAGTTTAAATGGCTTAACATGATATATATCTGGTCCAATTTTAGTTCCTTGATACCATTGATTTGTCCAACCCCACTCTAATGATTGTTGTGTAGGAATAGTCCCTGATTTATAATTTTCATCAACAAGAGTTGATTGTTCATTACCCATTTCATCAAGAAATATAAGTTTACCTATTTTCTTTTTAGAAATCCAATAACTTTTAACTACTACATACTTATAACCAAAAGAAGAAACGTTATTGGTTAGACCTAAAAAGTCCTTAAGACCATCATTATTTTCTTTCATTTCACTTTCAATCAACATTCTAGTTTGTAAAACTAATGGATCAAATGTGTCATACATAACAGAATCTATACCTGGAGTAGCTTCAGGATTACCTAAATTAGATTCTCTAACATTAATTAGTCCATAATCTTGAAGAGAACTTCTTAAGTGATCAATTTCTTCTTTTGTTAAATCTGGAATACTTTCAATAATTTCTGATAACTCCATAACTTGTACAGTTCCAGCAGCATATGCTCCTTGAGCTCTACCAGTAGGATCTGATATCCATTTTCTATCTGGAGTAGTTAAGAACCAAGTATTTTTAGGATTAGCTACTTCTACATTAAATCCAAGTTTTGAATTATCTTCATATATATGATAGAATTCTCTAGCACTTATACATAAATCTCTAAAAGCATCTTCACTTTTTTCTTTAAGATTAAAGTCTACTTTCTGACACGTAAGAATGTGATTACTCCACTTCTCTGCAACAGACGTATAATTATCAAGTTCTTCTTGAACTTGTTCCATTGTCATCTTGTCTATTTCTTCATCAGAAAGTTCTATTCCTTCCATAGCAGCTTTTTCATAAATCTTTTCTCTGGCTTGACTCATAACAAATTTATGAAGTACTTCAGTTTTAAATTGTAGTTCTTCAGCTTTGCTATCATCATCAAAAGCTTTTGCTTTATATGCATCTGGACGTTTAGAAATTTCTCCAACTAACTCATTTACAGGTGTAGTAATAATGGAATACATTTTTACATAAGAAGGAAGTTCTAAATCTGCAGTTAACACATCTGTAAAACTTCTTACTTCTGGCTCTTGATAGAAATCCTCCATTCTTAGAATTCCTTTCATAAGATCATAGTTCTTAACAAATGTATCTCTATTCTTTATATATTCAGCATAAGCTTTATTTGAAAAATAATCCATAGTATTTTTAATCCAGCTTTCATCTTCTTTTTCTTTATCAGTTTTAAACTGATCAGGAAAGATGTTTAGGTAAGCATACCTAATAGTAGCATCTTTTGTATATCTAATTATTGCCATTTTATCTAAACAATTTATTTTTTGGTGTGTTAAACATTGATTTACTTTCTGTAAAAAGTGTGCTTTTTTTCTTTTTTGCGAACATAGATATTTTTCTTTCATCTTGTTCTCCTCCTATTCTTCCCATTATAGGATCTAGTTTCATAGCGAGAGCTATAGCTAATTCTGCAGCCACAATCCTGTCAAAGTTTCCTTCTTCATTATATTGAATCATTTCTTCAAGAAGAACTGGATCAAATATTTTTGACATCCCTTTCGTCTCTGAAGTGATATTTCCATCATCATCTTTTTCTGTATGTATTACTTCTTCTGTATATTTTTTTAATGCTCCATGTAAAAAATCCCTTATCTTTTCAGAGGATCTATGTATACCATAATCTCTTCTTACAGTTGTATTTGGAACAATTTCTTTTAACCAGTCTGGTTGTCTCTCAAGGTAATGAGAGTCTCCTTTAGAGATCATATAATCTATAAAAGATATTTCATCATTCTCACATAATGCTCTAGCATTATAATATTTTATTAAATATCTGGCTTGTTCTTCCCATGTTTCTTTTTTATCAGGACGAGCACAATAGCTAGCAACAAACATATCTTGATATTTATCTCCACTAATAGAGTGCATACGTTTATAAATATAAACAGATCCTAGTGAACTAGAATAAGCAGATTTACCTTGTCTATAAGGGTCAATTCCTGCTACATATAGTCCATATGGAGGAGCCTCCATAGGAAATTCATATATCATTACAGGAGCATCTTTTCTATCTGTATTCTTTAATGGAAAATTTGATATAGGAAGTTTATCTGTAAACTCATGTCTAACTCCTTGCCCATCATCATATAAAATTACTGGTGTTCCAGTTCTTTCTTGTTGTAACAATCTGGTTTTCTGACGTTTAGCTGCTTCTATATCAAATATATTTGTATCTTCATTTAAAAATATATCATCTACTTCTTGAGGATAATACATTTTTTCTTTTAGGTATGCTACTCTATCTCCTGCTTTTTTTAATTTTTCTAAATTATCATTAGTAATTTTTGTAGCAAGTTCTTCATTAGAAACCATCATAGAAACATCATGAAGAGAAGATCCTGCAGGAGCCTCTAAAAAAGCACCAAGTGTAGATGGTTCTTTAGCTTCCATTCTATATTTATGAGAAATAAATAAACCATGAACTCTTTTATCATCCTTTGCACTATTATATTCTAAAAAGTTAAAGTTTTCAACATCAAACATTAAACTTTTGGCATCCATGAATTTCTTCATATCTCCTCCTGTACCAGTTAGAATAGGTGAACATCCCCAACCAAAGGGAGTAGTAAATCCAGGAGTTGCAGCTTGAAGTCCTCTAAGAAAACTTCCTTTACCAATTTCATCAATAATTAATCTACGTGGTTTAGTACCTGCAATAGCTTCCTCATTATTACCTTCATCTAAGTTTCTAATAAGAATTTGTGAAAAAGGAATACGTTCTCCTGCTTTTGTTTTAATTCCAAGTGTGACTTGATTTTTCCAATTGTCTTCTACTCTTTGCCATCTCCATGCTTCTGGTAAAAAGTTTAGTCCTTTATCAATCTTGTCTGTAATTAGTTTTATATCGGGAGCATTAAGTCCAGCAATAATATTTTGTGAGTTTTCATCAAATGTAGCTCCCTGACCGATATAGGAGGCTTCTAGTACACTTTTAGCAAACCTTCTGATACCAAGTATCACTAATCCTTTTTTCTCCTTCTGAGCTCTATCTATTTCATTTGTAACAAGCCATTCATTATCTCTTAATAATGGATTAGCATACTTTTGATTTATTCTACCATACTCATCTATAATATCTACTTCTGTATGCCATATATTTAAATGCCAGTATAAAAAAGGATTAATATATTGACCATCCATCATACAACCATTTGTACATAGTTCTTTATGGAAATTGAAAAACTCTTTATATTCTTCTGAAGATTTATCTGGAATTCTTCCTTGGTTAATAAACCAATCTTTATATTCTATACTATGTAGTTTCATTATTTTCTTCCTTTTAAGAATTCTTCAGCCATTGTGCCTAACTCAGCACCTCCTCTAGTTTCTACTTTCTTAGCATTTTCTTTTTCACGCATAGCATCTACTTCTTTTAAAAGAGCTAAATAATTTTTCATTGTTTCCTGAACAAATTTTCCTTGAGATTCTATAGATGCTATCACCATAGGAAGCATTCCTCCTTTAGCTGTAGGTTTCCATTCTATTCTATCCTTTAGTTCATGTAAAGGATTAGCATCAACATATTGCTTCCAAGAAGCAAGTTGTGTTTCTGCCCATTCCAGTTCAACATCTATATATGTAGTTTTTCTTATAGCCATTCCTCGTCTTCAACAATATTATTTAAATTCATTCCTTGTTTGATTATCTGCTCTACATCATCTTCATGTGTAATGTCAGAATCTAATTCTGACTGATAATCTTTAAGTGCTTGAAGAAAATCTTTATCTGAGATACTCCAAATATCTGATCCATCTAAAGCTGTAGATATATGTCTACCTAGATTGTAGTTAGGATGATTTTTATGGAGATTTTCTAAGACACTTAGAATCTGTTTATGGTATTTTCTAATCATATTTATTATGTTAGATTTTCTAAATCTCCCTGAGATAAATCTATAATATTATCTTCAGGAGCATCATCTCCTTCTTTGCTCATATATTCAGGAATGACTGTAATCTTAATTATATCTTGTCCTTCTGGATCTTCATCATTTGTTTTTCCTGTTATATCAATATAATCAACACCCTGTTCAAATAAATCTGTAAGAACAGTTAGGAATTCTTCTAATGGGATTTTACGTAGTTTCATCATTTTGTATTTTTACTGCTGTCCATTTTTGTAAAGGACATTCACATGTTAAACATTTGGTTTTTGCAAACAATGTACATCCACAATTTGTACAATGTACATCTGGTCTTATTGTAGAATAATTTAATTTATTAGAAGAATGTTCCTCACATAAATTACATATATCCATTCTTTCTTTAGAAACTTTTTCAATTAATTCCTTTTCTTCTTCATCTGGAAATAAATGATTTTTCCATCCCTCTTTAACTTCATTGAGTCTCATTTATTCTAGGTTTTAAAATTCTTATACTAATTAAAAGATTCTCCAGTCTTTTTTCTGTATTATTTCTTTTTGCATCTGAAATAGATTCATCATTTAAAAGACCTTCATATAGTTTTTTCTGAGACAAATATTTTTCCATTTGCTTTTTAGCTTTACTCTCATTAAAATAGAATTTTCCAAAACCAGAAAGTTCTAAACTTTTATGAATATTTAAAGCATCATTAGCACTATCAAACTGATGTGTAATTACTGTATCAAGAATCTTTTCTGAAATAACCATATTGATAGCCATTCTTTTTATTATCCATTCTTTAACAGACATTGAAATAGGTTTATTTATCTTTTCCATGTTCTAGACTAATTTCTAGTTTTAAGTTATTATTAAAGTCCACAACAATAATAGGGTTAACCATAACCTTACCATTAACTTTAACAAATATTCCAATCTTTTTTAGCTTACTAATAATATTATTAATTGTTGGACTAGATGTTTTATACTTCTGACAGAACTCTTCTCTTACATTATAAAATGTAATATTTCCATGTATAGCTGTAAATGCCACCAATTGTATTTCTCTACGAGTTAAATGTAAACTATTAACAGCTGATAGTATGGAATAGTATTTCTCTGCTAGTGTAAACTTATCATTTACATCTTTCTTAAGTCTTTGTACTATAATCTTTTTCTCTTCCATAATTTAGTTCTAAATAACAAAGATATATAATTAATATATATAATTGACAGATGTTAATTATTTTTTAGTTCCAAAGCTATATTATATCTTTTTATTTGGAACTACTGATCATAATCTTAACCCACCCGCCCATCCAAAGGTATATCAAAAATTTTAAACTACAAATACTTTTTGTAAAAGGATGTGAAAAAAATTTTTCTAAAAATGTAAAACAGGTTATATGTATGGGGGTAGAGACCCATCCCAACCAACTACCCCACCTATGATTTGAGAGTTGGGGGTTCCCCCCATTATAAATTATAACAATTAAAAAATAAATAAAATGGAAGTATTAACATTTGAAGAAAAAGGATTAGTATCAGACTTTATTGGAAAGAACGGTAAGATTGGTTACACAAAAGAAAATGTTTTAAATGAAACAGCAAGAGTACAAATTGCCTTGTTATCTCATGATGGTAAGCAAGAGATTAAAGCTTTGTTATCACCAACGTTGAGTAGAATGTTCAGAAGTAAACAACTTACTTTGGGCAACATACCAACCTTAGCATTATCTTTAAGCTCTAATGGTGTTTACACTATTCACAGAGAGCAGGCTAAAGTTGTTTGGGCTGAAGCAAAAGACCTTAACATTAAAGCCATTACTAAGGTTGAAGTAACACAAGAAGACTTAATAGCACTGTAAGGTGCTATTAGGTTTCATATAAAAGGGTGGGAGAGAATCATTTGGGTTTGGGTACACATATCCATTTATAATCCAAATGAATTCTCCTTTCTTTTTAGTACTATATATAGGTATAAACTTTATTAAATAATATTATGGAAGCTATTACACTGCTCATAAGAATACTACACATATTATCCTTAATTATTGTTGCTCCAGTTATACTGATAATAATATGGGTTGAATTAAATCAATTTAAATACTGGCTAATAAAGAAGTTGTTATTACTATCTATTGGTATTAAACTTATATCATCTAAGAATAAACATATTAAATCTTTAGGCTGGTTAACTTTAAGACTAATGTTATGGGAAACAAAACAATAAACTTTTCTCCTAGGGAGAAATAAACTTATTGTAAGAGAATACACTGATAATTGGTGTTTATTAAACTTTTTACGAGGGAGAAAAAAACTTTCTGTAAGAATTATATATTATTTTGTGAAGAAGAAAGAGTGGTAGTGGGAACACATAAGCATATTTTACACTAATTAAACATTAACTAAATCAACTAATTAAACAAATACATATAGCATTATGAAACTATTTAAAAATTTATCTTGGCATACTAAAGAGTTTATTATTCATCTTATTATATGTACTGTTGTATTAATTGGATGTTTAATAATAGCATCTACATTATTTAATTAGATTAACATTATGAATATTAAATTAGAAGATTGTACACTTATTACTTATTATGAGTTAATGGGTATTACAGGTGGTGATACTCCTGAGTTTGAAGGACAAACTAAATTAGATGAGAATGACATGTATTATATGTGTTGGTCTTATAATGGTAAATTCTACAAAACACATAACAAATTATAACTGACTAAATAACAAAATTATGAAACAATATTTCATTGAAAAACTTAAAGATGCTTTATATAACCTAGAATCAACACAAAACTCAATACTTAAAGAAGTAGCTAATGGTAACTTTAGAATTCTTACAGAATTGTCTAATAAAGCATTACAACATAAACAAACTATACAAGAGTTAGTTAAAGATTTATGTAAATATTGTACTGTAGCTGAGGTAATTGAAGTATCAAACACTAAAGCTAATTATTCAGGTGATGAGTTATTATTAACTAAGTATATTCATGATGTTGAATACGCTTATAAATATAATAATAAATCAATCACATTATCTGAAAGAGATGCATTAGTTGAGAGATTTGGTTATAAATTAAAAGAAGCAAAAGTGTAACAATACTTTAGTCAGTCAATTACAGGTAATGCTGGGTTGACTGATTATATAAAACACTATGAAACTATTAATTATATTATATAAACTAATAATCAAATATTATGGCAACTAATACAACCAGAAAGTTTGCTACTACTCTTAATAGTAGTGAGAGAATTAATAAGATTGATACTAGGAATAAACTATTAGAGATGTGTTTGAGTGTTATTAGTTTATCTTCTAACATTCTTACTCTTCCTTCCATATATTGGGAGTTTGAAAGGCTTCTTCTTCCACATATAAAGAATATGGAATTAAATATTTATTCTTTTGAATATGATTGGAAATTGTTTTGTGTTTCATGTTTACAGATTCCTAAGAGTAGAAGTTCTAGTATTAAACAGATAATGAATGATTTAAATCATCAAGAGATTAGTGTTAATTATCATAATAATACTATTTCATTACATCATGTTGATGTTTTTGATTATTTAAGACATTGTGATACACAGTTTGATTTTATGTGGATTGATTTAATTAGTCCTGTTGATCATATTAAAGATGATATTTCATTTATTGCTGATAAACTTAGTGATAGAGGAGTATGTGTTCTGAGTTTCCTTAAGGGAAGAGAAAGAGAGAAAATATCAGACAGAATAGAATATGTTAAAAACATTCTAACTGATATGGAAATTATTAATTCATTTGAATACACAGACACAATTACTATGATTAACATAGTTTTAAAGAAGAAAATTAACTACGAAAACCTTATAGCATTATGAAAAAAATCATATACAATTTTACAAGTAAACTAGCTCAATCTGATATTGATTTTATTGTAAGAGAATTAAATAAACATCCTATGATAGAATGTGAACAGAACAATTTTGAAAGTATATCTATTCAAATTCCTAAAGAAGTGAGTGATGATAATATTTTATTCTTAGGTACTACTATAGGTAGAATGGAATTAAATGCTGAAATGGCTTTATTATCACTTTGTAATTAAATTATTATGTCAAAAACAATAGGAAGTGTATCAACAATGACACTTAACTTAACAGATCCAATTAAAATGACTATTGAGAAAATGTCTTTTAATCAATTGTGTATTTTAGTTGGACAAAATGGAACAGGTAAAACTTTAGTTCTTAAAATCAATTGGTGTATGGCTATGATTAGTAATACTATAATTGGAGCTAAGTTAATGAATATACCTTCTGATAATATCAAAAATGCTCAATACATATTTGATAAATCATTTGATGATCAAAACTTTAATGGAACAATTGAAGTTCATTATGAAAATGCTACATTATCAATAACTTTTGATTCTGGTATTGTAAAAAATGTCAATATGGAACATGATGAAGATATTACACCAAATGCTCCTCCAATATTTATGAGTAAAGAAACAAGAACTTTTGATAGTTACATTCATTATATGAAACTAAAAAAGGTTTTTAAAATAGAAGGAGAAATGATTAAAATGTCAGAAGAACAGATTGAAAAGTTATTAGTTATGTACAAGTTATATGACATATTATTCATGGAAATGATGTTAAATAAACTTGAAAACTATTCTGTTCCACAAACATTAGTTGATCATTTTAAAGAATTGGGTATTACAAAACCTATTGATCAAATTGTGATTGACAATGATATTTGTGATATTTCTGTTATCTCTGAAGGAACAAAGATAAACATTGTAACATTTGGTGCTGGAGAACAATCAATGATAAACATGATGCTTGCTGCATCTTAAACTTAAACTTTATGAATTTCAATAATTATACTTTTTGGTTACTTATATTTCCAATAATAATATTTATTTTGATATGCTTAATTTCCAAGTATATTGCAAAAGAAACAGATATAGTACTTTCAGATTTACTTAAATTATTAGTAATATGTTTTATTCCTTTTTTAAATATTATTTATTGTATTGCAATTATTTTTGATCATTATTCAATGGATATTAAATCCAAAGTACATAAATTATTAAATAAAAAATTATGGTAGGAGAAACTATTTCCTCTATACAGGAACAAATGGAAGATTTGGATTATAAACTTTCTTTAGGAGTTATAAGTCTTTCATGTTATTACAAATCTTATTCAGCTTTAGAAGAAGAATTGGAAAGAATTGAAGAAGAAGGTCTATTTGAATAAATATATTGTAATTAAGGAGAGAATTATATATAGCATTGATATTATATTGATGCTATATATTGATTCTTTTTATAAAAAACTAAAATCATGAAAAAACTATTATTATCAATATTAGCTTATGCTATTGTACTTTTTGTATTTATGTTGTTATCAGCAAATGTAAATAATTCTTGGAATCTTAATGATTGGAATGATCAAACTATTTTTCTTTTAGTGTTAATAGGTGGACCAACTGCTGGATTTATTGGATTTTTAACTTATTTAAATTGTAAATAATATGAAACTATTTAAAATAAAAAATCAAAACATATATGAAGTATGGGTTGTATCAGCTTTTGCCCTGTTAATAGTATTATTATTCATTGGTACACTAAAAGAAGAAATTGCTAATAACAATTTGTACTTAAACATAACAATAATAGCTTTTATTAATGTTTTTTGTGCAAGTATTGTAAAGCTATGTAAATAATCTATTTCTAATCCTTGAACATCAGGATGTAGTACATATAAGACTTCAAAATAAAAAACTATGAGGATCGTTTTCAATTGAATAACTATAGAAATAAAAATAAAACATTAATTAAAGGATATGATATCCAAATAGATAAAATCTAAAACTAAAAACGTAAAGTTATGTTAAAGAAAGCACAGGTAATAATGTTACCAACAGAACAAAATCCAACGTCTCTATCAATAGGTAATAAATCTAAAATTGCAGAATACCACCAATTTTTATTTAGGAAAAAAGAAGGTATTTATAATAATCATACCTTTCAACATCTATATATTATTTCAGATGATAAAATAAAAGAAGGTGATTGGTTTTATGATTTAGAAACAAAAAAAGTTTATCAACAATCTGGTGCATTATCAACTAGAGTAGTTATGTCTTCTCATTATAGTCATTATATAGATAATTGTAAAAAGATTATAGCTACAACAGATACTTCATTAACCTTTGTATCATCTTTACATGATATAAATTATATGAAAGACTGTAAGTATAACTTACCTCAACCATCTCAACAATTTATTACTAAATATATTGAAGAATATAATAAAGGTAATATTATTACTGATGTATTAGTTGAATATGGAGAAAAATCTAATGAAGATATTCAAAAAGAGTTAGGGATATTTGGACACGATGAAGGTTTATTAGAGTCAGAATATAATGAGTATATTAAAACTAATTCTATTGATAAACTTAAAATCAACCCTAAAGATAATACTATTACTATTAAGAAACTTAAAGATTCTTGGAATAGAGAAGAAATTGAACAATTATTACATCAAATTGTAAATGATTCTCATTGCTTACCAATTAAAATTAAAGTTCCTAGTTCTAATAATTGTGCTTTATTTAGTACAAAATGGATTAAAGATAATTTATAAAACAAAACAAAAATAATATTATGAAACACGCAATTATTGGACAAGATTTAGTTGTTGAAGAAGTATCAAAAATAGTTAACATCTTTAAAACATCTCAATGTGAAATTAAACCACATTTTATTCTAACAGGACCATCTGGTAGTGGTAAAACACACATTATTCAAAATCTAGCTAGAGAGTTTGATTTAGGATTTATTGAAGTTAATGCTGCTCAGTTAACAAAAGAAGGAACATCAGGAAATTCATTGTCTAAAGCTCTTTCTCCTTTATCACAATTAGGAGGAGGAAAACCAGTTATTTGTTTTGTTGATGAGTTTGATAAATTATTTATTAGTGGTAACTCTAATGATAGTTGTGCTCATGAATCAACAACAGGTGTTCAAAATGAATTTCTAAAAGTATTAGAATCTAACACAGCTTCTGTATTTGGAGATTATGGTAAATACATCAATATTTCAATTAAAAATGTATTATTTGTGTTTGCTGGAGCATTCAATGGTGAAGAAGATATTACTATTGACAGACTTAGAGAAATAGGTATAAAAACTGAATTTTTAGGTAGAGTTGGTTTAGTATATAATGTACAACCTTTAAAATTAGAGGCTTTGTATAAAATCATTGATAATTCCCCTTTGCTAAGTAAATACATTTCTTTATTTGAAGGTATTGATGAAGCAAAAGCTAAAGATGATTTGAAAGGATACATCACAAAGAATTATGAACTCAACACACTTGGTGCAAGACTTATTCACACACTAATTCATCAATACTTTATTAAAGGAGGTAAACTAGAAGATGAAGAGATTAAAGAAATGTCTTTTCAAAGAAGATTATCATTTGTTTAAGTATTAAATTTTAAACTCTCATCCAATTGCAGGTCTATATCGGCAGATACAAATGTTCAAGGTGCAACCTTGTGAGAGTTTATTTAAAAACAATTAAAATTATGAAAAAAAGAGAAAAACTCTGGCTCATCACAGTTATTATAATAAATATGATATCAACATCTTTTGTTGATATATGTTTTAAACAGGAAATAAAGTATATACAAAATTTAATAATATCTGTTACTATTCCAGTATTAATGTTTTTATTGTATAAATGGGCAATTTGGACATTAAATCAGAACAAATAATATGAACTTATTAGGTAATTCATCAAAAAGTGTGTCTTTACTTAAAGATCCTTTTGATAAAACTAAAATTGCAGAAATTCATACACATTTTTATACACGATTTAATGAATGGTCTGCAAGTGTAAAATTTAAAAATGGTATGACAGAAGGAACTCAAAACTTTAGAATAGAAGGTGTTGAAAATTTTAATATAATGTTAAAACAAATACAAACTTTTATAGATAGTTTATAAATACAAAAACTACTTACTAAAGATAAATAGTAATATCAGGACTAATTAGTCACATTTGAAACAGAATTCTATTACATCACTGCTAAGAGTGAGTTATGGATGGTAAGGTACTATAGAACAAGATGATGGATTTTAGGTGCTGACCTATTTTGAGTCCTTAATAAGTTAGGATAACATTAGTAAAAGTCAAGTTTATTAGTATTCCACTTAGAAATGGATGAGTAGTTTTTTAATAATATTGTTGTGAGTACAAGTGTGAACTCTCAAATAAACTTCTAATACAGGTGCAAGCCCTGAAGTATATTAATGGTAGGAGTTATGCGCACTTTATTACAAGGGGATTGTGCTTAATATACTATAAGACTCATAGTGTAGAGCTATTAGAAGTTTTTTTAAAAATTAATTAATTATAATTATATAAATCATGAGTAAGATTAAAACAAATTTAGAAAAGTTTCAAGACTTTAAAAGAATGAATAAAGTTGCTAGAGAAAAGAAAGCTGTTAGAGAAGGATATCCCGATGCTAGTGCATATATGGCTGTCCTTAAAGAACAAGCTGAAGGAAAAACAACAACAAAGAAAGCTAAAATTGTAACAGCTCTTCCTGTTGTACATATTGTAGATGTGCTAGATAGAAGTGGTTCTATGAGTGGATCAAGAATTTCTTCTGCTATAAAAGGAATCAATTCAGGTATTGAATCTCTTAAAAAAGATACTACAATTGATTACATTTATACTGTATGTCAATTTGATAATGTTATTCATTTTCCTTTAAGAAAAGAGAAAATCTCAAAAGTTGGAAAACAAAACTTTGTTGCTAGAGGATCAACATCATTATATGATGCTATTGGTCAAACAATAGAATTAATTAATTCAGATCTTGAAAAAGATGCTAAAGTTCTAGTAAACATCTATACTGATGGAGGAGAAAATTCTTCAACAAGATATAGTGCTAAAACAATAGCTAAACTTATTAAGGAATATAGTGAAAAAGGTTTCACTTTTACCTTTATTGGTACAAAAAGAGATACAGATTATGTTGTTAGAGATCTTAATATAGATGAATCTAATACTTTAGTTTATGATGGTTCTGGAAAAGGATTAGAAAAAGCTTTAGTAGAAACAGCTTCTGCTCGTACTTCTTATACAACTAAGCTTAAAGCTGGAGAAGATGTTACAAGAGGTTTTTACAAATCAATCAAATAATTAAATAAATAACAAATTTTAAATTCCAAATATATTATGAAAATTAAACAATTAGCTGTAGGATCAATTTTATCAGAAATTCAATTTTACAAAGTAAAAGAATTACAAAAGGACTGTGTCATTGTAGTAGATGATAATGGAAATGAAGTAACAATTGGAGACAAGTATGTTGAACAAGTTTTAACTTCTGCTGATATCTTTGATAAAGAGGAAAAGAAAACAATGACAGAACTTGCTGAATTATTTATTAATTCACCTCGTATTGCCATGACTGTATGCTTTATGAAAAAAGACACAGCTAAAACTCAAAAAGCTTATAAAGCTGAAGTAGCTGCTGCAATTAATGAAGTACAATCTGCTCCTGTATCAAAAGTTGAAGGATTATTAACTAAATTGATTGAAAATCCTATTTCTAAAGTTATTCCTGGAGGAGAAAGAGTTATGAAAGGAAGACACTATGGAAATGTTGATGATCTTGGAAGAGTTCATTTTGTTGACATGGAATTAGCAAAAGGAACAGGAGATACAGACATCAGATTACGTCAAGTTGATCCAAGAACTATTCAGTATTTAATTATTGGAGGTATTAAGTATTCTCTTAAATAATAAAAATAAGAAATTTATATAGACAAAAGCTCCTATGATATTTTATAGGAGCTTTTTTAAATCAGATTGTAAATGATATACAATATCAATATAGGATCGGTTCCTATTCTGATTACTAAAATCAAAAAAACAAAACTTATGGATTTAAAAGAAAATGATACAGGTGTTATAAAATTTGGTGATGGTACATCATCAAAAGTTTACGTTGTTGCTATAGATAATTATAGAAGTGGTTTACCTACTGATTATTGGTTTGAATATCAAGAAGAAGAAACACACAGACCTATAATTCATCCAGATTTAGGAAAATCTGATACTATTAAATCTTCTATTGTGTTACCAGAAGTATTAGTTTATATGGTTTTTACAAAAGACTAAAATTAAAAATAATCAACAATAAAAGGCTAAACATTGATCCTTTGTAAACATTTCTCTGAAAAGATTGATTGGTTTACATAAAGATACTAATAGTAATATTAGATGTGTTGCTACCTTGAGAAAGTAGGAAAGTCAACTTGAATTTACCACAACACAAATGAGTTCTCAGCAAGTGATTAATATCTAGTAATTACCTAGTTAACTTATAAAGAGAGTTAAGGTTAATCACGTGACCCTACTCTTATAGAAGCTTGCTGGTAAGAAGCTACCTTTAAATGCCCATACATGGTGTCTATAAGAAAGAGGGTGCTAAAAGAAAAAACAAAATTATTAATAATAAAAACACATATTATGGGATGTTTTAGCTTTTTATGTAAAGTTAGTGGAAAACCAATAGCATCATCAAGTTTTGATGGAGATGCCTGTAGATTATTCCTTCTTAAAGATGGAAAAGTACTTGAAGAAATGAAAGGACACTATGATTCGTATGGAAGAGTATTTTCAAATAAATTAAGAGAAGATGTTCAACATGAGTTATATGATTCATTTAAATGGCAAATGGAATGGGGAGATATATGTGAATTAATATTTAATGATAATGATTCAGATGGTATTGCAGCTGTTTTAGAATGTAATTGGAATGGTGAATTACCTACAACAATTAGTGAACAAGATCCAGATCAAGGCTGGGGAAAAAGAAATGGAAAAAGAGTAAAAATAAAAGAACCATATCATAAAGTTTACAAACTTTAAATTTTTATCTAATTAAAAAAATATTAACTAAAAACATTTATTAAATTATGGAAGCAACAGTAGCAACCACAAAAAACAATTTAGACAGATTAAAAGAAATGACATTGATTCAGTTCAATACACCAATAGAAAGATGTTCTATGAAAGAAATCAAGGAAGCTGCTGAATGTGTATTAGCTGAAGATGCATATTTTGAGAAAGAGGATCAAGGAGAAGTTGATATTGAAGCTGCTTATTATGGATTGTTAGAATTTTAAAATTACATATTATGAAATACGTATTTAGACCTATAATTGGTGTAATATATTTAGTATATAAATACATAATGATTTTAATGATGATAATATTATTATTTATTTGGTATTTTAAAATTAAACCAATAAAAAAGTTTTGGAGATTATGCAAACCTTTCTATGTATCTAATACGTTTCATATAGAAGTATATAGATATAATACATTCTTAGATTTTATTAACAACAAAAAAGATTATTCACACTCAAAATTTTAAATTATGAAAATAGTTATTTACGCATTGCTTGCAATAGCTTGGATGCTATGGTTAGCAGAACCAACAATTAAGTTTAAACCCTTTAGTATTTCTTTTGCTTCTCCTTGTATTGCTTTTGCTTGGTTATTTTTAATTGTATCTATAATATTATTTCAAGTAGATTCACACAATAAAGGATATAAAGAAGGAGCAGATAAAGCAATTAAAACAATCAATAAAATTATTGAAGAAAAATTAAGTAAAAAATAATCATTATGGAAAATGAATTTGTTCCATTCGAGATTGCAATAGCTTTAAAAGAATTGGGATTTAATGAACCTTGTTTTGCTTATTATACAAATATTGATGGAAAAACATATTTATCATTTAAAATAAATTATGAACAAGTTTATTCAATTGGTTCCTATATAGAAACTGAAAATTCTGGATTAGTCCCTATTTCTGTTAGAAATCAAGATTACTATATTCCTACTGCTCCTCTTTATCAACAAGCTTTTAAATGGTTTAGAGAGAAATACAAATTATTTTCATCCTTTCATTGCCCCGAATATGATATAGATACTTATGAGTATAGAATTTATAAAATAAATAACTCTGAAATAACATCAAAAGAATTTGACACTTACGAAGAAGCAGAACTAGAGTGTCTTATAAAACTAATAGAATTATGCAAGAAGAAATTATAAAAAATGAAAACAGCTAAAAAATCATTTGGTGATCCATATATATGTCAACAATCTTGGGATGAAGATATGCTTGTACAATGTGGTGAAAAAGGAATAGTATTTTCTGATTCTGGTAATTATTCTACTGCTTTTTTTGAAGCTTTTCCTGAAAAACCACATTGTTTTGTAAGAGGAGAAGGAAATTCTTTAAAAGAAGCAGAAAAGAATTGTTGGGATAAATATCAGAAAATATTAACATGTGACCATGAAATGGAACGCAGAAAAAGAACTGATGGATATGGATATTGTAAACATTGCTCTTATTCTTCTATGGTATTTGAACCATTAACAAAATGTTGTAAGTGTAAAAAACTAACAGCATATGATACAGATCATAAAGGAAATTGGTATTGTAAAAAACATAGTACAACAAAGCCTAAAAATCCAAATCCTAGTTTTTTTGGAGATGATGAAGATAGAAGACTTCCAAGAAAAGAAAAGAAACTTTTGAAGAAAGCTGCTGAATATCATTTTAAAGTTGCTGGTATTAATGGAAGAGTAATTTTTAGTTATTTATGTTATCCAAAATTTACATGTAGTGATAAAAGAATTAATTTAATATCATCAAGAATTAGAAAAACATTAATTCAAAGCTACAGAGAGAGAAATGAATAAAAAACAACAAAAGAGAGCAAACTTAATTCTAGCTTTTTCTTTTGTTGTTTCTATTTTTAGCCTTATTACAATTCTTATATTTTTATACATTAATAAACATGGAATTAGAATTAGTTAGAGCCAAAATGTCAGAAATTGATATTTTATATTCTGAAATAGATGAGTTAAAAGAAAATTATAAACTAAACCGTATTTCTTATTTAGAATATATAACCAAAGAAAAAAAGTTAGAAGAAAAAATTATGAAACTATTTAATCCTTAATATATGCAAAATGATTTAGACACTTACCAAAAAATGGTAAAAAACTTGGAAAAAAGTAACAAAATTAGAAGTGAAATAATTACAATTCAAGATTCTTTAATAACAGATTTAGAAAAAAGGTATAAAGAATCTAAAATTAAAGAGTTAAAAGTATTTAAAGCAGGTATTGCTTTAGGTGTTGGAATTATGGGAAGTCTAGTAATTATTTTTCAAATTATTAAATACTTAAATTAAATACTATGATATTATATTGTATAATAACATTCTTGGTAATGTTTGGTGTATTCTTAGATGAATATGAATCAATAAAAAAATTTAACAAAATAGATATTCTATATCTTATTTTAGCTCCTATAATTGTACCAATACTATTTGGTATAAGTATAAATGAAAGAAAATCTTCAAAATCTTAATAATTTAAATCCTTAATAACATGAGTACAATCAAATTTGATCATACCAAAGAAACATTAGCAGATGCAATGGGTATAGATAATGAACAATTAGAGCTTTTACAAAAAACTATGTGTGACTTAAGTCTACATATTGTAAAAACTACACCTACTAAAAGTGAAATAGCTGAAATTTTAGCTAAAAGCTTGAGTTATACTGAGCTAGTATATCTAGCAACAGAAACTGTTGAAAACAAAACTCTTGAAGCTTTAAAAATGTATGAAAAACATGTAGGAAGCAAAGGAGAATCTCTTGGAGAGCTTCTTGATACACTTAAAAAATTAAAAGATTCGTTAGATGGTTCTCCTGGTAAATCTTTCAAAG
>Ga0247817_10000442_pt1 | contig 23463 bp, 19 predicted proteins | sample UWRJL212509R1_FD_178010 | JGI IMG/M metagenome (GOLD analysis project Ga0247817, IMG submission 178010) | Plant litter microbial communities from Arlington Agricultural Research Station in Wisconsin, United States - UWRJ-L212-509R-1 | ecosystem: Environmental > Terrestrial > Plant litter >...
CCTCGGCATCGAGCCCAAGGTGCCGCCGGTCGGCGACGTCGTCGTGCCGAACGGAGCCACGTACGTGCTGCTCGGCACGATCGACAAGCCTCGCTCGAGCGAGCGGCTCATCGCGCTCGGCGCGGTGTCGGGCAACGCGACGGCCTCGATCGGCTACGGACTGCGTCAGCTCATCGGGTCGGAGGCATACGAACGGCAGATGGGGGAGGAGCGGTTCTCCTGGCACGTCGCAGCCCAGCGCTCCCTCCAGCACCTCGCCGTGATCGGCGACTCGGTCATCGAGCAGTACCGCGGCTGGGAGCGCATGCTCCCCGCGATCGGACTCACTGGGCCGACGCTCCACGCCTTCTCCTATTCGGAGACCGGGTCTGAGGTGCCCGACGCCGAATGGCAGCTGCTTGCCCGCAGTGTAGGATCGGCGATTGGCATTCACTGAGGCACGTTCCTCCACGAGACCCGTAGAATCTATGCCGAACACTGACAACGATTGGATCCCATGAAGCGCGCGCTTATCACCGGTGTGACCGGCCAGGACGGTTACTATCTCAGCAAACTTCTCCTCGAGAAGGGCTATGAGGTCTACGGGCTCGTGCGCGGTCAGAACAACCCGAAGCTCGACTTCATGAAGGAGCACCTCCCCGAGGTGAAGATCCTCACGGGTGACCTCATGGACGTCTCGAGCCTCATCCGCGCCCTCAACGCGAGCCAGCCCGACGAGTTCTACAACCTCGGTGCCATCTCGTTCGTCGCCTACTCGTGGGAGAACGCATCGCTCACGAGCGACGTCACCGGCAAGGGCGTTCTCAACGCTCTCGAGGCAGTGCGCATCTACTCCGGCGACGACGCCACCAAGGTCCGCTTCTACCAGGCCTCGAGCTCGGAGATGTTCGGCAAGGTGCAGCAGGTTCCCCAGAACGAGGAGACCCTCCTCTGGCCGCGTTCGCCCTACGGCGTCGCCAAGGTCTTCGGTCACTACATGACCATCAACTACCGCGAGTCCTACGGCATGCACGCCTCGAGCGGTGTGCTCTTCAACCACGAGAGCCCGATGCGCGGACCGGAGTTCGTCACGCGCAAGATCAGCCTCGCCGTTGCCAAGATCTCCCTCGGCCTGCAAGACACGATCTCCCTCGGAAACCTCGACGCGAAGCGCGACTGGGGCTTCGCGGGCGACTACGTCGAAGCCATGTGGCGCATGCTGCAGCAGGACGAAGCCGACGACTACGTCATCTCGACGAACGAGACGCACTCCGTGCGCGAGTTCCTCGACATCGCCTTCGAGCGCGTCGGAATCGCCGACTGGGAGAAGTTCGTCTTCCAGGACCCGGCCTTCTTCCGCCCCGCAGAGGTCGACCTGCTCATCGGCGACTCGACCAAGGCACGCACCAAGCTCGGATGGGAGCCCAAGGTTGGCTTCGCCGAGCTCGTGCAGATGATGGTCGACGAGGACGTCAAGCGCCTCACCGCAGCTCAGTAACTGCGCAGTGCCACTCGCACTCGTCACAGGCATCACCGGCCAAACCGGCAGCTACCTCGCCGAGCACCTGCTCGGCGAGGGCTGGGACGTTCACGGCATAGTCCGCGACTTTGACGACGCGCGCGAGGAGCTCGCGCTCCACGCGCCTGCCGCCACGCTGCACACGGGTGACCTCACCGACGGTGCACGCATGGCGGAACTCGTCGCGCGCACGGAGCCCGACGCGGTGTTCAACCTCGGCGGAATCAGTTCCGTCGCGCAGTCCTGGTCGCAGCCGCTGCAGACGGCGAGCATCACCGGTCTCGGTGTCGTCGCCCTGCTCGACGCCGCCTGGCAGCTGCGCGAGCGCGTCGGTCGCCGGGTCTCGTTCGTGCAGGCGTCGAGCGCCGAGATGTTCGGCAACGCGAGCGAGCTGCCGCAGACCGAGAACACCCCGATCCGTCCGGTGAACCCCTACGGCGCGGCCAAGGCCTACGCTCACCACCTCGTGGGCGTCTACCGGGGTCGTGGCCTCGAGGCGACGAGTTGCATCCTCTACAACCACGAGTCGCCGCGCCGCCCCGACGCGTTCGTCACGCGCAAGATCACCAAGGGCGTTGCCGCGATCGCAACGGGCGCTGCCACCGAGCTCGTCCTGGGCAACCTCGACGCTGTACGCGACTGGGGCTGGGCACCGGATTACGCCAACGCCCTGGCGAAGGCAGCGACATCCACGCCGGGTGAGTACATCATCGCGACGGGTGAGGCACACACGGTGCGCGAGTTCGTTGCCGCGGCCTTCGCGGCTGTCGGCATCACCGATTGGGAGCCCCTCGTCGGGCAGGATCCGGCCTTCATGAGACCGTCGGATGCCGCTGCGCTCGTCGGCGACTCAAGCCGTGCCCGAGCGGCTCTCGACTGGGCTCCGACCAAGTCGTTTGCCGAGATGGTTGCTGCCATGGTCGAGAACGACATCGCTCAATCTGGGGCAAATTAGAGCAGTCGCTTACACTGGGGACGCGGGCACGACGCCCGTGACCGTCTTCCGCGGCCTGATTCTCACGTCGCGACATCCCTGGGGGAACCGAATGTCGACGACTGAACTGGATGCTGCGTCCGCTACGCGCGGCGCCCTGCGCCCGCGCCGAACGGCTCGTTCCGCCCTCGCACTGGGGCTCGTCGCGGTGCTCCTCGGCGCGTTCATCGCTGCCCTGAGCCCGGCCGTGCAGCCCGCCCAGGCGGCGGACAACCAGTCGTTCGATCCGGGATACATCATCTCCGACGACGTGTTCTTCAACAAGGGTGCGATGACCGAGGCCGGCATCAAGGCCTTCTTCACGACGAAGGATCCGAACTGCAAGTCGGGCAAGGCTGCCGACGGAACGGCGCGTACCTGCCTCAAGGACTTCTCGATGGCGTCCAACACGCGCGTGGCCAACGAGAACTGCTCTGCCTACACCGGCAAGACCGAGAGCGCTGCGAGCATCATCTTCCGCGTCGCCCAGGCCTGTGGCATCAACCCGCAGGTGATTCTCGTGACCCTCCAAAAAGAACAGGGCTTCATCACCGGTGGTGCGCGCAGCGACCTCATCTACCGCAAGGCCATGGGCATGGGCTGCCCCGACTCGTCGGTCTGCAACTCCAAGTACTACGGCTTCTTCAACCAGGTCTACTCGGCCGCGTGGCAGCTGCAGCAGTACGGCATCTCTAACAACTTCAAGTACAAGTGGGGCAAGAGCTTCGCGATTCCGTACCACACGAGTTCGACGTGTGCGAGCCCGTCGGTGTTCATCCGCAACGAGGCCACGGCGGCCCTCTACAACTACACGCCGTACCAGCCGAACGGCGCAGCCCTCTCGGCGGGCTCCGGTCTCGGCGACAAGTGCAGTTCATATGGCAACCGCAACTTCTGGCGCTACTTCACCGACTGGTTCGGCAACCCCTCCAACCTCCTCCCTGGCGGCACCTTCGACGGCGCATCCATCATGGGCTGGGCAAAGGCCGGCGGCACGAGCACCATCACCCACAAGAAGGGCGACACACGCTCGCAGTCGGGAACCGGCTTCATGGCGGCGAACTCGCCCGTTGCGGGCCGTTCGATCACGCGGAGCATCAACCGCACGGTCAACGTCGGCCAGCAGTACAGCGCGACGATCTGGGCGCGCTCGGAGAACGCGCAATCGACCTACTCGGGCACCTTCGTGCTCACGGCCCTCGGCGGTAAGACCGAGGCGGTTTCGCAGCCCTTCACCGTGGGTGCGGAGTGGACACCGATCACCGTGAACCTCGACATCCTCGTCAACAGCCACTCCTCGCTGCGCGTGCAGGTCATCCACGGTGCGGCGAACTCGACGGTCTTTTTGGACACCGCCTCGATCTCGGCGGGCAAGCAGATTCCCAACCGCACGCCCGTCACCCTCAATGCCCCGTCGTTCGAGGGCAAGAGCATCCAGAGCTGGACCAAGGGCTATGGCGGAGCGATCACCATCGCCTCCGTCGCCCAGACCGACGGCCACGCCGCGCAGGACGGCACCTACTTCGGGTCGATCCAGACCAAGTCGGCCTCCGCCTCCGTCAAGCAGGAGGTCAAGCGCGTCTCGACCAAGGGACAGAGCTACACGCTCACCGCCTGGGTGCGTTCGGCGATGCCGGGCAAGCAGTTCAGGGGCAAGCTCAACCTCGCCGGGATCGGCGGCGCCGCGAGCTCCGCATCTCAGGAGTTCCTCGTCGGTAACGAGTGGGAGCGCGTCTCGATCACGCGCACCATGAACACGACCCACACGGTGCTGCGGGCATCCATCTACACCGCTACCTCCGGCCGCGCGCTCGAGATCGACAACTTCACGCTCGAGCCGACCCTCCTGGCGAACCCATCGTTCGAGGGCAACTCGTCGAGCAGCTGGTTCGAGTCGTTCGGTGGTGCGTACTCCACCAAGGTGCTCACCAACGCCGAGCAGGCTGTCGACGGCAACCGCTACATGCAGGTCACCCGCAAGGGAACCCTCGCCACCCGCATCTCGAGCGACACCGTGCGCGAACTCTCGGCGGGCGATACCTACACGCTGAGCGGCTGGCTGCGTTCGTCAGACCCCGAGGTGCCCTACGTCACGCAGGTGCGTCTCATCGCCCGCTCCGCGGCGTCGGACTATGACTCGTCCACCGTGCCGATAACGGTGGGTCCGGAGTGGACCCGGTTCGAGACGACGGTGACAGTGACGAAGGATCGCAACTCCCTGCGCGCCGAGATCATGCTCGGCGGCGAGGCCTTCCCGCTCGAGATCGACGGGCTCGTTCTGCGCTAGGGAACGTCGAAGACTGCTCCACCCGTCATGGTGTGGAGCAGTTTTCCACGGTTAGTCGCGCATCGCCTCGCAGGTGCCGGTGGCCGGGTCGGTCACCGTGACCTTCCACGCCTTCACGGTGAGGGCCGCCTGCGTCCACCCGGCGTCCGCGGGCTGGGCGAGGAGGCTGATGTCGCTCGTGGCCTCGCCGAGGGGGCTGAAGGTCGCACCCTCGCCCGAGAGCCGTTCGTCGACCGAGGGGCCGCCGAGCTGGGTCTCGTAGACGACGAGCTCGTCGGACGGCGAGCAGCGCGCGTAGTTCTCGAGCGCCTCGAGAGTGAGCACTTCGTCAGCGGCGAAGTTGTCCCTGCGCTGGCTCGCGTTGAGCACGTCAATGCCGAACGAGCGCTTGAGCGGAACAGCGAAGCCCATCCAGGTGTTCGGAAAGAGCCAGCCGTCGGCTTGTGCCTCGCTCGTCGCCGACCAGACGATGGGGGTCGAGCCCTCGGGGCCGATCTCGCCGTAGCCGAGCTCGATGAGCTCGGTCTCGAACTCGTAGGCACCGGCCATGTAGGTGTGCTGTGACTGCAGCAGAAGTGACGGTAGCGAGGGAACCACGATGACCAGTGCAGCGGCGACGGCGGCCACGATCACGAGCTTGCGGCGCAGAATGAACGGCACGATCGCGGCGACCGCGACTCCGGTGAGAATCGTCGCGGCCGGGAGGTATTCGCTCACGAGGTAGCGGTCCCAGTACAGGAAGAACGCGTGCTCGAGCCCGATCCGCAAGCGGTAGGTGTGCAGGGCCACGAACATGAGCACCGTGGCCATGAGCATCGACGTGAGCACCTGCTGGCTCGCGGTCAGCTTGCGGAACACCGGCCAGAGGAACACCGCGGCGGCTCCCACGAGAAGCAGCGGTCCCATGCGCAGCAGGATGAACCACGCTGTAGCCCCGATGATGGCGCCCGCGATGACGCCGAGCAGCAGCGCGATGATGACACCGAGCTGGATGCCACGCAGCAGCCGCGAGGGCTCCTCGACGGCCACGAGCTCGCGACGCTCGATGCGCCAGCCGGCCCAGGCGAGGCCCGCGGGGAGAGCGATGAGCAGCACGATGAGCAGCGGCGTCGTCGTGGTGAGGCCGAGCTTCACGACGAGGTCGAAGACCGGGCCGGGCAGGATGTCCTTGAACTGCATCGTCACGAAATAGTGGGGGATCACCGTGATGCCGTACCAGAAGCCGACGGCGGCTCCCGTGGCGGCGGCAGCGAGCGCGAGCACGAGTCGGCCGGTGAGGTGTCTCCAGGCCGGGATGAAGAACGCCAGGATCACTATCGCGAGCACCGGCACGACGAGGAGGGATCCCGAGCCGCGCAGGAGGCACAGCGCGAGCGTGGAGAGCGCGAACGTGGCGAGCAGGAACGGCAGGCGCGTGCGCTCGTCGGTCAGGATACCGAGGAGCACCATCGCCCAGGTGAGAAAGAGCGGCAGGTTGAGCGACTCGCTGCTCGGAAAGCTCGAGTACCAGACGGCGTGCTGCTGAAAAGCCATGAGTGCCGTGGTCGCGAAGACGACCCACGGCCCGATACCGAGGCGCTGCAGCAGGCGCGGCACCGCGATGAGCAGGAGGATGCCGGTGACCGGCATGATCGACGCGGTCTGCGCTGTGCCGAACAAGAACGACGACATCGAGAGAAAGACGGCGGTGAGCGGAGGCCACGCGGAGACGAAGGTTCCCGTCACCTGCCAGCCGTTGGCCCAGTTGATGTAGGCGCCCATGTCGCCCACCCACGGCAGAAAGTTGACCGAGTGGAGGCGCAGCGCGATCGCTACGGCGAAGAGCAGGACCCACGCCGCGATCAGCACGCGTCCGGTCGCAGCGCCGCGAACCGGGAGCGCACGACGCCGCACCGCGAACACGATGAGTGCGATCCACGCGGCGGCCGAGAGCACGACGCCGGCCCAGCCGAGCCAGGTGAAGACAGTGACGGCCATCGTGAGGAGCACGAAGCCGTAGAGGAGCGAGTCGGCCACGGCGGCGATCCAGCCCTCGGTGGGGCGACGCAGCAGGAGCGCGAGAGGAAAGCCGATCACCGCGAATGCGAGGGCAAAGACAGAAACAATGCCAAGTACTACACCCACGTTTTCGGCCTCCTGAAGTCCGTAGCTAACCTAGCCGATCCTCACTGCATAGGATGTTGGGCGTGACTACCCAGCCTGCTGCCGACCGCTCCGAGGCAGAGCTCCGCGATGAGCTCGCCCTCGTGAGCGCCCAGCTCGACTCCGTACGCGACCAGCAGGTCGAAGAGTGGGTGCGTCTCATCCGCTTCGGCGCCGTCGTTCCGCTCGCGATCGAGGAGTCCCTCTCGTGGAAGCTCACGCGCGGCGTGCGGTTCGCACAGACCGCGGGTCGCGTGCTCCGCAGGGACGGCGCGCACACCTTCGTGGCGATCGCGCGCGCCCGCCTGGCCCGCAGGTGACCGCCGCTACTGTGACGGCGTCGGTCGCAGCCCTGCACCAGAGGCTCACCGTCGTCGCGCCCGTGCTCGCCGTCGACGCCGCAGAACTCTCGGTCGGCACCCTGCTCGCCGCGCTCGCCGACTCCGTAGCCGCACGGCCCACCGCCGACCGCGTCTGGGTGCTCGCGACAGCGATCGCGGGCGGTTACCCCTCACCGACAGAGGTGGATGCCGTGCGCCGCGGCCTCGAGCTCGCGAGCCCCGCCGAGCGACTCGGCGCGTGCCTTGCGGGCGTGGCAGTCACCGCCTCCGCGGTTCGGAGTGGTGACATCACCGCCGAGCTCGTCGACACCGGGGTGCTCGTCGACGTCGATTTCTGCGCGCGCAACTGCCACAACACCGGCATCCAGCGCGTGGTGCGCAGTACCGTGCGTCACTGGGACGACCCGCGCGTCGTGCTCGCCGCATGGTCGTCCGACGGCACCGGCTACCGCAGGCTCACGCCCGGCCAGGAACGCCTCGTGACCGCCTGGCGCTCCGGCCTCGGCCCCGCGACGGAGCCGGAGAGCGACGTGCTGCTCATCCCGGTTGGCGGCACCGTGTTGCTGCCCGAGGTTCCCGCGCACCGCTACCTCGAGCGCCTCACCGCGATCGCGCAGCACTCGGGCAACCGCACCGGGCTCATCGGCTACGACGCGATTCCGCTCGTGAGCGCCGACTTCGTGAGCGAAGACGAGTCCGACCGCTTCGCCCACTACCTCACTGTCGTCAAGCACTCGACGGTGGTCTCGGGCATCAGCGAGACGACGGCCGACGAGTTCCGTGGCTTCGTCGACGCGCTCGACGCGCAGGGGCTCACCGGCCCGCGGGTCGAGGCGCTCCTGTTGCCCACGGCACGCCCTCCGGGCGAGATCACGCCGCCCGCACCCAGGGAGATCCCGCTCGTGCTCATGGTCGGCAGCATCGAGCCGCGCAAGAACCAGCTCGGGGTGCTCGCCGCAGCGCAGTCGCTGTGGAACGAGGGGCTGAAGTTCGAGCTGCTCTTCATCGGCGGCGGGGGAGCGGTGCAGGTCGGCGACCTCGACCGCGGCATCCAGCGCGCGAGAGCGAAGGGCCATGCCGTCTCACACGGTCGCGGGGTCGGGGACGACGAGCTCGCTGCCGCCTACCGCGACGCCCGCTTCTTCGTGTTCCCCTCGCTCCAGGAGGGCTACGGTCTTCCCGTGGCAGAAGCGCTCGCCTCCGGCACCCCGGTCATTACGACGCGCTACGGCAGCACGGCGGAGGTCGCCGCTGTCGGCGGCTGCCTGCTCGTCGACCCGCGCGACGATGCCGACATCGCCAGGGCCATGCGCACCCTGCTCACCGACGATGCGGAACTCGCGCGCCTTGTAGCCGAGACCGCGAACCTCGACTCGGCCGGGTGGCCGGAGTATGCCGCGAAACTCTGGGACCAGCTCGTCGAGGAGGCCGCAGCATGACCGACCTCGGTACCGGCACCCGCGCGCTCGTACGCGCACTCCTGCCCGGAGTCGAGCCGGCGCGCACGGAACGCGACCGCCTCCGCCAGCTCGCTGACGGCGTGCCGCAGCCGACCGCACGCGAATCGTGGCTCCTGCTCTCCGTGCTCAGCCGCAGGCTCCCGCTCGGCCCCGAGGTCGACGCCTTTCGCCGCGCGGCAGCGGCTGACGGCGTGGCCGGGCAGCTCGCTGCATCCATCCGCTCGCGTCGTTCGCCCGCCCGGTGGCGCGACCTGCCCGTGCACGTCGTGACCGACACGGTGCTGCTCGATGTGCACGACTCGGCGTTCACGCGTCTTGTCACCGGTGTGCAACGGGTCTCGCGCGCACTCGCAGACTCGTGGATGCCGCGCGGCGCAGTCCTCGTCGGCTGGAACGCCTCGCGCACCCAGCTGCTGCCGATCCGGCCGGACGCCTGGACGGAGCGCAGCCGACGCAGCCCCTTCGAACGTCGCGCGATCGTGCCGTGGGGTGGCTGGTTCACGCTGCCCGAGGTCGTCACCGACGTCAACCGCACACGTCGGATCGCGGCCCTCGCCGAGCATTCTGGTGCGCGCTCGATGCTCATCGGCGACGACGCCATTCCGCTCACCACTGCTGAGACGACCGGACCGAAGATGCCGGGTGTCTTCGCCAAGTACCTCGTCGCGGCCTCCCGCATGGACGTCGTCGCCTGCATCTCCGAGGCCGCGGCCACCGAGTACTCGGGCTGGAAGCGCATTCTCGCCTCCGCGGGGCTCGAGGGGCCGGAGATCCGCACCGTCATGCTCGCCGAGACCGCTCCCGCCGCGGACCCGGCAGCGCGTGCTTCAGCGGAGGCCAGGTTCCTGTCGAGCGACGCCGAGGGCACGCTGCCGCTCGTACTGTGCGTCGGAAGCCACGAGCCGCGCAAGAACCACGACGCAGTGCTGCACGCCGCAGAGCTCCTCTGGCGCGAGGGGCACCGCTTCAGCCTCGTCTTCATCGGCGGCAACGCCTGGAACTCCGAGGCCTTCCGCATGCGGCTCACCGAGCTGCGCGCCGGGGGACGCGAAGTGCAGGCGCTGCGCGGAATCGACGACGCGCTGCTCTGGTGGGCCTACCGCCTTGCCGCCTTCACTGTGTTTCCGTCGATCAACGAGGGCTTCGGGCTCCCGGTCGCCGAGTCGCTGCAGAGCGGCACCCCGGTCGTCGCCTCCGGTTTCGGCTCTCTCGCCGAGATCGCTGCGGGGGGTGGCTGCGTTCTCGTGGATCCTCACGACGACGCATCCATCGCCGCCGGCATGCGCGAGCTTCTCGTCGACCCTGCACGTCGCGACGCTCTCGCCGCAGAAGCCGCCGCCCGGCCGCCCCGCGAGTGGGAGGACTACGCGGCACAGGTGTGGAACGTCCTGATGGAATAGGATTAGGGCTCACCTCATCTTCAGGCTCCTCGAGTGAGCCGAGTTTCCCGAAGCGCCACGGAGTCTTCATTGTCTGATCCAGCACGCGAGCGAGCAGCCCGACTCGCAACGCTGCCGTTCGAGCAGATCGGTGGCGCGCAGAAGCACTTCTTCGCCGGCACCATCTCGTCGCTCCGCGCACTGTGGGAGCACCGCGACCTGCAGTCCCAGCTCGTGCAGCGCGAACTCAAGGTGCGCTACAAAGACTCGAGCCTCGGCTTTCTGTGGTCGCTGATCAAGCCGATCATGCTGCTGCTGATCTACTACTTCGCGATCGGCATCATCCTCAACGCGCGCGCCTCGGTGCCCTCGTTCGCGATCTTCGTCTTCGCAGGGCTCACGCTGTGGGGCCTCTACAGCGACGTGCTCACGGCAGGAACCCTCTCGATCCTGCGCAACGCGGGGCTCATCAAGAAGGTCTACGTTCCGCGCGAGCTGTTCCCGATCGCGGCCGTCGCGTCATCCCTCGTGAACTTCGCCGTGCAGCTCGGTGTGCTCCTCGTCGCCACCATCGTCTTCGGGCAGTTCTTCTTCACCTGGGACGTTTTGTACGTCGTGCCGGCGATCCTCATCGTCATTCTCTTCAGCACGGCGCTCGGCATCCTGCTCTCGGCGCTCAACGTGTTCTTCCGCGACATCCAGTACCTCGTCGAAGTTGCCGTGCCGATGCTGTTCTGGGCCTCGCCGATCATCTACGCGTTCTCGAGCCTCCACAACTCGAGCCTCGGCGGCACCTGGGTCGAGTGGGTCTACCTGCTCAACCCGATCACCGTCGCCGTCATCGCCTTCCAGCGCGCTGTCTGGCTGGGCGGCCCCGAGGTGCAGGCGAGCTTCGAGAAGCTCGGCATCAACCCGGCCGACACCTACCCGGCAGACCTCGACCTGCGCCTCATCATCCTTCTCATCGTCGGCGCCGTGTTCCTCTGGCTCTCGCACCGTGTCTTCCTGCGCCTGCAGGGCAACTTCGCGCAGGAGATCTAATGGCGAAAACAGCCGCGATCGACGCACCCGTCGTCGTCCACATCGAGAACCTCACCAAGCGCTTCGTGATTCGCAAAGAGAAGTCGCTCAAAGAGCGCATCGTCAACTTCGGTCGCTCCAACAAGCACAAAGAAGACTTCTACGCGCTCAAGAACATCTCGCTCGACATCCCCGCGGGGCAGACCGTCGGCCTCGTCGGCCACAACGGTTCTGGCAAGTCGACACTGCTCAAAGCCATCGGCGGGATCATCCAGCCGAACTCGGGCAAGGTCGAGCGCCGTGGCCAGCTCGCTGCGCTCCTTGAGTTGGGCGCAGGTTTTCACCCCGACCTCACCGGCAGGGAGAACGTCTTTCTCAACGGGGCCATCCTCGGCCTCACGCGCGCACGCATCACCGAGATCTTCGACTCCGTCGTCGAGTTCTCCGAGATCGGCGAGTTCATCGACACCCAGGTCAAGTTCTACTCCTCGGGCATGTACGTGCGGCTGGCCTTCGCCATCGCCGTACACGTCGATCCGGATATCCTGTTGGTGGACGAGGTGCTCGCCGTGGGCGACGAGCCGTTCCAGCAGAAGTGCATGGACAAGATCCGACAATTCCAGACCGAAGGCCGCACGATCGTACTCGTGAGTCACTCGGCAGAACAGATCAGCGACGTGTGTGACCGCGTTGTCGTGCTCAAGCGCGGCGAGGTCGTCTTCGACGGAGCAACAGCAGCGGGCCTCAAGGCCCTCAAGAAGAGCTTTGACTGATCCGGCCCGAGCCGGTCAACGCAACAGGAGCGACATGAAGGTTTTTATCCAGGTCCCGTGCCTCAACGAAGAAGAGACCCTTCCTTCGGTACTGCAGAGCATTCCGACCCAGATCGACGGCGTCGACGAGATCGTCATCCTCATCATCGATGACGGCTCGAGCGACCGCACCCTCGAGGTCGCGCGCGAACACGGCGTCACGCACTTCGTGCACCACACGCGCAACATGGGTCTCGCGCGCTCCTTCCGTGACGGCGTGCACTACGCCCTCGCGCACGGCGCCGACATCGTCGTCAACACCGACGGCGACAACCAGTACCCGCAGGACCGCATCCCCGATCTTCTCGCCCCGCTTCTCGCAGGCGAGGCGGACATCGCGATCGGCGACCGCCAGACGCACAAGATCGCGCACTTCTCCTGGGCGAAGAAGCAGCTGCAGAAGATCGGCAGCAAGGTCGTCAACTTCGCGGCCGACACCAGCCTTCCCGACGCTGCGAGCGGCTTCCGTGCGTACTCCAAGGAGTCGCTCATCCGCCTCAACGTCGTCACGCAGTTCTCGTACTGCATGGAGACGATCATCCAGGCCGGTAACAAGCGCCTCAAGATCGCGAGTGTTGCGGTCGACACGAACGCCAAGACCCGCGAGTCGCGGCTCTTCAAGAACACCCCGCAGCACGTTTTCAAGTCGGCTGAGGCCATTCTCCGCAGCTACATCATGTTCAAGCCATTCGGGTTCTTCGCGACCATCGGCACGATCATGCTGATCGGCGCCCTGATTCCGTTCGTGCGCTATCTGATCTTCATCTGGTTCGTCCCCGGATATGACGGCAACAACGTGCAGTCCCTCATTCTGGGCGTAGCCCTGCTGGTCGGATCGCTCTTGTCGTTCGCGCTGGGAGTCATCTCCGACCTGCAGCGCACGAACCGCATCCTCATCGAGGAGACGCTCGAGCGCATCAAGGAGATGCAGTACGGCATCGACCGCAACCACGTGAAGGACGAGCCGGTTGCCGCGCCCGTCGCTCCCGCTGCGGCTGTCGCCAAGAAGGCTGCTCCGCGCAAGACCACGGTTTCCGCGACCAAGTAGGCCGGTGATCGGGTGGGCCGGCTTCTCGGCTGCGCTCGATCTGGTCTCGACAGGCTCGACCACCGGGTCTCGACAGGCTCGACCACCGGGTCTCGACAGGCTCGACCACCGGGTCTCGAGGGGCTAGTCGCGGCTTCCGGTGATCTCCGGGAGCGCGCGACGCCAACTGAGGTGCTGCGCGACCTTCACGGCACAGACGGTGAGCGTGAGCCATCCCGCGTCCACGAGCACCGAGCTCTCGGCGAGGCTCGTCGTGAGCAACGCGACGAGGGTCAGCGTCGGCCAGACGAAGATGCGGCTCTTGTTATGGGTCGCGAGAATCCACGCGCGGCCGAGGGCGATGGCGACGAACGCCCCGAACGCGAGCAGCCCGACGAGTCCCAGTTGGAACCAGACGTCGATGTAGGCGTTGAGTGCTGAATCGTGCACGCGGCCCTGCGCGGCGTCGATGAGCGAGAACGGCGCGATGTCGGTGTGCCATGCACCGGCCCATCCCCAGCCCTCGATCGGGTTGATGCGGATGAGCGAGTACAGCTCGCGCCAGACGTCGAGCCGGTAGTCGAGCTCGCGAGTTCCGTCGATGAGGTCGAGCAGCCGACCGCGGAACAGGTAGGCGGAGCCGACCGAGAGCACCGCAGCAGCACCGAGCGCTGCCTGCCAGTACTTGCGCGACTCGACGGGGATGCGCCGCAGCCCGAGGATCGCGAACGAGACGATGCCGAGAATGAGCAGCACTCCGAGGTTCACCGGCGACTGCGAGAACAGGATGACGACGCTCGCGAGCACGATCGAGGCGATGCCGGTGAAGCGGCGCACCGACGACGTGAAGAGCTCGGTGCCGAACGTCACGAGAGCGAGCAGCGCAACGAGCCCGAGCTGGTTGCGGGTGCCCTCGATGCCCTGGATGGGGCCGCCCTCGGCGAGGTTGCCCGCGACCCCGAGGAAGGTCAGCGGGGTGTCGACGAGGATTCCGGAGAACACTTCGAGCACGAGCGAGATCACCAGCACGACCCGCAGCACGTCGCCGTAGATGCGCACGATCTGGATGAAGTCTCTCGTGAGGGCGATGTAGACGGCGAACAGCGCCCAGGCGATCTGGTAGAGCGACGAGCCGAGCGTGACCCACTGGTACTCGCTCCACAGCACCGAGAGCCCCGAGAGCCCCACGAAGACGAGGAGGGAGATCGGCCAGATGCCGTTCCACTCGAAGGTGCCCCTGCGCGCAATGAGCGACGCGAGCGCCAGCACACACAGGCTCACGACGATGGCGATGAGGCCGGGCCATCCCATCGTGTTCTTGAGAACGTGCGAGAAGAAGCCCGTGGCGATCATGACGACCGAGAGGGATGACGCGAACCGCGCGCTCGCGAGAAACTCCTCGAACCCGGCGCGGTCGAATGGCACAACGCTGCGGTCGCTCATGGCACCGCCGGGTGGGACTGGTAGAGCTTCGTCTTGACGGAGATCAGCACAACCAGCACGATGCCATACTCCACGAGTATTCGGCTTTCCGCGATGGTTTGCACGAGAAGCGCGAAGATGACGAGTGCGGGCAGGTACGACTGCACGGTCCAGGGCAGGGCTGCACCGAGCCTGCCGAGGGGCCGGTCGGCGGCGAACAGCACGGCACGCATGGCCGTCGAGATCATGAGCGCGGCGAAGATGATGACCCCGACCGCGCCGACCTGGAGCCAGACGTCGAGCCAGGCGTTGTGGGCGTGCAGCTGGCGAACGCCCGAGGTCGATGCGAGCGTGTCGAAGGGTTTGACCCACGGAACCCAGTAGCTCACCCAGCCCCACCCGAAGCCCGGGCGCTGTTCGGCGAGAAGGATCACGTTCTCCCAGATGCCGAGCCGCTGGGTGAGGTCGGGGCTCTTGCCGACGATCGCGAGAAGCTGCGCAGGGAACGCTATCGACGCGACGGTCGTGGCGGCGATGATAGCGAAGACGCTGTTCCACACCCACTTGCGGTGGATGCGACGCACGCGACGCAGGAGCACGATCGTGAGGATCACGACGGCGAGCACGACCGCTGCGATCGTGATGGTCGCCGACTGGGTGCGCGCGATGATGAGGGCGGCGAGGGCCATCCAGAGCAGTCCGGTGACCCGACCGACGGTGCGGGCTCCCCACTGGATGCTGAACACGATGACCCCGAGCAGTGCGATGAAGCCGAGCAGGCTCGAGTTGCCCACGATGCCCTGGATCTTGTCGGTGCCGAACAGCAGGTTGCGCGACCAGTACATGAGCACCGGGATCTTCTCGAGGCTGTCGTAGTCGATTCCGGGCGGTGCGAAGAACGGCAGCAGCATCTCGCGTACGAACAGCGACACCCACAGTTCGAACAGCACAGAGGCGGTGAGGATGATGCGCAGCGCCCTCCCGAGCGCGACGAGCAGGTCAGCCCAGCTCACGGCGACGGCGAGGGTGAGCCCGACGATCGCGGCAGCCCAGGTCGCGCCGAGCCCGAGCAGGGTCGCACCCGGATAGTACGACCAGGTGACCGACAGGGTGGCGAGCGCGAGAAAGGCGAGCAGTGGGTAGGGCAGGGCGCCGATGCGCCAGGTGCCGGTGCGGTGCTCCCGCACGAGGAGAGCGACGGCGACACCCGTGATGACGAGGGCTACCGCGAGAAAGCCATACCAGGAGAAGGCGTAGCGCAGGGATTCGCCGGCGAGGGCGGTGAAGAGCGCGGTGACCGCGAACCCGAGCCGAAAGCCCCGGCGGTCCAGAACGTGCATATGTCGAAGCCTACCGAGGGCCGGTCAGACGAAAGTGCGGTCGGTCGCGGGCGAGGGCTCGCGTTTCGTGCGCACGGCGATGATGGTCAGGAGCACAATGCCGTACTCGACGATGAGGCGGCTCTCTGCAACGCTCTGCACGAGCAGCGCGACGATCACGAGCAGGGGCAGGAGCGACTCCCAGGTGTAGCGGTGTCGCTCGCCGGGGAGCGAGGCCGGACGAGAGGTCGCGAAGATGTAGGCGCGCACGAGGGTCGAGAGCACGAGAGCGCCGAAGACGACGAGCCCGACGACACCCAGCTGCAGCCAGATGTCGAGCCAGGCGTTGTGAGCGTGCAACTGGCGAACGCCGGAGTTGCTCGCGAGGGTGTCGAAGGGCGCGACCCACGGAACCCAGTAGCTGACCCAGCCCCAGCCGAACACGGGGCGCTCCTGGGCGAGATTGATGACCGCGGCCCAGATGTCGACGCGGTGCGTGAGGTCGGAACTCTTTCCGACGAGGGCGAGCAATTGCGTCGGGAACGCGATCATGACCGCGACACCCGCGGCGACGAGCGCGAGGATGCCCGCCCAGATGCGCCCGCGCTTCTCCTCGAAACGACGCAGCAGGAGTACCGCGACGACGACGGCGGCGAGAACGACGAGGGCGATCGTGATCGTGGCCGAACGCGTGAGGTAGATGACGAGTGCGGCAATTGCAACCGAGACGATGCCGGTCGCGCGGCTCACGGTTTTCGCCGCGAGCTGGATGCCGAACACGATCAGGGCGAGGAGCGCCACGAACCCGAGCAGGCTCGAGTTGCCCACGATGCCCTGGATCTTGCCGTCGGACTCGAACAGCTCGTTGCGCGACCAGTAGAGGAGTTTGGGGATCTTCGCCGGGAGGTTGTCGTAGTCGACTCCGGGGGAGGGCCAGAACGGGAGGATCGGCGCGCGAACAACGACCGCGACAATGAGCTCGAACATCAGCGACAGACCAAGGATGATCCGCAGCGTGCGCCCGAGCGCCCGCAGCAGTTCGGCCCACGGGAGCGTGACCGCGAGGGCGAGGCCCGCGACCAGGGCGAGGTAGGTTGCGAGGAGCCCGAGCAGCGTCGCGCCAGGGTAGAACGACCACGCGAGCGACACCGTGGCGAGCGCCACGAAGGCGAGCAACGGGTAGGGCAGGGTGCTCACGCGCCAGTTCGCGCGTTCCCGCACCACGAGCAGCACGGCGATCACCGTGAGGGCGATCGCAACCACGGCGAAGCCGTACCAGGAGATCGAATACCGCCAGGCATCCCCGGCCAGAACCGTGAACAAGGCGACGACCGCAAATCCCATGCGGAACCTGCGGTCGTCGAGTGCCTTCATAGGAGTAACCCTATCGAGGCAGAGCTGTTAGCTAGACGAACGCTGCCTTGCCCGTGATCGCGCGCCCGACGATGAGCGTGTTCATCTCGCGCGTTCCCTCGTAGGAGTAGATCGCTTCAGCGTCGGCGAAGTGGCGCATGACTCCGTAGTCGAGCACGATGCCGTTTCCGCCGAGCAGCTCGCGGCACCAGGCCACTGTCTCGCGCATGCGGCTCGTCGTGAACTCCTTGGCGAGTGCGGAGTGCTCGTCGCGCTGCAGGCCCTGGTCGAGCATCTCGGACACGCGCGTGACGAGTCCGATCGACGCGGTGATGTTGCCGAGGCTCTTGGCGAGGAGCTCCTGGATGAGCTGGTGGTGTGCGATCGGCTTGCCGAACTGGATGCGCTCACCGGCGTACTTCACCGCTGCCTCGTAGGCGCCGACCGAGTTGCCCACCGCGGCCCAGGCGACCTCGGCGCGGGTGAGGCGCAACACGGCCGCTGTCTCGCGGAAGGAGTTGCCACCCTGCAGGCGGTTGGCTTCTGGCACGACCATGTCGGTGAAAGTGATGTCGGCGTTCTGCACGATGCGCAGTGCCATCTTGTTCTCGATGCGGCTCGCGGAGTATCCCGGGGTCGAGGTCGGAACGATGAATCCCTTGACCTGGTTGTCGTCGGCATCGCGCGCCCAGACGATCGTCACGTCGGAGATCGACCCGCTACCGATCCAGCGCTTCGCGCCGTTGATGACCCACGTGTCTCCGTCACGCTTCGCAACGGTCTGGAGGCCCTGCGCGGTATCGGAGCCGGAGAGCGGCTCGGTGAGTGCGAAGGCGCCGAGGAGTTCCCCGCTCGCGAAGCGGGGAAGCCACTCCGCACGCTGCTCCTTCGAGCCCGCGACGGCGATCGACCCCATCACGAGACCGTTCTGCATGCCGACGAGGGTAGCGACCGAGGCATCCACGCGGGCGAGTTCGAGGGCGACCCAGCCTCGGAAGACGGCGCTGTTCTCGAAGCGGCGGGTCTCCTCCCAGGGCTGGCCGAAGAGGCCCAGATCGGCCAGATCCTTGACGACCTTGCGGTCGAAGAACTCGGCCTTCGCCCACAGGTCGTTCGCGATCGGGCGGATCTCCCGCTCGAGGTACTCCCGCAGTTGAACGATCAGGTCTTTCTCCTGGTCGGTAAGCGCGTTCTCGTACCCGTAGAAGTCGCTGCTGAGGGCTGCGAATGACATCTGATTGCTCCATTGCTTGTCGGAATCCTCCGAAAGTCTAGGTGCGCTCACTGAGCCGCTCACAGGAGGTTGGTACTTTGGTCTAATCCACCACGAGGGACGGGCTCCATGTTTGTAGGCATCACCAACACGCCGCGCGATTACGCGTGGGGTTCGACGACGGCGATTGCGGAGCTGCTCGGAACCACGCCGAGCGGTGCCCCGGAGGCCGAACTCTGGCTCGGGGCGCACGCAGGGTCGCCGAGCGTCGTCACCACTCCTGAGGAGGTGGGCGGCGCGGCCGACCTGCGAGAGCTCACCGGTGCGGACGGCCTGCCGTTTCTGCTGAAAGTGCTCGCTGCGGCGCATCCACTCTCGCTGCAGGCGCACCCCACCCTCGACCAGGCGGCCGAAGGCTTCGCGCGTGAGAACGCCCTCGGAATCGCGCTCGACGCGCCCCACCGCAACTACAAGGACGCCCTGCACAAGCCCGAGCTCATCTACGCGCTGAGCGAGTCTTTTCGTGCGCTGTGCGGTTTTCGCGACGCCTCGGAGACTCGCGCCTCGATCGATCGGCTGCTCGCCGCGGTTCCCGGTGACGCGGCGCTCGCCGGCTGGATGGCACGGCTCGGCGACGACTCCGACATCGGCCCCACATTCGAATGGCTCGTCACGGGCGGCGACGATGTCGACGAACTCGTCGAAGCCGTCGTGGCGGGCGCGCAACTCGTAGACGGCGACCGCTTCACCCTCATCACCGAGCTCGCGGCGGAGTACCCGGGCGACCCCGGCATCGTCGTCTCCCTCATGCTCAACCTCGTGACGCTCACGCCGGGCGAGGTGCTGTACCTGCCGGCGGGCAACATCCACGCCTATGTCGAGGGCCTCGGCATCGAGCTCATGGCTGCGTCGGACAACGTGCTGCGCGGCGGCCTCACCCCCAAGCACGTCGACGTGCCTGAGCTGCTCAGCGTGCTCGACTTCTCGCCGGTCGAGGTGCCCTATCTGGCGCCCGAGTCGCCGTCGCCCGGTGTCGAAATCTATCGACCGGATGTCTCGGACTTCGTGCTTACCGTCGTGAAGCCGTCGGGCGCACCGCTGAGTGTGTCGTGCGCGGGCCCGGCCATCGCGCTCTGCACCTCGGGGAGCGTGGAACTCAACGGCCACGCACTCGCCCGCGGGGAGTCGGTCTTCGTGACCGCGGACGACGCCATCACGTCGGTCGGCGGCGCCGGAACCGTCTTTATCGCGACGGCCGGCTGAATTCCGTTTCGCAACCGTTATGAGCCGTGCTCAAAGTAATCCTTGCGGATGATTCGACGGGCTTGTCTACTGCTCTAGCTTGAGCAGCATGAACCGCACGGCTTTCGCAGCAGTCGCCCTCCTTGCCACCCTCGCTCTTGCGGGCTGTGCGCCATCCGCCACGCCGATCACTGCTCCGTCGACTCTGGGCTCCGAGCCGTCGCCGACGCCGAGTCAGGTTCCGGAGAACGGAACGACTGCGCCCGCCCCAGTCTTCGGTGGTGATTGTGGCGCAGTTCTCACCGAGGCTCAGCTGGCGGACATCTTCGGCGTGAGCGGTACTGTCTCACGTAGCCCTGGCGGGCGAGGCAATCCGGACGAGTCGATGGTTGACCAGTTGGGTGGCCTCGTGTGCCAGTGGGATGCCACGGATATTGGGGGCGACTATCACTTCATGCTGTACGGATCCGTCATCCCCGCGTCATCGATCGCAGGATCCGCGGTCGATCTTCTTGATTGCGTCACGGGCCCTGAGACCTTCTGTGAGTACGCGACAACCACCGGCAATCTGACCTTCTCAGGGAGCCTGTATCTCGAAGAGGGCTCGGATCGCGCAACACTCGACAATGACATTCAGGCGATCACCGGAGCATTCGCGTCAAGTGTCGTCACGCAGGCCAACTACCTGCCGCCCATCCAGTCAGAGAGTGCCTGGTCGCTCGACTTCGAGTGCTCGTCGGTGCAGAGCCTCGTGCTCGAAGGGGTGGGAAGTCCCGACCTCCCCGTTCTCGAGGGCGGTTACAACGCGTATCCCACTCCCGCTGAGCGTGCGCTCTGGGGTTCTCGTGACACTCTCGCCTGCGGATGGCAGGGAAAACCCGCCCACCCGGGCGTCCGCTATCTCAGCTTCAGCTTTCTCGGCGGCGCAGCGTGGGCCGTCGATCGGTCGGGCACACCCTACGAGATCGAAGGAGTCGATTTCGCCTCGTCGAGCGTCGACGGCTTCCAGACGATCGAGGTAGTCGACGGCGTCAACTGGCTTCAGGTCTACGTGACCCCCGGCCACGATGCGGACGTGAAGGCGATGATCGTGGAGCTCCTTGCGGTGCTCAACGCAGGCTAACCAGCCTCGCGCGCCCCGAACGTGCGCCGATAGGAGGTCGGCGTCGTCTGCAGCACCTTGAGAAAGTGGTGGCGCATGACGGCGGCCGTGCCGAAGCCGGTGTCCTGCGCGACGGTCTCGAGGGAGTAGTCGGTCTCCTCGAGCAGTTGTTGCGCACGCAGGATCCGCTGCCGGTTGAGCCAGGCCGCCGGGGTCGTGCCCATGTCCGCCCGAAAGCGCCGGGCGAAGGTGCGCGACGACATGAGGGCGCGGCGGGCGAGCTGGTCGACGGTGAGGTCCTCGTCGAGGTGCTCGAGCATCCATTCGGTCACGATGGCGAACGAGTCGCTCTTGCACTCCTGAACGGGCGATTGGATGTACTGGCTCTGGCCCCCGTCACGCTGGGGTGGCACGACCATGCGTCGGGCGATCACGTTGGTCGCGGCTGCGCCGAGTTCGCGGCGCACGATGTGGAGGGCGGCATCGATGCCCGCTGCGGTGCCTGCGCTCGTGACGACTTTGCGATCTTCGACGAAGAGCACGTCGGCGTCGACCTCGGTGGCGGGGTACCACTCCGCGAGTTTCGTGGTGTGCATCCAGTGGGTTGTCGCTTTGCGGCCGTCGAGGATTCCCGCCTGGGCGAGGGCGAAGGCTCCGCTGCAGACGCTGAGCACCCACGCGCCACGGGCCTCCGCGGCACGTATTACCTCGAGGTAGCGCTCATCGACACGCTCGATGCCATGCGCGGGCACGGCGATGAGGTCGGCGTCGGCTGCGACATCCAGACCGTTCTGAATGAACATGTCGAAGCCGAGGCTCGTGCGTACCGGGCCAGGGTCGGCCGTGGCGATCGTGAAGTCGAAGGTGGGGCCGCCGCTCTCAGATCGGTCGATGCCGAAGATCTCGCAGATGACACCGAACTCGAAGGGCGCGAGGCCCGGGATGGTGAGCAAAACGATCTTGTTGAGCATGGCGACTCCGATGGCAGTCTTTGAGTGGTTGATCGATATTCTGCCACAGACCGGTTCCGCTAGCGTTAGAGGCATGACATGGCTGGTTACTGGCGGAGCGGGATACATCGGTGCACACGTCGTGCGCGCCCTGACCGAGGCGGGGATCAACACCGTCGTACTCGATGACCTGTCGAGCGGGCACGAGGAGTTCGTGCCGCAGGAGGTTCCGTTCGTCCGTGGATCGATCCTCGACGGCGAGCTCGTGCTCGACACCCTGACAAAGTACGCGGTGAGCGGTGTCATCCACGTCGCCGGCTACAAGTATGCCGGTGTCTCCGTGCAGCGCCCGCTGCACACCTACGAGCAGAACGTCACCGGAACGGCTGTGCTTCTCGCCGCGATGGAGTCCGCCGGGGTCGACCGGATCGTCTTCTCCTCGAGCGCTGCCGTCTATGGCACCCCCGACGTCGACCTCGTCACCGAGGACACGGCGAAGAACCCGCAATCGCCCTACGGCGAGTCCAAGCTCATTGGGGAGTGGCTGCTGCGCGACCAGGCCGTCGCGAAGGGCCTGCGCCACACCTCGCTTCGCTACTTCAACGTCGTCGGCTCGGGCGACCCCGCCATTCGAGACACGAGCCCGCACAACCTCTTTCCCCTCGTCTTCGACGCGCTCGCCGCGGGCAAGACGCCGCGCATCAACGGCAATGACTACCCGACGCCCGACGGCACCAACGTGCGCGACTACATCCACGTCTCCGACCTCGCCATCTCGCACGTCGCGGCTGCCAAGCGCCTCGACGCGGGTCTGGCGGTTGAGCCCGCCTACAACCTCGGCAGCGGGGCGGGCGTCTCCGTCGGCGAGATCATGTCGACGGTGGCGGATGTCACGGGCGTGGCTTTCACGCCTGAGATCGCCGCTCGTCGCCCCGGTGACCCGGCGCGCATCGTGGCCTCGGGCGACCTCGCCGCGAGGGATCTCGACTGGGTCATGCGGCACTCCCTCGCCGACATGGTGGCCAGCGCATGGCAGGCGACAACCCGCGCGTCGTAACACATTAAACCTGTAAAAGGTTTTATGATTCCCGACTTGACTCTCGGTAACTACACCGGTGTAATTATCACTAACGCATTACGGCCACTCCGGCGCAAGCGTGAAGGGAAGTCGAATATGGCGAACAGCGAGTACCTCGCCGCCGCGAACCTCCCTGTCTCAACGGGCCTTCCCGAGGCCGCTGAAGTGCAGCGTGCAGGGGTCCCCGATAACTGGTTCGTCGACCCGGTTCGCCTCGGCGTTCCCGGTGTGCGCCAGCGCGTGCAAGAAGACGAAGACGAGGCTCTCGCCTGGCAGTCCGACTCGCTGTGCGCCCAGACCGACCCTGAGGCGTTCTTCCCTGAGAAGGGCGGATCCACCCGCGAAGCCAAGAAGATCTGTGGCTCGTGCGAGGTGCGCAACCAGTGCCTCGAGTACGCACTCCAGAACGACGAGCGTTTCGGCATCTGGGGCGGCCTCTCCGAGCGTGAGCGTCGCAAGTTGCGCAAGCGCGCCTGAGTTTATTTAAGGCCTAAAGGAAGTGCTCACGACCTTTGCGCTGCGTGGGTGCTAGCTACTAATGGAAGTGCTCGCCGCCGCCGCTCGGCGTGTGTGCGGGGGCTAAACAGGATCGGCGCTTAGGCTCACAAGGATGCAACCGAGAGTCACTGCGATACTCGTCGCCCGCAACGGGGGCGAGTTTCTCGACCGTACCCTCGCCGCTCTGAGCCGGCAGGTACGCAAGCCCGACTCGCTCGTGGTCGTCGATTCCGCGTCGACCGACACGACGGCCGCACAGCTGGCCACGGCGCAGGCGACCCAGTTCGTGACTGCCCGCGGACGCGGCACGCTCGGCGACGGCATCACGCACGCGTTGCGCGCCATCG
>Ga0247817_10000443_pt1 | contig 23381 bp, 22 predicted proteins | sample UWRJL212509R1_FD_178010 | JGI IMG/M metagenome (GOLD analysis project Ga0247817, IMG submission 178010) | Plant litter microbial communities from Arlington Agricultural Research Station in Wisconsin, United States - UWRJ-L212-509R-1 | ecosystem: Environmental > Terrestrial > Plant litter >...
CGTTGTACAAAACGACAGGCGGGAATTAGTATCGTGGACCAAGCCAACCGTGTTCAAAAAAACAGCGGATGGAAAATCGGCATACGCTTACCTGGGTAAATTTAATTATGTACCCGGCCAAGTGTTAAAAATTGAAATATACAATGTAAACAATTACGCCTATTCTGACGCCGCATTTATTGACTGGCGCAAGCCCCAAAAGCCGGAAATTTATAGTGCCATACAATACTTTGTGGCTAAACACCCCTTGCCGGACGGCTCTCTGTATGGAAAGTCTATGACAGATACACAACGAACTGTACAAGGTTATACAAGACGGATAGGTAAAAAATACGTTTGGTTCCAACGACCTGTAACAACGAAAGATTTTATTGAGACCACTGATAAAAACGATATAAGATTCAGGGCGGACGATTCTGTGAAGAACTTAAGTTTTTACGTAGTCAACCACGATATCGCTTATAATAATAAAGTGACACTTACCCGGCCTACTGAAAACGGAACCGAAACCATTCAACTGGGTGAAACCAATAACAGGATAGAGGTTATTAAAGATATTTGGAAAACACCGGGAAAATATAAAATTACGTTTACCCCATGGTTTGTAAAACACGGGGGCTGGCCGGTGCATAGGATGGATAGTTTAGCAACAAGCATAAGTTTTACGGTGCTCCCTGCCGAAAAGAAATATATGCCTGTAAAAACAGTGGTGGCTATTATACTCACCTTGATGACAGCTGCCGCTATAAATTTCACCCTCTTTCGCAACAGGCAAAAACGCAAGCTGGCGCAAGAGGCACAAAACAGGCAGATAGCCACATTGCAACTGCAATCTGTAAGGGCACAGTTAAATCCGCACTTTATTTTTAATGCCCTGGCGGGGATACAGAACCTGATGAATAAAAACGCTATTGAAGATGCCAACAAGTATCTCACCCGTTTTGCACGCTTAACCCGTAATGTGCTGGATGATGGGCAAGAAGATCTTATCAGCATTGAAAAGGAAACTGATCTGTTAGACGATTACCTAAAAATGGAGCAAACCCGCTTTGGCTTTAATTTTAATATAGATATAGCCAATAGTCTGGATCAAATGATAGAGATCCCAGCCATGCTGCTGCAGCCTTTTGTAGAGAACGCGGTTAAGCACGGCATATCTGCCCTTAAAGATAAAGGGCAGGTAAACGTGTCCATAACCCAAAACAGCAGCGATCTGTTATTAAAAGTGCAGGATAATGGCGGTGGATTTAAAGGGCAATCTGCCGATGGGCACGGTATAAAACTTTGCCGCGAGCGTATAGCCTTGTTTAATACCATTCATAAAAATACGCTTATATTGCTGCGTATAGATCCGTCGGATACAGGTACCACGGTAACCATTGAACTGAAAAACTGGGTATAAAAAAATGAGGGCGATCATTGTTGACGATGAAATATCAAATCAGGAAAACCTGCATCAGCTGCTTAAACTATATGCAGCTGATGTACAGGTAGTGGCGGTGGCGGGCGATGTTAACGAAGCCGCCACCGCCATACAAACACACCGGCCCGATCTGGTTTTTCTGGATATTCAATTACATGGGCAGTCGGGGTTTGACTTGTTAAAGCAACTGGATGAAATAGACTTCGCTATAATTTTTGTTACCGCATATGATCAATATGGTATACAGGCCATAAAATTCGCTGCGTTGGATTATTTGTTAAAGCCTATTGATATCGACGAGCTTACCGCGTCCGTTGCGAAAGCGCGCAATGCCATACAAAAAAATAAAAAGCACGAGCGGCTTAACCATTTGCTAGAGTATTTGAAGGATGAAAAACATGTTAGTCCGCGGATTGCCCTGCCCATGTTTGGCGAAACGCGTTATGTAAACGTAAATGATATTGTGCGCTGCGAGGCTGATAATACCTATACCCGTTTTTTCCTGGCGGATGGAGAATTGGTACTGGTATCAAAAACGCTGAAAGAATATGCCGATATGCTGGAACGGTACGATTTTTTGCGCACGCATCAAACGCATCTGGTTAACATGACTTACATTAAAAGCTGGATCCGTGAGGATGGGGGTAGCCTATTATTAAAGGATGGTGCAAAAATTCCTATCTCTAAAATCAACCGTACTAAAGTTAAGGAGATGCTGGCGGCGCAGTTTAAGTTGTAAAGTAGTGTTCTTGAGAAAAATAAAAAGACCATTGGGTGGTGCGATTCCCTCCCTTGGGAGGGCACAGGGAGGGGTTTAGTCCGCGATAACCCCTTCCCGCCAACGCGCATTCAGCCGCACCCTTCCCAAGGGAAGGAGTTACCGCTTAAAGTTTGGGAGTGGGTTTTAAATTAAGCCTTATTCATCATATTAAACAATTTAACCGCCTGCACCGCCTCCTTCACATCATGTACTCGCAAAATAGATGCACCTTTTGTTAACGCAATGGTATTTAAAACGGTGGTACCATTCAGCGCTTCATCCGCAGTAATGCCTAAAGTCCCATAAATCATTTTTTTACGTGATACGCCCGCAAGCAGCGGCAACCCCAGTTTTTCAAACTCATTAAGGCGGTTTAGCAATGCAAAGCCATGCTCCGGTTTTTTGGCAAAGCCAAAGCCGGGGTCAATAATTACATCATTAACACCCAGTTGCTTTAACTGATGAATGCGGGTAGTAAAGTAATCCAGCACCTCGTTAAACACATCCTCATATGCTGCCAATTGCACCATGGTTTGGGGGTTGCCCTTCATGTGCATTAAAATGTAGGGCACATTTAGTTTGGCAACGATGGCAAACATCTGATCATCCAGTTGCCCACCTGAAATATCATTAATTATATGTGCACCGGCATTTATTGCAGCCTCGGCTACAGCAGCTCGAAAGGTATCGACAGATAACACAGCATCCGGAAAGTTTCTGGCAATGGCTTCAACAACCGGTAAAAGTCTGTCTATCTCTTCTTGGACAGAAATATCCTCTGCACCCGGGCGGGATGAATATGCGCCGAGATCCAAGAAAGTGGCACCCTCATTCAACATTTTTTCGGCCTGGATAAGCGCATCATCAACAGACTGTTTGCGGCTGCCTTCAAAAAAAGAATCGGGTGTAAGGTTAATAATGCCCATCACCTTTGGTGTGCTCAGATCAATGAGTTTACCCTTTGCGTTAACCGTTATCTTTTTATGAAAAAATGTATCTTTAGCCACTGTTTGTTGAAATGTTGTTTTCTGTTTAAGGGTTACAAAGTTGTAAGGTTGTTATGCTGTTGGAACGTTTTAACGTTGCAATGTTGTAAAGTTATTACTTTGCGCGTCATACCACCAACACATCTTAAGTAACAAGGAAACATTTCAACATTGCAACGTTAAAACATTACAACACATTGAGCAATACATCCGCCGAATACGACGCCGTAATAGCCATAAGCAAAGGGCTTTTTATGAAGAAAACGCACGACTATGGCACAGCCTGGCGCATCCTTCGCCCTGAATCTATTACCGATCAGATCTTTATAAAAGCGCAGCGCATCCGTACGCTCGAAGAAAAAAAGGTATCAAAAGTTGATGAGGATATTACCGGCGAATACATTGGCATAGTAAATTATTGCATAATAGCCATGATGCAGCTGGAATGCGCTGAAGATACACCGGTTGAACTGGCCGCCGATAAGGTAAACGACTGGTTTGACGAAAAAGCTACGGAAACCAAAGACCTGATGTTTGCCAAAAACCATGATTATGGCGAGGCATGGCGCGATATGCGCATCAGCTCATTAACAGATCTGATTCTGATGAAACTACTTCGCGTAAAGCAAATTGAAGATAATAAAGGCCTAACTCTGGCATCCGAAGGTATAAAGGCGAATTACCAGGATATATTAAACTATTCAGTGTTCGCGCTGATAAAATTAGGGGTAAAATGAAAAATGGCCTGATATGGTTTTGCCGCATTTTTGTAGGCCTGTTATTTATATTCTCGGGCCTCATCAAGATCAATGATCCGCTTGGCTTTTCGTACAAGCTGGTAGAATACTTTGAGGTTTTCCATATCACCTTTTTAAACGGATTGGCTTTAAGCCTTTCCATCATTTTATGCGCCCTCGAGATTATAATGGGCTTCGCGCTGCTTATTGGTGTACGCGCTAAACAAAATGCTTTAGGCTTACTGCTGCTAATTATTTTCTTTTCCTTCCTTACGTTTTACTCGGCAGCTTTTAAGGTGGTGCAAACCTGCGGTTGCTTTGGCGATGCTATCCCTTTAACCCCCTGGCAATCGTTCAGCAAAGATCTCGTTTTATTGCTGCTGATCCTGGTGTTGTTTAAAAACAAGGAGAACATTAAACCGCTTTTCAGCGCCAAAACCGGCGACAAGTGGCTGATTGCAGGCACCGTAATATCGTTAGGATTTGGTCTTTACACCTATAACTTTTTACCTGTTATTGATTTTCTGCCGTATAAGGTTGGCGCCAATATTCCTAACGAAATGAAAACGCCACCAGGCGCCGTTCCGGATGAATACCAGATTAATTATAATCTGAAAAACAAAAAAAACGGCGAAACTAAAGAGATTACCGATAAGGAATACATCAGTAGTGGTATTTGGAAAGACGCCAATTGGCAAGTAGTTGGCAACCCCGAAAGTAAACTGATAAAAAAAGGCTTTACCCCTAAAATACAGGACTTGGTTATAAAAGACGCGCAAGGCAATGATTATACGCAAGAAATACTGGGAAACCCTTTTAACAGTTTGCTTATTGTTGCTTACGATCTGAACCATACAGATACCGCCGCGATAATTAAAATTAACGCTTTGGCTATTAACCTTACCCGTAGTTTTAATACCCGTACCATATTACTTACTTCGGCTGCACAAACCGAGGCACAGGCTTTTGCTAAACGGTATCATTTAGTAAGCGAGATCTTTTATGCCGACGGCGTGCCACTAAAATCAATGGTGAGGGCTAACCCGGGAGTTGTGTTGCTCAAGGGCGGCACCGTTCTTAACAAATGGCATTACCATACCGTGCCGGGTTATGACGATATGGTAAAACAATACTTTCCGCAGCAATGATAGGCCGCTACCTGCTCCGCAAGTTTTTTTACAGCCAGGCAGTTATGCTGGGCATTGTGGTGGTGGTATTCTTCTTGTTCAACGTACTCCCGGTTGATCCCGCCCGCATGACGCAGGGGCAGCGCGGCGATGTACAATCACTGCAAGCTGTACGCAAGGAGTTTGGTTTAGATAAGCCGCTGCCTGTGCAGTTTGCTTACTATATTAATGATCTTTCGCCCGTTGGCATCCATTTAAAAACCGATAGGGAGCGCTACCATTTTGTACCGCTCGTTTCTGTATCCGATGCAAAAACCATCGCCTTAAAATGGCCTTACCTGCGTCGCTCTTATCAAACCAGTAAAGATGTGGTTGTGCTGCTGTTAGAAGTAGTCCCCAACACCTTGGTACTGGCTACAACGGCTATGATCTTTGCAATTGCCCTCGGCGTTTTTTTAGGCATTTTGAGCGCACTTTATAAGGATACCTGGGTTGACCGTTTGGCGCTTGCGTTTTCAACACTCGGTATCTCCGCGCCTTCTTTTTTCGCAGGTATCATCATTGCCTGGATCTTTGGCTTTGTGTTGAGCAATTATACCGGCCTAAACATGTCTGGCAGTTTGTATGGGTATGATCCCTTTAAAGGCCAGGTAATCAACTGGAAAAACCTGATACTACCCATGATAACCCTTGGCTTACGCCCGCTGGCTATAATAGTACAGCTTACCCGTAGCGCCATGTTGGATGTTTTAAGCCAGGATTATATTCGCACCGCAAAAGCAAAGGGACTTAGTCGTAATGCTATAATTTACCGCCATGCTTTAAAAAACGCGCTTAACCCCGTAGTTACCGCTATTGCCAATTGGTTTGCATCATTAATGGCAGGCTCTTTTTTTGTGGAGTACATTTTTGGTTACAACGGGCTGGGTAAAACTACAGTGCATGCGTTGGAAATGTCAGACTTCCCGGTGGTAATGGGTGCTATTTTGTTCATCGCCTTTATTTTTGTGGTGATCAATATCCTGGTTGATATTATTTATGTTTGGATAGATCCGAGAGTTAAATTACAATGAAAATATTTTTTGTGGGCTTTATGGGCTGCGGCAAAACCACCTGGGGCCGCAAACTGGCTAACCGGTTGGAGTACGAATTTATTGACCTGGATAAGCTGTTTGAAGAACAGGTGGGCACCACCATTACCGAATACTTCACCGAGCACGGGCAAGATGCATTTCGCCTTTTAGAATCTAAACTACTTAAAGAAACCGACTATCCAGAAAATGTAGTCGTATCAACCGGCGGAGGCTTGCCTGTTTTCTTTGATAATATGAATTGGATGAATGCCAACGGCAAAACCCTTTACATAAAATTGAGTCCCGCAACTTTGGCTGAGCGTTTAGATAAAGGCAAAACTACCCGTCCGCTTATATTAGGTAAACACGGTGAAGAGTTAGTAGCCTTCATAACCGAAAAGCTGGCTGAACGCGAAGGCTTTTATGAACAAGCTACGCGCATTGTTGATGGCATAACCATGACTCCGGATTCATTAGCTGAGTTGGTTAACTCTCCTGCTTAAAACAACGTTGTCTGCTTTCCTCCTTTAGGGATAAACAAACTATGGTCGAGCGGAGTCATTTCCCTCCCGGCCAAAAAGCGATTACAGGCCATTTTAAATAATTGCTGAATAGATTGTGCTAATTGGCCATCCCCACTCATGCGGCGGCCAAAATCGCTATCGTTTAAATTACCGCCATGGCAGGCTTTTATGGCATTAAGCACCTTTTCTGCTCTATCCGGAAATGCCTTGTAGATCCAGTCGGTAAAAATTTCGGCAATGCTGCCGTTCAGTCTTACAATAGTAAATCCGGCAGACATGGCACCTCTATCAGCAGCGGCTTTAATAATATCCGGCACTTCGTTGCTGTTCAATCCCGGTATAACAGGCGCCGCCATTACCCTTACGGGCACACCTTTTTCGGCCAGTTTTTGGATAACGCCTAACCTGCCGCTCGCGGTTACAGTACGTGGTTCCAGCTTTTGCCGAAGTTGCTCGTTCAGCGATGTAATAGATATGTTTACATGGATCAGGTTAAGCCGGGCCAGCTCGCTAATAATATCCATATCGCGCAGTATTACGTTGTTTTTGGTGATGATGCTTACCGGGTTTTTATATTGCAGGAATATCTCTAGCAGCCTGCGGGTAATTTTGAGCTTGCGCTCGATCGGCTGATAACAATCTGTATTGCCTGACATCATTATAGTTACCGGCTCATAATTCTTCTTGTTAAAGTATTGTTCCAGCAACTCAGGCGCGTTGCGCTTAACTACTATCTTCCGTTCAAAATCAAGGCCGGCACTAAATCCATAATATTCATGGCTATTACGGGCATAACAGTAGATACAGCCATGCTCACATCCCTGGTAGGGGTTAATGGAGTACATGTGACTCAGGTCAGGACTGTTAGATTCGCTTACTATCTTTTTCGGAGTTTCTTCAAATAGCTGGGTGGCGCTGTTTTCTAACAACGGCTCGTCTAACCCTTCAATATGGTCAAGCACATATTTACGCTTCAGGAATTTATTATCGGTGTTAACCTGTGCGCCGCGTCCTTTAAAAAACTCCTGATTTTCCTGATGTGCCATTACACAAATTTGCTAATTATTTTAGTAAAACAAATGGCTTTGTATAAATATTGTTAGGTGAGTTTAGAATCACCGCATCCGGGCGATTGCGCTTAACTATTAGTTTAGCTATATTTACAGCACGTAATTTTTTCATCTACTAATATAAAAATGAAAGCCTTATCTAAAATTTTCATACACTGTTTAGCACTGTCGCTAACTGCCTTGTTGTTTATTTCGGGATGTAAAAAAGAGAAGCCTCAAACTGATGATACAAAAACCACAACGATAGATACTGAGCCTGTTGTAACAGGCATTATGGGGGGAAATTCCGGGCCGCCAAATTCCGGGTTTATAGTTACCGGGCGCAACTTCAGCAAAAATTTCAAAGAAAGTAAGATAATGTTCGGCAACCTCACTGCTAATGCTATAGCAGGCGACGACACTTATATTTCGGTAAGCGTACCCGATAATGCGGTGCCCGGCGGATACGGGATAACCGTTATTACAAACGGCAAAAGCATGGTAGTGCAGGGTATGGGTTTTAGGGTTGAAACTCCTGTACCCAAAATCAGTGATTGGTTACATGTGTCGGGTGCTATGCGGGGAAGCAAAGTGGCCATATATGGTTCTACTTTCAGCAGCAACATCAGCAGGAATAAAGTAACCATTAACGGCACTCCGGCGGTAATAGATTCAGTAGACGTTGGTGTAATCTATTTAACTATTCCGGCTAACGCCACAAGCGGCGAAGTAGTTGTTACTACTTATGACAATTTAGCCATGAGCTATGAAAAAAACTTTAAAATCCTTCCTAATACTTTAACCAGTATTAGTACCGGCGCGGCACGCTTTAAAAATGTTTCGGTTGATGCAGCGGGTAATATTTATGGTATAGTAAATAACACTGTAATGAAGGTAACGCCGGGCGGCACTATTACCACGCTGGCCACCATTGGAAACACAAACACGCTTATTTTAGGAAGTACTGCTGTTGACGGCAGCGGAAATGTTTATGTTTCATCAGGAAACGCCTACACGCCAACCGGCAAGTATGAACCTACAGAGAATAGCTTTAAAATATTTAAAATATCATCCGCAGGTACCGTTAGCGTTTTTGCGGGTAGCACGCAGGGTTTTGCAGACGCTCAGGGTATAAACGCCAAATTTTTAAGCCCAACCAGTTTGGCTATTGATCCATCAACCGGAAATTTATATGTAAGCGACTCAAAAGTGATCAGGAAAATTACGCCCACCGGCGATGTAAGCACATTCGCCGGACATAATTTGCTTTCGGGCAACAATGATGTCCTGGTAAACGGATTGGTGCAATTTGATGGACAGGGTGTAGGCGCGCTATTTGTGGATATTTTAGCCATGACGTTTGATGTAAAAACCAACACACTGTACATTACAGATAGCGGATCCAGAACATTCAGAAAAGCTACAGCAAGCGGTATGGTCACTACTGCTTCTTTAGCTGCCGATGCCGGACTGTACAACACCACTCCGATTTTAAATTCCTCACTGACTACCAATATGGTTGCAGATGCAAACGGCACTATTTACATAAGCAATGGCAGGTATATTTATAAAATAAAGGATGGGCTTAGCTCTGTACCTAACTTCAATCCGGTGAGCGGCACTGATGTTTCGGGTTTGGCAATTGATAATGCGGGCAATGTGTATGTCAGCAATGCTAAAAACTTTCCGTTTTATCCTTCAACAAGTTCTATTTACAAGGTTGTCCCTTAGTAATACAGCGCTATTAGTTTTGTTGTTTTGCGTAAAACGCCATAACACAATTGCATAGCTATTATGTTAGATGCATTATGTTAAGGTTTCTAAAGCGTGCAATAACTCCGTATGTAGTAAAGCTGGCTAATAAATATTCATCGCGGCCCGATAAAAGACGCGTAAATAATGCCTTATCTAAACTCTATCAGCTAATTATAACCAATTCCGGCAAACGTGGGTTGGTTATTCCCTTCAACGCGAAAAAAGACAAATTCATTATTCTTTCTGATCAGCATAAAGGAGCGCGCGACAGTGCCGATATTTTTGCGCGATCATCAAAAAACTACCTTGCCGCGCTTGATCATTATGACACGGAAGCGTTTACCTATATTAACCTTGGCGATAGTGAAGAGCTGTGGGGCAACCTGTTTTTATCCGTTAAGAAACACAACAAGGCCACCTTTGAAACTGAGAAGCGCTTTATAAAGCGCAATGCCTTTGTTAAGGTATTTGGCAATCATGATCTGTATTGGGACAATGACCCTTTGGCTGCTGTTAGCCTAATGCAGGTCTATGGCTCGGCTATCCCTATTTACGAAGGTGTTATACTGCAGAGCGTAGTGAATAATAAAACACTTAATATTTTTATGACACACGGGCATCAGGGCGATCTGCAAAGCGATGGCAACTGGTTCAGCAAGTGGTTTGTGTCTAATATCTGGGGGCCAACACAGGCTTTTTTGGCCATTAATCCCAATACACCGGCAAACAACCAACAATTAAAAACTGATCATAACCGCCTGATGTATGAATGGAGTTCTAAACGAACAAATACACTGCTGATAACAGGGCACACCCATCAGCCGGTATTCAGATCATTTACCGAGTTAGAAACCATTTACGAAAAATTTGCCAAAGCCCGTGCTGACAATAATGATGAACTGGTAAAACAGCTTGAGGCCAAAATAACGGCGCTGCAGTTAAACGGAGCGGTTATACCAGACTTTAACGGCTACCTGGACACCTATTTTAATACCGGCTGCTGCTGTTTTGACGACGGCGATATTACCGGGATTGAAATTGAGGACGAATACATCAGGCTGATAAAATGGAAATACCACGGTAAGGTAAGTGAGCGATGTGTTTTAGAAGAGTGCAAACTGGCCGATTTAAAGCTTTAGATCTCTATCAGCTTATTTTTAATGGCATACAGCACCAGCCCAACCCTGCTTTTAATTTCTAATTTTTCAAAAAGCTGGTCTCGGTAGCCATCAACAGTACGTACGCTAACACACATCTGGTCGGCAATTTCCTTGTAGGTAAGTTCTGTGCCAGACAGCTTTAAAAACTCTATCTCCCTGGTATTTAATTTTATCGGATCAACAGGTTTGTTGATATTGCTAATAAGGTGGCGGGTAACAAAAGATGGGAAGTAAACCTCGTTGCGTGCAACGTTCTTAAGCGCCTGCTCAAACTCGTCCGGGTCTGAATCTTTTAGCAAATAGCCCTTAACCCCCAGTTTTACCATTGCCAGTACTTTTTCGGCGTCCTCAAACATGGATAATACAATAATATGGATACTGGGATAATTGCTGCGCAGCCATTTAGCCGTGGCAATACCATCCATTTGCGGCATATTAATATCCAGTAAAACTATATCGGGTTTTAGCTTGGGCGAGATTTTGCGGATGAACTCCTGGCCATCAGACGCCTCAAAAAGGATGCTATAACCTTTCAGGTCATTTACCAGAGCAGCAATACCGCTCCTGAAAAGACTATGGTCATCAACTAATGCTATTTGGAGGGTTTCCATCAGCGTACAATTGTTTTTTATTAGGGTTTAAGGTGATTCTGAGGCTACAGCCTTTGCCCGGCGAGCTGTAAAGGGCGGTTTCGGCACCCATCATAGCAGCGCGGTTCTCCATGTTTTTTAAACCTGATCCGGCGTTTCCTTCCAGCTCATCAGGCGAAAATCCCATGCCATCATCCTCGATGGTCAAATTAAACAATTGTTCAGAATATTGCAAAGTTATATTTATACGGCTTGCGTTGGCGTGTTTCAACGTATTATTCAACGATTCCTGAAAAATGCGAAAAAATACTAGTTCGCGTTGTGCCCCCAAACTGTAGTTGTCCCCATCTATTCTTAAATTTATTTGTATTATGCCGCTGTTATTTATTCTGTCGGCTTCGGTTTGCAGCGCGTTTAATAAGCCGTGCTGCATAATATGCTCAAAATTCAGGCTTTTTGAAAGATGCCGCAAATCATTTATAGCGCGGGCAATGAGTTCCCGGCTTTCGTTTATCTTCTTCTTTTGAGCTTCGGCGCTAATGTTGCCCGCAAGGGCCAGGTTGAGTTTAACAAAAGACAGCACCTGGGTAATATTGTCATGAATTTCGCGGCCTACGTTGCTGAGGGTTTGCTCCTGCACTTCAATATGCGTTTTCAGCAATTCTTGCTGAAAAACGCCTTTTAAATGCTCTTTTTCTTCGATATGCTTTTTTTTACGCTTGTTGTATACGTTTACATAAACAACCAACGCCAGCGGAGCCAGTAAAAAAATAAAGGTGGCAAGTACTATTATTTGTTTGATGTTATCCATCTTTTACAGATAAATGCATAGCTCCAACAACCATATAATATAATAATAAGCACATTGGTTATGAAAGCTAAATATAGCTTATTGCCCGGATAGGTTGTTAATATATATGTATAAGACAGGTTGATGGCGGTTGTACCGAAAAAGAAGAAAAGCGTGCCGGTAACCCACCAAAATTCCGGAAGATACTTAAGTTCTGCATACTCTTCGCTTTTAAGTAGTGTGTAATAGAAATACAGGCTGTATACAACTAAAACTACAGACATGGCAGAATAGGTATTGGAATTAAAATTAAACAGCCCTGCCTGGTTAGTTAAAAGTTCTGCAATATAGATCAGGTACAATAAAACAGCACCTGTAATTACCAAAATTTTGTTTTTTGTGTATTTATTTAAAAACCCGTAGAACACTATTGCAAAGCCCGTTATTTGTACCGGCAAAAGTAAATTATATAACCAAACGGTTGAATGGATAGGAATAGGGTTGGCCTTATATAGCGCCTTGATGGGGATGCTTGCAAATTCTACCATTGTAATTACAAGCATAAATGGTATTAGCAAACGCCAGTAATACTCCTTTGATCTAAAAAGACATACCAGCGCCGTAATGAGGCATATCAATTCGGCGCTGGTATATATTGTAAAGTATTTGGCCATTCTGCTTATTGCAAATTTAATCGCATAGGTTAGGACACAGACCACCATTATTTTGTGGTGGGCCACCGGCACTTCCGCCGTCTCTTGCTGCTATTTTTTGTGCACTTGCAGGCAACGGATCACAATTAAAATTATCTATACCGTCTCTATCCGCATAAGTCAATACAATGGTGTTTCGGCCTGCGTAACTTGATTGCCCCGGTGGTGTATATTTTCCATCAGGATAAGTACCGAAATAAACCCTTATACCATTAAAGTTTCTTTCATTTAGCATGCCTTTAAACATATCAATTGGAAGCCAGATGGCGTCGGTGTTCATATTTTTACCTGTAAAACCCTGTATCATTTTTTCGGCATAGCTTCTTGGTAAAGCTCCCTTTGTAAGTTTGCAGCCATTCTCAAGATCAGGGCATGTAGGGCATTTGTCGTAAAGCACAGCTCCCGGATCGTTTCCTTTCTTATTGATGCGCAATGCAACAATGCGAGCCGTATCAAATAACGCTTCATCATGATCATAATAATCTGTATGTCCGCTAGCCCCAGAGCCTGGCTTTGTAGATACCGGCAACAACATGGTTTCGGCATCAGCAGCTGATTTCTTTCCCAGGTGAAAGCGTATTCCGTCTGCACCCTCTTTTGTCATATACGCCAAAATCTTCTCAACCATACGTCTGTTTAAAAAGTAACTGGCGTTTTCAACTATCATTCCCTGGCCTTCCCTGCCTTTTTTGTAATTGGAAATTAAAACACTGGCTTCTGTAGAATCAACATTGTTAAGTGTTTTTTTAATTGTATTTCCGGTGGCAACCACTTTTGCGGCACTGGCAGTAACTGCAGCCGACGTATCACCACTTTCAGTAGTTTTTTCGTCATTGCCAGATTTACACCCGGCCATTATTGCAACAGCGAGTGTCAGATAAAATAATAGTTTTTTCATTAGTTTTTAGGATTAGGGTAATCAGCGAAGTTACAACCAAAGGCGCCTGCGCGTACCCCGTGTTTTCACGGTATTTTACGGTTAAATATCGGGGTTAAAAAGCGGTTAATTACTGCTGGTTTAGCAGGAGGTATTTAATGATATTTGGCTTAAGCAATAAGCATTGCCAGTAAGAGAAAAAAAACAAATACAGAATAAAGAGGCAGATACTTCCTCTTTTTATGATGATTAGTCGATAGACAAATAGTTTACAATAAGTATCAGTTTACCTAAACCTTAATTTTTTACTACCAGCCGGCTCCTTTAGGGGAATTGGGGTCGGCTTTTTTTACCTCTCAACCATCAAGTAAAAAAACAAACAGCTCTTTGGGACCATGGGCGCCTAAAACCAGGGTTTTTTCAATATCAGCAGTGCGGCTGGGGCCGGTTACATTGGTTATCATGGTTGGCAGGTTACTGCCATATTTTTCCTTTAACAGTTTAAAGCCATCTTTCAGATCCGTAACCATTTGCGATGTATAGGCCAATACAATATGCACAGAGGGGTAAATGCTTAAACGGCGGCCCGCCATACCGGCGTTTGATAACAAAACGCTGCCGTTGCGGGCAACCAGGGCTTCGCATAAAGTAAAGCCTACTTCGGCTTGTTCAAAGTCTTTATCGGTTTCAAAATAAGGGTATTCGTACTGGTCAAGCAGTTGCTGTAAGGCGGGTTCCCAGCAATATATTTTACGCCAGCTGCGTTCTTCGGCAAGCGTAAGCAGGTTTTCAATAAACTGTACCTCGTCTTCACAAAAAGAAAACTGACCGGCAACAGCGGTAAACTCTTCGGCAAACATCACCTCCAGCAGGTCATCAGCCGGCGGATAGTGCGGCAAATTTTCCAGGTTAGGATAAGGGTTATCCCTTTTTTCTAAAAGCGCGTTTCGCACCTTCTTTAGTAATTTTTCTTTTGCTGTGGTAATACTTTTCATGTGTTGTTCAAATATAAAAGCCACTGTGTAAACACAGTGGCTTTATATCTAATTTTTAATAAATTATTCAATCGGTGGCAGAGTTTCCTTCGCCTCAGCCGCATTTGGATCACCAAGGGTAATACCTTCAGGTACCAAATTGCCGCCAAGCGGTTCAAGCGCATCCGGCCCATTTACAAATTTATCATAAGCGGTACGATGCTCAAACGGGCGTTTACCTAATATATCTTCCAGATCTGACTGAAATAATACTTCTTTTTCTAAAAGTTTCATTGCAACAGCCTCTAAACCATCACGATGAAGATTAATTAAATCTTTGGTTTTTTGGTAAACCAGGTTAATCAGGTTACGCACCTCTTCGTCAATTAACTCCGCCGTTGTGTCTGAGTACGGTTTGTTAAACTGGTTTTCGCCATGTGGGTCGTAAAACGATACGTTTCCAACTCTTTCATTCATGCCGTAGATTTTTACCATGCCATAAGCTACCCGGGTAATTCTTTCCAAATCGCTCAAAGCACCGGTAGTTATCTTTCCAAAAACGATATCCTCAGCTACACGTCCCCCCATTGATAAAATCATATCATCTATAAGCTCCTCTTTGGCTACCAAAAATCTTTCATTTGGCAAGTATTGCGCATAACCTAATGCGGCAACACCTCTAGGCACAATAGATACTTTAACTAATGGGTCGGTATGCTCTAAAAACCAGCCCGCAATTGCGTGTCCGGCTTCGTGGTATGCAACCACGCGTTTTTCTTCTGGTGATATTAAAGTATTTTTTTTCTCTAAACCTCCAATTACACGATCAATAGCATCCTGGAAATCGATCATATCAACCGATTCTTTGTTTTTGCGGGCAGCTATCAGGGCAGCTTCATTACAAACGTTTGCTATTTCGGCACCGGCAAAACCAGGTGTTTGCGCAGACAGTTTTTTAGCATCTACATCGGCAGAGGTTTTTACCGGTTTCAAGTGCACTTTAAAGATCTGCTCACGACCGATCAGATCTGGTTTATCAATTGATACCTGTCTGTCAAAACGTCCCGGGCGAAGCAAGGCTGAGTCTAACACATCGGGGCGGTTGGTTGCGGCTAATATAATAATGCCTGAGTCTGTACCAAAACCATCCATCTCAACCAATAACTGGTTAAGGGTGTTCTCGCGCTCATCATTACCGCCAACAATATTGTTTTTACCACGGGCACGGCCAATAGCATCTATCTCATCAATAAAGATGATACACGGAGCTTTGTCTTTAGCCTGACGGAACAGATCGCGCACACGCGATGCACCTACACCCACAAACATTTCAACAAAGTCTGATCCCGAAAGAGAGAAGAAAGGCACGTGTGCCTCGCCCGCAACGGCTTTGGCCAACAATGTTTTACCGGTACCCGGCGAGCCTACAAGCAATGCGCCTTTTGGTATTTTACCACCCAGGTTGGTATATTTTTTTGGATTACGTAAAAAATCTACAATCTCCATTACCTCTTGCTTGGCTTCTTCCAAACCGGCAACATCATTAAATGTAACGTTAACCTGCGATTCCTTGTCAAATAAGGTAGCCTTAGATTTGCCGATATTAAAGATCTGGCCACCCGGACCACCACCTGCACCGCCAGACATGCGGCGCATAATAAACATCAGCACCGCTGCAAAAAGCACTATCATAATAACGCTTTGTACAAGGCCGTTTGATAACAAACTGTCGCGCTGATCATAGCGTACTATTACTTTCTTCTCATAAGGTACGTCTTTTTGCGCTGCGGCCAGAGCGGTATTTAAACTCTCGTATGATGCATCAGTAAAAGAATACTGCGGATCATTAGCAGATATGCTAAAAGAGTTTTGTGTTTTGCTTATATCGCTATACTCGGGTTTTTTTAAGCTGTCTTTTTTAATGTGTACCTCGGCAATTACAAGGTCGCCGCTTTTGTACGCCACCAGGTAATTAACGTCGCCGGGCTTAAGCATTCTGGTTTCAAAGCGCCTAAAATCAATTGCACGCCCCCCGGTGTTTCCCGAAAAAAGAGCTATCCCTATAAAAGTGGCTATAATAAGCCCGTAAACCCACATAAAATTAAATTTAGGTGGTTTAGGTGTTATTCTTTTTGCGGGTATCTTACGTACAGGTTTTGGTTTTTCTGTATTATTATCTTTCATTTTCTTAATCAAATATTAAATTACTCTAAAAGCTACAGTACTTACGCACTTTTATAGCTTTTAATTTCAGCGTCGCCCCAAAGTTCTTCTACACCATAAAACTCACGCTTATCTGTTCTAAAAACGTGTATAACCACGTTTACATAATCCAACAATATCCACTCGCCATGCTGCAAACCCTCTTTGCGCCAGGGTTCTTGCTGCGTAGCTTTAAAAATCTCGTCTTCAATACTGTTGGCAATTGCTTTTACTTGTGTGGTTGAGTCTGCATGGCAGATCACAAAATAATCAGACACAGAACTGTTGAGGTTACGAAGATCTAATCTGACAATGTCATTCCCTTTTTTTTCTTGTATGCCATGAATAGCAAGTTCAGAAATGTAAGCGGATTCACTTTTCGCTTTATTTTTTACCATCAAAAAGAATTAGTTTTGAAACGTTTTTGGGTAGTCATTATTATAACATTGCAAAATAACATATTTTCAGGATTATTTGTTGGACAAAATTTACTGACATTAAAAGAAGTAGATTCAACCAACAATTTCCTTAAAGATCTATCGGCAAATTCCAAGCCATTACCAGAGGGTACGGTCATTATGGCAGAACACCAATATGCCGGCCGGGGCCAGCAGCAAAACAAATGGCTAAGCCAGCCCGGTAAAAACCTAACCTTTAGCATTTTATTTAAACCAACATTTTTAAACGCTGTTAATCAATTTGACCTGACACGAGCCATTAGCATGGGCGTTTATGATGCACTGCGTACACATTTAGATGATGGGCTTAAAATAAAATGGCCAAACGATATATATTATAACAACTGCAAGATGGGTGGCATGCTGATAGAAAACACCTTGCAGGGCGACCGCATAAACACCTCGGTTGTGGGGATAGGTCTGAATATAAATCAGGATGATTTTCCGGATGAGGCAAGTAATGCAACATCACTTAAACAAATCTTACATAAAGATTACGATTTACGCCTTTTATTGTCAGAGATTTGCAGTCATATTGAAGCTTACTACCTACATTTAAAAGCCGGCAAAATTGATTTGATAAGAAGCGGTTATTTAACTCGTTTATATTGGATGAATGAACAGCGCCGTTTTAAGGCAGATGATGTTGAGTTTGAAGGGATAATAAAGGGTGTAGCCGATAACGGCTTGTTAAAAGTTAACAGAAACGGACAAACCGAAACCTACAACTTAAAAGAGATAGAATTTTTAAATAAATAACCATGAAAAAGTTACTGGCCTTAACAGCCGCTTTAATGTTAACCTTAGGGGCATTTGCTCAGATTGAAAACCCGGTTAAGTGGGCCTATGCCGCTAAAAGAACCAGTGCTACAGAAGCTACTGTTTTTATAAAGGCTGCCATTGAACCTGGCTGGCACGTGTACTCTCAATATATTGAAGAAGGTGGCCCTATTAAAACCACGTTTACTTTTGCGCCTTCAAAGGAGTATACTAAAGTGGGCAAAACTGCCGAGCCAAAAGCGGTGGTTAAATTTGACAAGCAATTTAAAATGAGCATTGGCTATTTTGAGAAAGAAGCGCTGTTTGAGCAAAAGGTAAAACTAAAATCTGCAGGGGCTGCCAACGTAAAGGGAAAGCTGGAGTTTATGGTTTGTAACGATCATAAATGCCTGCCGCCAGATGAGGTTGCTTTTAACATAGCTGTGCCTGCAAAAAAATAACGCAATTTGATAGCATGAAGACCACCCTGGCATTAGCTGTTTCATTGTTGTTGAACATAGGTTTTTTTAAGCCTATTGAAAACCACGTTAAATGGGGCTATACTGCCAAAAGAATAAGCGCGACAGAAGCGATAATTTATTTAAGAGCAACGCTTGATGATGGCTGGCATATTTATTCGCAGCATATTGAAGAGGGTGGCCCAACAAAAACTGAAATTACTTTTACCCCATCAAAAGAATATAAATTAGTGGGTAAAACTATTGAGCCCGCAACTGTAGCTAAGTTTGACAGGTATTTTAAAATGAATATCGCGTCTTTTGAGAAAGAGGTTGTTTTTCAGCAAAAAATTAAACTAAATCCTAAAAAAGGGGCTACAGTTAAGGTTAAACTTGAATTTGGTATTTGCAACAATAAAAATTGCCTGCCGCCAGACGAGGCAACATTTGATATACCTGTGCCCCTAAAATAACAACATGAACCTGGTAAATATAAAGCGCCCGTCTTTTAAAGTTAAAGCAGCGGGAATTGGTATTTTAACTATCGCTCTGCTAATATGCAGTTTTGTTTTTGTGCATGCGCAGCAACCTGATACCACCGGCATGGTTTTTACCGACATAAGCACTGCTACAGATAGCCTTACACAGGCTGTTAAAGACACGCAACAGGTAGTTAAAGCAACTCCAACCATCGCGGCTTCTAATGCTGTTGCTCAGGCGCCAAAAAGTTTATGGACTATATTTATAGCGGGCTTTTTAGGTGGCTTTGCCGCATTTTTAATGCCTTGCATATACCCAATGCTACCTTTAACGGTTTCGTTCTTTACAAAAAAAGGCGGCAGCCGAAGCAAAGGGATATTCAATTCCATATTATACGGCCTTTGTATCATATTTATATATGTTTTTATAGGCATACTGGTGGCTGTTGTTTTTGGGCCGGCAGCCCTAAACGGGTTGGCCACCAATGGTATTTTTAACTTCTTTTTCTTTTTGTTGTTAATTGCCTTTGGCGTATCATTTTTGGGTGCCTTTGAGATCACTTTACCCAGTTCGTTCGCTAATAAGCTTGATGAAAACTCAGACAAAGGTGGTTTGGCCGGTATTTTCTTTATGGCCGCTACACTGGTTGTGGTATCATTCTCTTGTACCGGGCCGCTGGTTAGCTCTGTATTACTTGATGCCGCTGTTAAAGGCGAGCGTATTGGCCCTGCCATTAGCATGCTTGGTTTTTCGTTAGCATTAGCCCTGCCGTTTACCCTTTTCGCCATGTTTCCATCAGCTTTAAAAAGCCTGCCAAAATCTGGCGGATGGTTAAACAGCGTAAAGGTGGTTTTAGGGTTTATAGAAATAGCATTTGCATTAAAGTTTTTATCCAACGTAGACCTTGCCTATCATTGGAATTTGATAGACCGTGAAGTAGTGTTATCTCTTTGGATAGCTATTGGGGTGTTAATGGGATTGTATCTTATCGGCAAGATCCGGTTCTCGCATGATAGTCCGGTGGAGTATCTTTCTATCCCCAGAACATTCATTGCCATGGGAGTTTTTGCATTTACAATTTATTTAATACCAGGATTATGGGGTGCACCTTTAAAATCAGTAAGCGCTTTATTACCGCCGTTAAGTACCCAGGATTTTGATATTTCTGCCGGTGTAAGCTTTGTGCCATCAGCAAGCAACGCTACTTCTATAAAAGAAAAAAAATACGAGGAGCTGTTTAAACGCCTGCCAAAAGTTAAGGGCCTGGACGAATGGTATGATTTTGAGCAGGCTAAGGCCGTTGCCAAAGAAGCCAGGAAACCTATACTGATAGATTTTACCGGCTGGAACTGTGTTAATTGCCGTCAGATGGAGCAAAATGTATTTCCGGATGCGGAAGTATTGAAGCGCCTTCAAACCGAGTTTGTGATGCTGCAACTGGTTATTGATGATAAAACAGCTTTGCCAGAAACTGAGCATTTCACATCAGCCGTTACAAAAAAGAACATAACTACGCTTGGCGGCAAATGGCTTGATTTTGAAATATCTAAATATAACTCAAACGCCCAGCCCTTTTATGTTATAATTGATGAAAATGGCCAAACGCTTGTTCCACCACAGGGGGCCATATTCAATATTCCGGAGTTTGTAAAATACCTGGATAGCGGAATTTCTGCTTATAAAACTTTACAGGCGGCAAAAAAATGACGTACTTTGCGGACGAATTCGATATAGTTAAATTCTTTCGCAACTCAGCATGTCTCAGATAAAGAAAATAGGCGTTTTTACGTCAGGAAGTGATTCACCGGGAATGAACTCCGCCATACGCGCGGTGGTACGCACCGCTGTATTGTATGATCTGGAAGTTGTTGGCATACGCCGTGGTTACGAAGGGATGATTAATGGCGAATTTGTGGATATGGACCGCAAATCTGTAGCAAATATTATTCAACGCGGGGGCACAATTTTAAAAGCCGGCCGCAGCGAAGATTTTAAAACCCGCGCCGGGCGTAGAAAAGCCTACGAGCAACTAAAATCTCAGGGTATTGACGGCCTGATAGCCTTAGGTGGCAACGGTACTTTTATTGGCGCTAAAGAACTTGGCCGCGAATATGACATGCCTATAATCGGTGTACCCTGCACCATTGATAACGACCTGCTGGGAACCGATTTTACCGTAGGTTATGATACCGCCATTAATACAGCTGTAGAAGCGATTGATAAGATCCGTGATACGGCCGAGTCGCATGATCGTTTATTTATTGTTGAGGTAATGGGTGCAGACTCTGGTTTAATAGCTCTGCGTGTAGGTATAGCCATTGGCGCCGAAGCCATGATGATACCCGGAACGCGGTCTGATATGCCAGCGCTGTTTAGCCGTCTTGAAAAGGGGCGGAAAGATAAAGCCTCAAAAATTGTTATTGTAGCAGAGAACGAAGAACCTGGCGAAGCATTTGAAATAGGACGCGTTATTAAAGAAAAATATCCTAACTATGATACCCGCGTATCTATACTCGGGCACATACAACGGGGCGGAAAGCCTACCTGCATGGACCGCGTTTTAGCAAGCCGTTTAGGGGTTTCAGCCGTTGAAGTGTTAAGAAACGGGCATCGCAATGAAATGGTGGGTTTAATTCATAACAGCATCATCGGTACATCGTTTGAGCGTGCCATAAAACACAATATTGATCTGAATACCGATCTGCTTAAGGTTGTGGAGATGCTTTCGTTATAAGCTGCAATATTTTCATCAACCCTTAGCTATCCAATACCGTTAGATTGGAGAGACCCTGCTGGTTTATTATAGCAATGCTTTTACCGGATAAGGCAACCAGCTTTTCGTTTACCAATTCGTTTATCACCCTGAACACGGTTTCGTAGGTAGCGCCGGAGAATGAGGCAAGATCCTGCCTGCTCAAGTCAATATTGATAAATCCTTCATCGTTAATACCAAACTGTTTTTGCAGCAAAAGCATAGATTCTGCCACACGGCCTTTAACAGACATGTGTGCCAGGTTACGCATTTTACGTTCAGAATCGCGCAACTCGCTGGCAAAAAAATGCAGCAGGTTGTAGGTAAACTCGGTATTTACTTTTAAGGTGGCCTCAAAAAAATCAATGTCAACAAAGCAGATCACACTGTCTTCAAGCGCGGTAGCTGATACGTGATAACCGGTGTTACTGCCTATGCCCCGGTGGCCAACAATTGAGCCTGTTTTAGCAAACCGCACAATGAGTTCTTTATAGGCATCCCATTTTATATGCACCTTTACATTGCCCGAGTTTACAAAGAAAACGCCCTTAACTTCGTCGCCCTCTTTAAATATTACCTCGCCTTTTTTTACGCGGAAAGTTTTTTGGTTTTGTAAAATGGCAGGATGCCACTCCGGCATGCAATTGTTAAACAAAAAGCAATTGTTTTGATTGCAAATGGGTTTGCTTTTCTTCATTATCAGTTAATTTATGTTCAATTAAACACTAAAATCGCAATCCATTGCAATAGTTTCTATTGAATCAATGTAAAAATATGCATTAATTTGTATAATTTTAATCATAAAATTGATTTAATAATGAAAATATTTCTACCAATTGGCTTTTTTTCAACTAAAATTATAAAATAGATAAAATATATTCTACATTGCGACCAATAACTGATCTTATTAATCCTCATAAATGTATATTACTACTACATTTATGGCAAGTCCACCTTTAATTGGGTGGACTTTTTTGTTTTTTATTAAAAACACAAAGCCGTTAAGCCTTTATTTGGCTACGTTGTTAAGCAATCATTAATTATGGGTCAAATTATGCTAATGAAGTGGGAAAAATGTGACAGATAGTTATTTTAGCGTTTAACTAATGCAGGGAAACAGCAAATTTTCAAGCTCAATAACGCTACTGGTAGTACTGGTTTTTATCACCAGCGTTTGCCGGGGGCAATCCACCTACAAAAGTATTCCCTTGCCGGTATTGCTTCAGGGAGTTGATCAGGAGTTTTCGGGCATGGCGCAGTTTGGTAACAGGATATATCTGCTCCCGCAATATGGCAACTGTAAAGAAACCGGCCTGGACGGCGGAGATTTTAATTTATACAGCCTGCTTGCCGATAGCGTGAAGCGGGTAATAGAGGGCAAAGACACGTCGCTAAACTATTTCAACATTACAAAGATACATGGCCTTGAAAAGCTCCCAGCCTTTATAAAAAGAACCTACCAGGGTTTTGAAACACTCACTTTTGTTGGCAATAGCGTTTATATGGCAATTGAAACTGTAGACACAGCCGCCAACTGCTATTTGCTAAAAGGAATTTTCGATAGCAAAAAGAACGAGATCAATATCGACTATAAAAACTATCTCGCGCTAAAACGCCCCTTCTATATTGACAACGCCGGCTTTGAAAGCATAACCTGGCTTCCCCGTAAAAATAAGCTGATAGCATTTTATGAGTTCAACGCATCACCTGGCGGTAATACTGCTTATTTGATTG
>Ga0247817_10000444_pt1 | contig 23361 bp, 26 predicted proteins | sample UWRJL212509R1_FD_178010 | JGI IMG/M metagenome (GOLD analysis project Ga0247817, IMG submission 178010) | Plant litter microbial communities from Arlington Agricultural Research Station in Wisconsin, United States - UWRJ-L212-509R-1 | ecosystem: Environmental > Terrestrial > Plant litter >...
AGAAGTTGCCGTTCATCTGGAAGAAGGTTCCGTGACGCGGCGTCTTGCCGACCTCCTCGATGTCGAGGGTGCGGATGCACTTCTGCACGCTCGTGGCTCGCGGGAACGGGGCCGGAACGAGACCGGTGAGGTACGGCACGAACGGCACCATGCCGGCAACCGTGAAGAGCAGCGAGGGGTCGTCGCTCACGAGGGACGCCGAAGGGACGACGGTGTGACCGCGATCTCCGAAGTAGGTGAGCCAGCGGCGGTGGATATCAGCGGTCTGCATGGAGTCCTGTTGCTAGAAAGAGACGGTGGTCGGGCCTGTCGAGACCCGGTGGAGAAGAACTACTTGGTGCGTGAGCTGAGGTCGGCGATGACGTCCTCGGCCTCGGCGACTGCCGCACGCAGTTCGGCCTCGCGCTGCTTGTAGCCGTCGACTACGGCGCTGGAGAACTCCTTGGCCTTCGAGTCGACATCAGCGAAGAACTGCTTGCCCTGAGGGGTCTTGGAAACCTGGTGCGCGGCGAGAAACCCTACTCCGACGCCGACGATGAGCCACAGTGCGCTTTTCATTGCAATCTCCTACGTTTCGAGGCGGCCGAATGGCCGGGATTCCAGCTTACTTCTTCGACCCGACTCGGGCTCCGCGCAGCGCGACGCGCACGCCGGTCGAGAACGCGGCAATCTTCATGAGTGGTCCGCCGATGGATGCAGCGACGAGCGACACGAGCGCCGTGATGTTGCCCGTCGTCTCCGCGATGTCCCCGGTGATGGCGTCGACCCGCGCGAGCTGCTTGTTCGACTCCGTGAGGGTGGTCGTGGCCTCTTCGATGAGCGGCGTGACATCCGCGCTCAGGCTTCGAATGGCGGCACTCGTGTCGTCGAACACGCGCCCGAGCTTGAGCAGGGGAACCGCGAGAAGCGCGACGAGGATCGCGAACACGATGGCAGCGATGAGTCCGGGGATGTCGGCGGCGGTCATGGGAGCTCCTTAAACGAAGAATGGCGCGGCACCCGAGGGTGACGCGCCATTCAGCGTAACGAGTGTTAGCGAGCCGCGTAGTACTCGACGACGAGCTGGACTTCGCAGGTCACGGGGACCTCTGCGCGCTTCGGGCGGCGCACGAGGCGCGCCTGGAGCTTGTCGATCTCGACCTCGATGTACTCGGGGGTCTTCGGAAGAACGTCGACGTGACCGCCGGCTGCTGCGACCTGGAAGATCTCCATGTTCTCGCTCTTGGCCTTGACGTGCACGAGCTGGCCCGGCTTGACGCGGAACGAGGGGCGGTCGACGAGCTGGCCGTCGACGAGGATGTGGCGGTGAACGATCATCTGGCGAGCCTGTGCGGTGGTGCGTGCAATGGCGGAACGCACGATGATCGCGTCGAGACGCATCTCGAGCTGCTCGACGAGGTTCTCACCGGTCAGGCCTGCGGCCTTGCGGGCCTCTTCGAACTGAATCTTGAGCTGCGCCTCGCGAATGCCGTACTGGGCACGCAGGCGCTGCTTCTCGCGCAGACGAACGGCGTAGTCGCTGTCCTGCTTGCGCTTGGTGCGGCCGTGCTCGCCCGGAGCGTAGGGACGCTTCTCGAGGTACTTGGCTGCCTTCGGCGTGAGGGCGATGCCCAGCGCGCGCGACAGGCGGGTCTTGCTACGGGTACGTGACTTGGTAGACACAGTGTCCTTTTCGTTGGAGCTAACAATGGAAAACAGGTGCTCGCGAGCACGCATGCGCGCGCAAAACATCACTGAAAAAAGTTAGAGGGAGTGTCTTGCGGAGGCCGGTCGGCTACAGACCGTTGCTCCTCGACCAGTGATCTTTTTGCAGCCGCGCTCGAAGATCAGGTCGTAGACGGGTTCAAGATTAGCACGAGAGCCGGATTATTCGGCTTTCTTGGCCCTGCCACGCACAATCGCCATGATCTTTTCGAGTCGAGCAGCAACCTCGCGCTCGTGACCGTGATTGGTCGGCGTGTAGTACTGGGTGTTCTTGAGCTCGTCGGGCAGGTACTGCTGCTGGCTGATTCCGACCTCTTCGTCGTGCGGGTACTTATATCCCTTGCCGTGGCCGAGCTTCTTCGCTCCCGCGTAGTGCGCGTCGCGGATCGGCTTGGGCACGCGCCCGATGCGGCCCGCACGCACGTCGCCGATCGCCTTGTCGATACCCAGGTAGGCGGCGTTCGACTTGGGCGCGGTCGCGAGATAGACGACGGCCTGGGCGAGCGGGATGCGGCCTTCCGGCATGCCGATGAGCTGCACGGCGTCGGCAGCCGCAACGGCGATGACGAGGGCCTGTGGATCGGCGAGTCCGATGTCTTCTGACGCGCTGATGATCACGCGCCTCGCGATGAACCGGGGGTCTTCGCCCGCCTCGATCATGCGGGCCAGGTAGTGGAGCGCGGCATCCACGTCGGAACCACGAATGGATTTGATGAAGGCGCTGATGACGTCGTAGTGCTCGTCGCCCTGCCGGTCGTAGCGCAGGAGCGCCCTGTCGACCGCCAGCGAGACGATCTCGGCCGTGACGACGGGAGTCTCGCCTTCTGGTGCACCCGCGCCTGCGGACAAGGCGGCGGCCTCGAGCGCGGTGAGAGCGCGACGTGCGTCTCCGGATGCGAGGTGGATGATCGCGTCCCGCGCCTCCTCCTCGAGCACGATGCGGTTGTCGAGCCCGCGCGGGTCGTCGACGGCGCGGTCGATGACGTCGGCGAGGTCGGTGTCGGTGAGCTGCTCGAGGGTGAGCAGGAGGGAGCGCGAGAGCAGCGGCGAGATGACCGAGAACGACGGATTCTCGGTCGTGGCAGCGACGAGGATCACCCAGCCGTTCTCCACGCCCGGAAGCAGGGCGTCTTGCTGGGCTTTCGTAAAACGGTGGATCTCGTCGAGAAACAGCACAGTGGAGATGCCGTAGAGGTCGCGGCGCGAGAGCGCCTCTTCCATCACCTGGCGCACGTCGCGCACGCCCGCGGTCACCGCGGACAGCTCGACGAAGTTGCGGCCGGAACTGTGGGCGACGATCTTCGCGAGGGTCGTCTTGCCGGTGCCGGGAGGGCCCCACAGGATGATCGAGACGGAGCCCTGCTCCCCCGACTTGTCGGTCGCGAGACTCACGAGAGGCGAGCCGGGCCCGAGCAAATGCTTCTGGCCGGCGACCTCGTCGAGCGAGGTGGGGCGCATGCGTACGGCGAGAGGCGTAGCCCCGCTGCGAAGTCCGGGCTGCGCGCTCATGATGCAATGCTACGCGGGGCTACCGACTCGCATTTGGTCGCCCCGTTCGCCGCACCGTAAAGTTCATCTGGGCATCAGCCCGTCACCTCTGGAGGAATCGTGGCAACGAGCAAGTCCCAGGAACGCGAAGCACGCGAAGCGCGCGACCGTCTCAAGCGCTACAACGCGCGCCAGACCGTGCACTCGACGCAGGTCAAGCGTCGCAAGCGCGACAACTGGATCGCCGTCGCCAGCTTCGTCGTCATCGCTGGCCTCGCCGCCACGGCGCAGTTCGCCTACTTCACCGCCGGCCCCGGGCTTCCGACGCCGGAGCCGACCGCGGAGGCGATCACGGTTCCCTCCCCCGACCTCGCTGAGAACCGCGAGTGGACCGGCACCCTCACCCTCAACGACTCGCCCCTCGAGATCACCCTCGACGGCGCTGCCGCACCGCAGGGCGTTGCGTCCTTCATCCAGGACGTACAGAACGGCTACTTCGTCGGCAAGAGCTGCCACCGCCTCGTCACGAGCCCCACCGCGAAGGTCATCCAGTGCGGTTCGAGCGACGGAGTCGGCGGATCTGACCCGGCCTACGCCTACGGACCGATCGAGAACGCTCCGGACGACGACCTGTACGTCATCGGAACGATCGCCGTCGCACGCCAGGGCGACAACGCTGAGAGCAACGGGCACCAGTTCTTCATCGCCTACGGCGACTCGACGTTCCCGAGCGATTCAGCGGGTGGATACACGGTGCTCGGCACCGTCACGGGCGGACTCGACGACTTCGTCACCAAGATCGCCGACGCCGGCGTGACCCCCGGTGCCGACGGAACAGTGCCGGAAGACGGCGCACCGCTCGTTCCTACAACGATTACGGCAGTAACCATCAAGTAAGAGGGGCACGCCAAAAGGCATGCCCTAGGCTTGATTCCGGTCAGCAAGAGGTCGCTGACCAACTACAGCGAGGTGATTTCACGTGTCAGCAGACGAAAAGGCTCCATGGGGCCGTGCAGACGAGACAGGCACTGTCTACGTGCGCGAGGCTGACGGCGAACGTGCCGTCGGACAGTATCCCGACGGCACACCCGAAGAGGCGCTCGCCTACTTCGAGCGCAAGTACGTCGAACTCGCTGGCCAGGTAACCCTGCTCGAGCAGCGCGCCAAGCGCGGAGCTCCCGCTGCGGACGTCGCCAAGGCAGTCCGCGCGCTCTCCGGCACCGTCACCACCGCGAACGCCGTGGGCGACCTCGCTTCGCTGCAGGTGCGTCTCGATGCGCTGAGCAGCACGGTCTCCGAGCTCACCGAGAAGCAGTCAGAAGAGTCGAAGGCTCTCGTCGAGGCTGCGATCGCCGAGCGCACCGCTCTCGTCGTCGAGGCTGAGACCCTCGCGGCCCAGGACCCCGCCAAGGCGCAGTGGAAGCAGGTCACCGTGGCGCTCGACGACATCTTCGCCCGCTGGCAGAAGCACCAGGCCGACGGACCGCGCCTGCCCAAGAACGAGGGCAACGACCTGTGGAAGCGATTCCGCGCGGCCCGCTCCACGATCGACACGCACCGCAAGGCGTTCTTCTCGGAGCTCGACTCCGTGCACCGCGACGCGCGCACCAAGAAGCAGTCCCTCGTCGAGCAGGCCGAGGCGCTCGCTCCGAAGGGCGCTGATGGCGTTCCCGCCTACCGCAACCTCCTCGACGAGTGGAAGCTCGCCGGTCGCGCGGGCAAGAAGTTCGACGACGCCCTGTGGGCGAAGTTCAAGGCCGCCGGCGACGCGCTCTACTCGGCCAAGTCGGAGATCGACGCGAAGGACGACGAGGAGTTCCAGGCGAACCTCGCCCTCAAGCTCGAGCTCCTCACTGAAGCCGAGCCGCTCCTCACCTCGACCGATCGCGTCAAGGCGAAAGAGACCCTGCTCTCGATCCAGCGCCGCTGGGACAAGATCGGCAAGGTTCCGCGCGACAAGGTCAAGACCGTCGAAGACCGTCTCCGCAAGGTCGAGACCGCCGTGCGCAAGCTCGACGAAGACCACTGGCAGAAGAGCGACCCCGAGAAGCAGGCGCGTTCGCAGGGCTTCTCGAGCCAGCTGCAGGACGCCATCGCCAAGCTCGAGGCAGAACTCGAGACCGCCAAGGCCTCGAAGGACAAGAAGAAGATCGCCGATGCCCAGGAGGCTCTCGACGCTCGCAAACTCTGGCTCAACGCGCTGGGTAACTAGCCTCTCTCCACAGCTCACGACCTGGCCGCCCTTTCGAGGGCGGCCATCGTCATGATGGATGGATGTCCCGCCTCTCCCCCGTGCTCTCCACCGGTGACCTGCCGCTCGCTGAGTTGCACGCGGCGCGCCTCGACGGCGAACTCGTGCGCGTGGACGAATGCTTCATCCCCGTCGACCAGCCCGACGGTCCGGCCACGCGGGCTGCGTCCCTCGCGCTGCAGTGGCCGGAGCGGCTCATCGCCGAGCAGCACTCGGCCGCGTGGGTGTGGGGAGCGCTCGATTCCCCACCCCGCCGCCACGAGCTGTGCGCGAGCCTCGGCGCGCGGGCGCGTCCACCTGCGGCGCGCGGGCTCACGGTGCGCGAAGTGGTCATCGCCGACGACGAGATCGTCTCGATCGGCGGGCAGCAGGTCACTGTGCCATCCAGAACCATGGTTGATCTCGCCCGGTTCGACCCGGAGGTGCCGCGCGAGCTGCTGCGCGCCCTCGCACGCATCGGCGGCGTGAGCCTCGACGATTGCCGCAGGTCGCTCGACCGCAGACGCAACCTGCCGAACAAACGGCCGGCGTGGGAGCTGATCAAGGCCGCGCTCGACCCCTAGCCCTCTAGCCGGAGTTGACGCGGTACACGTCGTACACCGCGTCGATGCGGCGCACCGCGTTGAGCACACGGTCGAGGTGCGTGACATCCCCCATCTCGAAGACGAAGCGGCTGAGAGCCAACCGTTCGCTCGAGGTCGACACGGTGGCCGAGAGGATGTTGACGTGGTTCTCGCTGAGCACGCGGGTGACGTCGGAGAGGAGGCCCGAGCGGTCGAGCGCTTCGACCTGGATCTGCACGAGAAAGACGCTGTTCGACGATGCCGCCCACTCGACGTCGATCATGCGCTCAGGCTCAAGCATGAGGCCCTTGACGTTGTTGCAATCGGTGCGGTGAACCGAGACACCCGTGCCACGCGTCACGAAGCCGACGATCTCGTCACCGGGAACCGGCGTGCAGCACTTGGCGAGCTTGACGAGGATGTCGGGGGCTCCACGCACGAGCACACCGGAGTCGCTGTTGCGCAACTGGCGGGAGCGGCCCTTCGGGGTGAAGGTGACCTCGGAGTCCTCGTCCTCCGACTCGGTCGTGATCGTCGCGAGAACCTTCTCGATGACCGACTGGGTCGAGACGTGTCCCTCGCCGACGGCTGCGTACAGGCTCGAGACGTCCTCGTAGTGCATGCCCACAGCCACGTCGTTGAACGTGTCCTGGTTCATGAGCTTCTGCAGCGGGAGGTTTTGCTTGCGCATCGCCCTGGCGATGGCATCCTTGCCCGACTCGATCGCCTCGTCGCGGCGCTCCTTGGTGAACCAACCGCGGATCTTGTTGCGCGCGCGGGGGCTCTTGACGAAGTTGAGCCAGTCCTGGCTCGGGCCGGAGTCCGGGTTCTTCGAGGTGAAGACCTCGACCGAGTCACCGCTGTTGAGCGCCGACTCGAGCGGAACGAGCCTGCCGTTGACCTTCGCACCCATCGTGCGGTGACCGACCTCGGTGTGCACCGCGTAGGCGAAGTCCACCGGGGTGGCTCCCGCCGGCAGGCCGATGACGCGGCCCTTGGGCGTGAAAACGTAGACCTCTTTCGCGCCGATCTCGAAGCGCAGCGACTCGAGGAACTCGTCGGGGTCGCTCGTCTCCGACTGCCAGTCGGAGATGTGGGCGAGCCAGGCCATGTCGGCGTCGGGGCTCTTCTCGCTGACCGTTCCGGCGCTCTTGCCGCCGTTAACGCGCTCCTTGTACTTCCAGTGCGCCGCGACACCGAACTCGGCGCGCTGGTGCATCTCGTTGGTGCGAATCTGGATCTCGACGGCACGACCATCGGGCCCGATGACGGTGGTGTGCAGCGACTGGTACAGGTTGAACTTCGGCGTTGCGATGTAGTCCTTGAAGCGCCCGGGGATCGGGTTCCACCGCGCATGGATCGAGCCGAGCACCGCGTAGCAGTCCCGCACCGAGTTGACGAGCACGCGAATGCCGACGAGGTCGTAGATCTCATCGAAGTCACGGCCCCGCACGATCATCTTCTGGTAGATCGAGTAGTACTGCTTGGGGCGACCGGCAACCGAGCCCTTGATCTTCGACGACTTGAGGTCGTCTTTCACCGAGTCGATGACGTTCTGCACGAACTCTTCACGCTGCGGGGTGCGCTGCTTGACGAGACTCTCGATCTCCACGTAGAGCTTCGGGTAGAGCACGGAGAACGACAGGTCTTCGAGCTCCCACTTGATCGCCTGAATTCCGAGGCGGTTGGCGAGCGGCGCGTAGATGTCGAGGGTTTCCTGGGCCTTGCGGGTCGCGGATGCCTCGGGCACGAAGCCCCACGTGCGTGCGTTGTGCAGGCGGTCGGCGAGTTTGATCACGAGCACTCGGATGTCCTTCGACATCGCGACGACCATCTTGCGCACCGTCTCGGCCTGCGCGCTGTCGCCGTACTTGAGCTTGTCGAGCTTGGTGACGCCGTCGACGAGCATCGCCACCTCGTCGCCGAAGTCCTTCTGCAGCATGTCGAGCGTGTAGTCGGTGTCCTCGACCGTGTCGTGGAGAAGAGCTGCCGCAATCGTCTTCGTGCCGATGCCGAGGTCGGCGAGAATCTGCGCGACGGCGACCGGGTGGGTGATGTACGGCTCGCCACTCTTGCGCTTCTGGCCGGAGTGGGCGCGCTCGGCCGTCGTATAGGCGCGCTCGATGAAGGGGATGTCCGCCTTCGGGTGGTGCAGGCGCACAGTCTTGAGCAGTCGATCGACAGCGCCGGCGGGCTGAGCCCGGGAGAAGATACGGGGCAGGAGCGTGCGCAGCGACGAAGTGTTGGTCGTCGTTTCCGTCATGTGCGCCTCCCCCTCTAGCTTAGACGCGCGGCTCTTCGGAACCCTCGGCGACGACCTCGCCGCCAGCGGCCTGCCAGGCGAGCATTCCGCCGTCCACGTTGAGCGCCGTGATGCCGGCCCGCCCGAGCGCAGCAGTCACCGAGAGGGAACGCTGGCCGCTGTGGCAGACGACGAGCACCGTGGCATCCGCATCGATTTCTGCACTGCGCTCGTCGAGCTCGGACATCGGCAGGTTACGGGCAGTGGGAGCGTGACCGAGGTCGTACTCCCAGCGCTCGCGCACGTCGAGGAGGATGCTCTCCCCCGTCGACAGCGCGATGGCTTCTTCTGCGCTCACGTGCTCGACGTCAGGCGTGAAGCCCCACACGACGCGACCTACTTCGCCGCTGCGGGAACCACGGCAGCTTCGCGCTGCGCGAGAATGCGAACCGTGCGCTTCTTGATCTCCGGCTCGTTCTCACGCAGCTGCGAGTAGAACGGGGCGGCGATGAAGATCGTCGAGTACGTGCCGACGATGATGCCGATGAAGAGCGAGAGCGCGATGTCGAGCAGGGTTCCCGCGCCGAGGATCGTGCCACCGATAAAGAGAATCGCAGCGACCGGCAGCACGGCGACAACACCCGTGTTGATAGAGCGCACAAGGGTCTGGTTGACGGCGAGGTTGACGGAGTCAGCGAAGGTGCGGCTCGAGGCCCCACCGTCTTCCGAAGTGTTCTCGCGGATCTTGTCGAAGACCACCACTGTGTCGTAGAGCGAGTACCCGAGGATCGTGAGGAACCCGATGACCGCCGACGGCGTGATCTCAAGGCCGAGGGCACCGTAGACACCCGCGGTGATGACCATGTCGTGGATGAGCGAGACGACCGCGGCGACCGACATCTTCCAGGTGCGGAAGTACAGAGCCATGACGATGGCCGCGAGGATCACGAACACGATGAGTGCACGAATGGCGGAGCCGGTGACGTCAGCACCCCACGACGGGCCGATGAACGACGCGGTGACGTTGCCGATCTCGACGTCGAAGGCATCAGCGAGGGCTCCGCGCACCGAGGTGGACTCGTCCTGGGTGAGCTGCGACGTCTGAACGCGCACGCCGTCTCCACCGACGATCGAGACACGGGGCGAGGAGTCTGCGACGACGCCCTCGACCGTGTCGGTAGCGAGGTTCTGTGTGGCCTCGCGGGTGTCAGCGGTGAGGCTGGCGACCTCGGAGACGTGGAATTCTGATCCTCCGCGGAACTCGATGCCGAAGACGAAGCCGCCTCGGGCGATCGGGAGCAGCACAGACAGAGCGAGCATTACCGCGGCAACGATGTACCAGACGCGGCGCCTGCTGACGAAGTTGTAGGAACGCTCCCCCGTGTAGAGGTCGTTACCGAATTGGGCCATTGCCTTCAGCATCAGGAGTCCTTCCCGTCGTTCTTGGTACTCGTCGACGGGTCGACTCCGGCAGCCTTGCGTTCGGCGATCGTTTGGCGGCGAGCCGCTTCACGACCAGCGCCGGCCTTGGCCGTGGCAAGCTGCGGCGCGCGGAACTGCGCACGACCGCGGTACACGGCCCCGAGGGCGTTGGGGTCGAGACCGGTGATGGGGTGTCCGCTCGCGAAGAAGCGAGTGGATGCCAGCAGCTGCAGCACCGGGTGGGTGAAGAGCACAACGACGATGACGTCGATGATCGTGGTGATTCCGAGTGTCAGGGCGAAGCCCTTGACGCTGCCGAGCGCGAGGATGAAGAGCACCGCTGCGGAGAGCAGGTTGACGGCCTTCGCGGCGAAGATCGTGCGCAGTGCGCGACCCCAACCGGCTTCGACGGCGGAGGCGAGCTGTCGACCGTCACGCAGCTCGTCGCGGATGCGCTCGAAGTAGACGATGAAGGAGTCGGCAGTGAATCCGATGGCGACGATGAGTCCCGCCACACCTGCCAGCGACAGGCGGTAGCCGTAGCGCCACGACATGAGCGCGATCACGATGTAGGTGATGACACCCGCCACAATGAGCGACGCGATGGTCACAAGGCCGAGAAGGCGGTATTGGAACAGCGAGTAGATGAAGACGAGCAGCAGACCGATGATTCCGGCGATGAGACCGCTCGTGAGCTGAGCCTCACCGAGCGTTGCGGAGATGACCTCTTCGCTCTGCACCTGGAAGGCGATCGGCAGCGCACCGAACTTCAGCTGGTCAGCGAGGGCCTTCGAGGTCTCCTGCGTGAAGTTTCCGGTGATCTGCGGCTTTCCGTCGGTGATGACGGCGTTCGTCGACGGTGCGGTGATGACCTTGCCGTCAAGCACTACGGCGAACTGGTTGCGTACCGAGGTACCCGCTCCGTAGCCGTAGAGGCGCGTGGTGACATCCGCGAACTGCTCGGTGCCCTTGCCATCGAAGATGATGTTGACGCCCCACTGGCCGGTGGTGACACCCTGGCTGTTGGTGACGAGCGAGTTGGTCGAGTCGGCAATGCGCTCACCCGCGACCTCGACTGGGCCGAGGATGTACTTGTACTGCAGCGCGTCGTCGCACGCGACGAGAGGCTCGTCGGCCGGCGCGAGGTTCGTGTCAGCCGCTGCCTCACTCGTGCAGGAGAAGTTCGTGTAGGTGTCGAGCAGGGCCGGGGTCAGCCAGTTCTCGTCGCTCGCGTCGGTCGGCGAGACACTCGGCTTGGACTCGAGGCTCTCGCTCGGGGTCGGCGTCGGGCTCGCGGTGGAACCGTCGCCCTCTCCGCCCACGGCAGCGTCGGTAGCGACCTCGGCGCGGAGCACCGGGCGGAACTCGAGCTTGGCCGACGACTGGATGCGGTCGCGGGTGGCCTCGTCGGGCTCACCGGGGATCGACACGATGACGTTCGTGCTCTCACCGGTGCCCTGCGTGGTGATCTCCGCCTCGGAGACACCACTCGCGTCGATGCGGTCACGCATGATGGCGACGGCCTGGTTCAGCTGGTCCTGGGTGACGGTCTGGCCGTTCTCAAGCTGAGGCTCGAGAGTGATCTGGGTGCCACCCTGAAGGTCGAGAGCAAGCTCTGGCGTCCACGAACCCGGGTTTTCCTTGTCGAAAAGCACGGATGCACCGTTCAGGGCTATCAATGCGACAGTTCCGATAAGTGCCCACGTGAGGGCGCGCGACGCCTTCTTGACGGGAGTTGTTCTTGCCACCTGCGAACTCAGCTTTCTATATGCCTGCGAGCACCAACGCGCGCAGCACCATGGGGCCGCCCCTAGCGGGCAGCCGACACAAGGCTAGCGGTTACTCGCTGTCCTTCTTGGCAGCGGGACGACGTGTGGTCTTCTTGACCGGTGCGGACTCTTCGACGGTCGTGTCGACACGCTCGCCGAATTCAGGCTCAGCGTCAGGGGTGGCGGAGGCCTGGCTGGCCTCGTACTCGCGGTTCGCGATCTCCATGGCCTCTTCGACAGAGCGGGGCTCGCCCTCGGCGACACCGTCTTCTGTGACGACCTTGGCGATCGTCTGGCGGTGCACGCGCACGATGTTTCCGGGGCTCACCTCGAGCTCCGCGACGTTGCTGAGCTCGTCGATCGAGATCAGGGTTCCGAAGAGGCCGAAGTTCGTCATGACCGCGGCGCCGGGAACGATCTGAGACTTGAGCTCCTCCTGGCGCGCCTTGTTCTTACGGCTGTTGCGGAACATGAGGATGATCAGAACGGCGAAGACGGCGATCAGAACGACCTGAAGAATGTCGAACTCGGGCATGAGGAACCTTTCAAACGAATGGGGGGAGGCCGGGTCAGTCTAGAGACATGATCTGAGAGGCCTTTGTGAATTATAGGTCATCGCCGAAGAGCGGCTCGCTGAGCTGCCCCGCGGTGTTCGGCGCCATGCCGAAGTGCTTCCACCCGGCACGGGTCGCGACGCGCCCTCGCGGCGTGCGGGTGATGAGCCCGATGCGCACGAGAAACGGCTCGACAACCGACTCGATAGTCTCGGCTTCCTCGCCGACGGAGACGGCGAGCGTGTTGAGACCGACCGGTCCGCCGTCGAAACGCTCGAGCACGATCTGCATGACAGCACGGTCGAGACGGTCGAGGCCCAGTTCATCCACGTCATAGAGCTCGAGTGCCGCCTGCACGGCGGCGATGCCCGCACCGGACTCGTGAACAATCGAGTAGTCGCGCACGCGCCGCAGTAGGCGGTTGGCGATGCGCGGGGTGCCCCGGCTGCGGCCGGCGATCTCGGCGAGGGCGTTGGGTTCGACGTCGAGGCCGAGCAGTCGGGCTGCGCGCACGAGCACCTGCTCGAGCTCGTTCTCCTCGTAGAACTCGAGGTGCGCCGTGAAGCCGAACCGGTCACGCAACGGGTTGGGCAGCATGCCAGAGCGAGTCGTCGCGCCGACGAGGGTGAACGGCGACAGATCGAGCGGGATGGATGTCGCGCCCGCTCCCTTGCCGACCATGATGTCGATGCGAAAGTCCTCCATGGCCAGGTAGAGCATCTCTTCTGCCGAGCGGGCCATGCGGTGGATCTCGTCGATGAACAGCACTTCACCCGGAACGAGTGACGACAGAATCGCGGCGAGGTCCCCCGCGTGCTGGATGGCCGGGCCACTCGACATGCGCAGCGGACGGCCGCTCTCGTGCGCGATGATCATCGCGAGGGTGGTCTTGCCGAGTCCTGGCGGGCCAGCCAGCAGAATGTGGTCGGGCGTCCTGTTCTGCATCTCGGCTGCCGTGAGCAGGAGCTGCAGCTGTCCGCGCACTTTCTTCTGACCGACGAATTCGGCGAGGGACTTGGGCCGCAGCGCGCCCTCGAAGGCGAGCTCCGCCTCGGATTCCGGTTGTGGGTTGATGATCGGTTCGCTCATGCGCGCGGTCCCAACGTTGCGAGGGCGATCTTGAGGAGGGCGGGTGCCGTCTCGAGCTCTTTCGCGCTCGCGAGGGCGACGGCGTCGTCGATGGCCTGCACCGCGACGCGCTCCTGCCAGCCGAGGCCGATGAGTGCGAGCATGACGCTGTCGGTGACGGACTTCTCTGCGGGGGCGGCTGCGGGGCGCGCGCCCGGTGCGACGGCGAGTTTGCCCGCGAGCGACAGCACGATGAGTTTGGCGGTCTTGGGCCCAATTCCGGAGACCTTGCGGAACGCCGCGTCGTCTTCGAGCATGACCGCCTGTGCCACTTCTCCGGGCGACAGCACGGCGAGCACGCCGAGCGCACTGCGCGGGCCGACACCGGTCACGCCGCGGAGGGCGTCGAACACGGTGAGCTCGTCGTCACCCTCGAATCCGTAGAGGCTCAGGTCGTCCTCGCGCACGATGAGGGCGGTGCGCAGTGTCGCTTCGGTGCCGACGCGCAGCGCGAGGGCGTGACCCGGCGTCACGTGGATGGCGAGGCCGACTCCCCCGACCTCGACAACGACGTTCGAGCCCGCAGCGTGCAGCACTGTTCCGCGCACCGACGAGATCATGCGGTGCACTCATTCGAAGTCATGTTCGAATGATATCGGGTTCCGGCTCACTGCCCGGTCGCGCCGTCGGCGTGCCGCTAGTGACCGCGTGCCGCTTTCTCGGCGTCCCGCCAGGCTCGCTGGGCCGGTGTGAGCGTTGCTGTCGCGCTGGGGATGCGACCGGCCGCGGTAGCGGGTGCGGCGACTCCCCCGGTGCGCCAGGCGTGGCAGATGGCGAGGGCGAGGGCGTCGGCCGCGTCCGCGGGGCGCGGGATCTCGGCCAGGCCCAGGATGCGGGCGACCATCGTTCCCACCTGCGTCTTGTCTGCGGCACCGTATCCGGTCACTGAGGCCTTGACCTCGCTCGGTGTGTGCAGTCCGACGGATAGCCCTCGCGAGGCCGCCGTGTGGAGCGCCACCCCGCTCGCCTGCGCCGTGCCCATGACTGTGCGCAGGTTGTGCTGAGCGAAGACGCGCTCGAGGGCGACGGCGTGCGGTGCGTGCTCGTCGATGGCTGCGGCGATGCCGGTTCCGATGATGAGGAGCCGCTCTTCCAGAGCCATGTCGGGCGGCGTCTGGATGACCCCGACATACACGAGTGTTGCCTTGCGGGTCGCCGTGACATCCACGATGCCGACACCGCAGCGCGTGAGACCCGGGTCGATACCGAGCACCCGGAGACTCATCGCTGCCTACTCTTCGGTGTCGAGCGCGGCCTGCACGTCGTCGGGGATCGAGAAGTTGCCGTAGACGTTCTGCACGTCATCGTCGTCGTCGAGCGCGTCGATGAGGCGGAAGATCTTCTTCGCGGTCTCGAGATCGACGTCGATCGTCACGCCGGGAACGAACTCGACGTCAGCGGAGTCGTACTCGATGCCCGCGTCAGTGAGAGCGGTGCGAGCGGCGACCATGTCCTGCGGCTCCGTGACGATTTCGAAGCCCGCGCCGCGGTCGTTGACCTCTTCTGCACCGGCCTCGAGCACGACCTCGAGGATGCCGTCTTCGGTGACCGCGTCCGTCTTGGTGATCGAGATGACGCCCTTGCGAGCGAAGTTGTATGCAACGCTGCCCGGGTCACCCATGGTGCCGCCGTTGCGGCTCATGACGGTGCGCACGTTGGCTGCAGCGCGGTTCTTGTTATCGGTGAGGCACTCGATGAGCAGGGCCACGCCGCCGGCTGCATAGCCCTCGTACATGATCGTCTGGTAGTCGACTGCCTCGCCGAGCTGGCCGGAGCCACGCTTGACAGCGCTGTCGATGTTCGAGTTCGGAACCGAGGTCTTCTTGGCCTTCTGGATGGCATCGACCAGGGTCGGGTTACCCGAGAGGTCTGCGCCTCCCATCTTGGCTGCGACTTCGATGTTCTTGATGAGCTTGGCGAACGACTTGGCACGGCGCGAGTCTTTGATCGCCTTCTGGTGCTTTGTGGTTGCCCATTTGGAGTGGCCTGACATGGTGGATATTCTACCCAGCCGTTCACCCACCCCACATGCACTACTCAGTCGAGTCGCACGCCCGACGACCGCAACTCGAGCTGGGCGAGCGCCTTGACCACCTGGGTGTCACCACGCCGCCAGGCCGCGAGCGGGTCAGCGTCGAGGGCCGTGAGCGTCGAGAGCTTCTGGGTCGACAGGGCGCGCAGGGCGAGCAGGTCGAGGCTCGCGCCCGCACCCAGTTGCTTCTTGGTCGCGCTCGCCTTGAGGGCGAACCGGATGCGGGGCACGAGCCAGATCACGAGGATCGTGAGCACGGGCAGCACCGCGATGCCGACACCGAGACCGGTCGCGAGCTGCTGCACGGCGACCTGCTGCTGCACGCCGGCAGCCTCGAGGGCCGCACCGGCGTCGCTCGCACCGTCGAAGGGCGCGCGGATGCCGCCGCCGATGAGCGGGACGTCACCGAGAGTGGAGCTGACCTCTGTCATCGTCTCGCGGAACTGGCCTCCGGCATCCTCCATCTGCACACCGAAGTCGGAGAGGTTCATGACGAGCTCGTAGACGAAGACACCGAGCCAGATCCAGGCGCCGATGAGACCGACGGCGAAGAGGTCGCCGAGAATCTGGCGGGTGCGACGAGCGGGAAAGTCCGAATAGAGCTTCATGCCTCAACTATCCCCTAGTCGGCGCCATCTAGTCAGTGCCCTCCAGTCCGTGCGCAACGCGTCGGGAGTGCCGCCGCGTGAAGATCACCGCCAGCACGCCCACGCCGATCGAGATCGGGGTCACGACCCACCCGACCAGTCGCGACAGGTCGGGCTGCGGAGGTCGCCGGGTGTCGTAACTGATCTCGGGGTCGGTCGTGGCGTACCTCACCGTGACGATGTCGCCAACGCTGTAATAGTCGGCGTTCCGCACTCGCTGAAGGCTCACGGATCGCGTCACGCCCACGTCGGTGACGAACTGCACCGTCGGCTGATAGGTGCGACGCCCACGGCGGCCGTAGTGGGTCTCCACCGCGACGACTGTCGCCTCGGCGACACCGGGCGAACTCTCGATCACCGCGATCTCGTGGTCGGCGATGCTGGCGCTGACGAATCCCGCCGTAGCGACGAGCGCCAGTACGACAGTGATCGCCCACAGCCACGCCCAGGATCCCTTGACCCGCCTGCGACCGCTCATGCGAACCACGGATTCAGCCGGCGCCTCGAGTAGCTCACGACTCAGAGTTTAGTGAGGAAGTATTCGTGAAAGCGCGTGTCGCCCGTCATCTCGGGGTGAAACGAGGTGCCGAGAAGCGGCCCCTGCTCAACCGCGACCATGCGACCATCGTCGAGCGCGGCGAGCACGGTGACCGACTCCCCCACCGACTCGACCACGGGCGCCCGAATGAACACCGCGTGCATCGGCGGGTCCCCGAGCACGGGAATGTCGAGATCGGTCTCGAAGGAGTCGACCTGCGAGCCGAACGCGTTTCGGCGCACTGCGACGTCGAAGCCGCCGAGACTCTGTTGCCCGGCAATCGAGTCGAGCACGGTGTTGGAGAGCATGATGAGGCCCGCGCACGTGCCATAGACCGGCAGCCCACCGGCGATCGCAGTCTTCAGCGGGTCGGCGAGCCCGAATAGGCGGCTGAGCTTGTCCATGACGCTCGACTCACCCCCAGGGATGATGAGACCGTCAATGTGCTCGATCTCTTCGGCACGACGCACCGGAACGGCCGTCGCGCCAAGCCCACTCACAACCGCGAGGTGCTCGCGAAAATCTCCCTGGAGGGCGAGAACCCCGACAGTTTTACCAGCCACGCTCAGCGAGACGGTGCGGCGCGGGGATGTCGGCGACGTTGATGCCGACAATTGCCTCACCGAGTCCGCGCGAGACATCCGCGATCACCTGAGCGTCGTCGAAGAACGTCGCTGCCTTGACGATGGCCGCAGCTCTTGCTGCCGGGTTGCCCGACTTGAAGATTCCGGAACCGACGAAGACACCGTCGGCGCCGAGCTGCATCATGAGCGCGGCGTCGGCCGGTGTGGCGACTCCGCCCGCGGTGAAAAGCACGACGGGCAGCTTGCCCGTGCTCGCAACCTCGACGACGAGGTCGTACGGCGCCTGCAGTTCTTTCGCGGCGACGTAGAGCTCATCCTTCGACATCGATGACAGCTTCTTGATCTCGCCGTTGATGGTGCGAATGTGGCGGGTTGCCTCGGAGACGTCGCCGGTGCCGGCCTCGCCCTTCGAGCGGATCATGGCCGCGCCCTCGGTGATGCGACGCAGCGCCTCGCCGAGGTTGGTGGCGCCACACACGAAGGGAACGTCGAAGCCCCACTTGTCGATGTGGTTGATGTAGTCGGCCGGTGACAATACTTCGGACTCGTCGATGTAGTCGACCTTGAGTGCCTGCAGAACCTGCGCCTCGACGAAGTGTCCGATACGCGCCTTTGCCATGACCGGGATCGACACCTCGGCGATGATCGAGTCGATGAGGTCGGGGTCGCTCATACGAGCAACGCCACCCTGCGAACGGATGTCGGCGGGCACGCGCTCGAGGGCCATGACAGCGACAGCACCCGCATCCTCTGCGATTCGGGCCTGCTCAGCAGTCACGACGTCCATGATGACGCCGCCCTTCAGCATCTCTGCAAGTCCGCGCTTGACGCGGCTGGTTCCGGTGGGCGATGTCTCAGTCATAGGAGAAATCCTATTCCCCGTTGGACTATGTGACTTGCCGTGTCATGGTCGCCAGCGTGGCAGGATCGAAGGATGACCATCCTCTCCATCCAGTCGGCCGTCGCCTTCGGCCACGTGGGCAATTCCGCAGCAGTCTTTCCTCTTCAGCGCATCGGCGTAGAGGTACTCCCGGTCTATACCGTCAACTTCTCCAACCACACGGGCTACGGCGAGTGGGGCGGTCCGCTCATCGCTCCCGACGACGTGCGAGCGGTTATCGCGGGTGTCGAGGCACGCGGAGCGTTTCCCGAAGTGGATGCCGTTCTTTCGGGTTACCAGGGCGGCGAGGGCATCGGCGAAGTGATCATCGACACTGTCGCGCGCGTAAAGGCAGCGAACCCGAGTGCGATCTACGCGTGCGACCCGGTCATGGGAAACGCGAAGTCAGGCTGCTTCGTAGCCCCTGCGATCCCGATCCTCCTGCGCGAGCGCGTCGTGCCCGTCGCCGACCTGATCACACCCAACCAGTTCGAGCTCGGCTACCTCACCGACACGCAGCCCGACACTCTCGAGTCGACCCTCGCTTCTGCGGACCTCGCTCGGGCGATGGGCCCGAGCATCGTGCTCGTGACGAGCGTCGAGCGGCCCGACCGCGAAGAAGGCACCATCGAGATGCTCGCCGTCACCGACGACGGCGCCTGGATCGTGCAGACTCCCCTGTTGCCGATGAAGGCCAACGGCTCGGGAGACGTCACCGCGGCACTCTTCACCGCGCATTACCTGCGTAGTCGCGATGCGGCCGACGCGCTAGCGCGCACGGCGTCGAGTGTCTTCGATCTCCTGGCCCTCACACACGATTCCGGCAAGCGCGAGCTGCAACTCGTCGAGGCTCAGGAGTTCTACGCGAACCCGCGCATGCAGTTCAGTCCGCGGAAGGTGCGCTAGGCCACGCATTCGCGAAAGCCTCGCGCACATCGCCGAGGAGCCGAGGGATCGCCTTGACCCCGCCGATGATCGGAAAGAAGTTCGTGTCGTTGGCCCAGCGCGGAACGACGTGCTGGTGCAGGTGATCGGCGACACCCGCGCCCGCGATCGAGCCCTGGTTCATCCCGATGTTGAATCCCTGTGCACCGGATGCTTCGCGCGCGACGCGCATGGCGATCTGAGTGAGTGAGGCGATCTCGGTCGCCTCCTCCACTGTCGCTTCGTCGTAGAGGGGCACGTGACGGTACGGGCAGACGAGCATGTGGCCGCTGTTGTACGGAAACAGGTTGAGGAGCACGTAGGCGTGTTCTCCGCGAGCCACGATGAGCGACTGATCATCGGGCAGGGTCGGTGCAACGCAGAACGGGCACTTATCGTCAAACGGGGTTCCGTTGTGCGCGCTCTCGATGTAGGCGATGCGATACGGCACCCACATACGCTGAAAAGCGTCGGGAACCCCGACGGCTCCGTCGACGGCCTCCACGCCGTCGTAGTCAGTGCCGTCGTAGTCCTTCACGTCAGGCCTGGGCCTTCGTCGCAATCGCGTCGAGGATGCGGGCGATGGCGTCGTCGACCGGAATGCCGTTCTCCTGGTGGCCATCGCGGAACCTGAAGCTGACTGCGTTGTTGGCGCGGTCCTCTTCACCGACGATGAGCTGGAACGGTATCTTCTGCAGCGTCGCCGTGCGGATCTTCTTCGGCATGCGGTCGCTCGAGGTGTCGAGCTCTGCGCGCACGCCCTTGGCCTTGAGCTGGGCAATGACGCCACCGAGGAACTCTTCGTACTGCTCCGCGACCGGGATCCCGATGACCTGCACGGGGCTCAGCCAGACCGGGAACGCTCCCGCGTAGTGCTCGAGCAGAATGGCGAAGAAGCGCTCGATCGAGCCGAGGAGGGCACGGTGGATCATGACGGGCTGCTGGCGCGTGCCATCCTGTGCCGTGTATTCGAGCTCGAAGCGCTCTGGCTGGTTGAAGTCGAGCTGCACGGTCGACAACTGCCAGGTGCGGCCGATCGCGTCGCGTGCCTGCACGGAGATCTTCGGCCCATAGAAGGCCGCTCCGCCGGGGTCGGAGACAAGCTCGAGGCCGGATTCGGTTGCGACCTCGCGCAGAGTGTCGGTCGCGACTTCCCACGCCTCGTCGGAGCCGACGTACTTGTCAGGATCCTTCGTCGAGAGCTCGAGGTAGAAGTCGGTGAGTCCGTAGCCGCGCAGGGTCTCGAGCACGAACTCGAGCTGGCTCGCGACCTCGCCCTTGACCTGGTCGGGGGTGACGTAGACATGCGCGTCGTCCTGGGTGAGTCCGCGAACGCGGGTGAGTCCGGAGAGCTGCCCGCTCTTCTCGTAGCGGTAGACGGTGCCGAACTCCGCGAGACGCAGCGGCAGCTCGCGGTAGGAGCGGCCACGGGCACGGAAGATCAGGTTGTGCATCGGGCAGTTCATGGGCTTGAGGTAGTAGTCCTGGCCCTGACGGGTGACGTGGCCTTCGTCGTCCACTTCCTCGTCGAGGTGCATCGCCGGGAACATGCCGTCTTTGTACCACTGGAGGTGACCGCTGGTCTCGAAAAGGCTCGCCTTGGTGATGTGGGGCGAGTAGACCTGCTCGTAACCGTTCGCGATGAGGCGGTCACGCATGTAGTTCTCGATCTCGGCGCGCACGATTCCACCCTTGGGGTGGAACACGGCGAGACCGGAGCCGATCTCGTCGGGGAACGAGAAGAGGTCGAGCTCGGTGCCGAGCTTGCGGTGGTCGCGCTTAGCAGCCTCTTCGAGGCGCGACTGGTACTCGCGCAGCTCGTCCTTCGTGGGCCACGCGGTGCCGTAGACGCGCTGGAGCTGCTTGTTCTTCTCGGATCCACGCCAGTAGGCAGCAGCCGAGCGGGTGATCGCGTAACCGTTGCCGATCATGCGGGTCGAGGGCAGGTGGGGTCCGCGGCAGAGGTCCTTCCAGTAGACCTCTCCGGTCTTGGCGTCGACGTTGTCATAGATCGTGAGCTCGGCGCCGCCGACCTCGACGTTCTCCTCATCGGTGGTTGAGCTTGTCGAAACCCCGCCCTTGAGGCCGATGAGTTCGAGCTTGTACGGCTCGTTGGCGAGCTCGGCGCGCGCCTCATCCTCGGTCACGACGCGACGGGTGAACCGCTGGCCCTGCTTGATGATGCTCGCCATGGCCTTGTCGATGGCCTTGAGGTCGTCGGGGGTGAACGGAGTCTCGACGTCGAAGTCGTAATAGAAACCGTCGGTGATGGGCGGCCCGATGCCGAGCTTCGCCTCCGGGTTGATCTGCTGCACTGCCTGGGCGGCGACGTGCGCTGCCGAGTGGCGCAGAATGTTGAGCCCGTCGGGGCTCGTGATGTCGACGCCCTCGACGACGTCGCTGTCGGTGACCGTCGTCGCCAGGTCCTTCAGCTCGCCGTTGACGCGCATCGCGACGATGCTGCGTTCAGTGAAAAGGTCGAATCCGGTTTTCAGGTCACTCATTCTGACAACTTTAGTCGTCGTGTGATTAGCCGAGCACCACGACGAAAGCGTCGTCGTCGGCTGTCGTTATGCGGGCCGAGTTGTAGTCCCGGATGCGCAGCAAACCCTCGGTGACCTCGTCGGCGCTATCGCCGACGACCACAACCCGCATTCCCGCGGCGAGTCCCGAACGGATACCGGCCGGGGCATCCTCGAACACAACGCAGTCCTCCGGCGCGATGCCGAGCGCGGTCGCGGCGGTCAGGTAGGGGTCGGGGTTCGGTTTGCCGTGCTCGACGTCTTCCGCGCCCACCACAACCGCGGGAACGGGGATGTCACACAGCTGCAGTCGCACGAGCGCGAGCTCGCGCGGTGCGGACGTGACCACGGCATACCCGCCCTCCGGAATCGCGCGCACGAACGCGGCTGCACCCGCAATCTCGACGATGCCGTCGTTCTGCCCGATCTCGAACGCCGCAAGATCGGCGGCGGCGGCATCCGCGTCGATCTGCGGAGCATGTTTGCGGATCGTGTCGATCGCCTTCACGCCGTGCGAGCTCGCGAGGATCTCGTCGGCATCAACGCCGTGAGCATCGGCGAAAAGCCGCCACACCATCTCCACGACCGGGGTCGAGTCGACAAGAGTGCCGTCCATGTCGAACAGGATGGCTCGGGCATACAGGGTTTCAGTCACCCCTCAAGCATGCCCTGTTGGTCGAGGCCCCGCGCTCATCCTCAGTCGAGCGTGGTCTCTTCTGCGGCGTTCGGCGTGGGAACGGCCTCATCGGTGGCTGGCCTGGCCCTGCGCGCGTGAGCACTCGCACCCTCGGCGAGATACACCTCGCTCGGAACACCCGAGTCGGACTGCTTGACCGAGGTAATCCAGATCGCCTCGGGGTGGATGTCGTTGCCCGCGCGCACGTCATCGGCCGTACGCAGTTTCGCGATGCGGTGGATGAGTCCCGCAAAGCCGACTTTGACGACGATGTCGGCGATGCTGAAGCCGACGAATATCGCGGTTGTCCACGCTCCGCCCTCGAAGAACACCGGAATCATGTAGACGATCGGGTAGAACACCCAGCCGACGAGCAGGAGCCGCGTCGCTGTCGTCAGCAGCGCGCCGGATTCAGCGGTCAGCTGCGGGATCGAGCGACGCACGGTGCGAATGATGAGCCACATGAGCACCACCCAGAACACCGCGCTCACCGCGCCGCCGACGATGCGCTGCGTGCCGATGGAGCCGCCGAAGTCGATCGCCCCGCCCAGAAACCCGGCGAAGATCATGAGAAACGCTGCGCCGACAGCGATCGACCGGATGCGACGGGCTTGCACACCCGCAATCGCACACACCGCGAACAGCTCGATGACGATGAGCGGCACGGTCACCGACCAGTCGGCGTAGCGGACAGCGATGAGCTCGATCGCGTGCCCGTTCGGCACGAACCCCGCCGCTGTCTCGTCGTAACCGCGATCGAATGCGAACAGCAGGATCGCGTAGGCGACTGTCGCTACCGCGTTGATTCCGAGCCGGGCGACGACCGCGGAGCGATACCGCACCCCGACCTCACCCTGGGTCGCCCAGGTGCGGATGAAGCTCGCGAACAGCGCCGCGCCCGCCAGTAGCAGGAAGTACAGGATGAGCGAGTGCTCTGACGGGCTCAGCGTCGCATCCCAGGGCGCGCTCACGGACGCGGCGCCACAGCCGGACCCACGCCGGGTTCGGCGATGAAGTGGAGTCCCCCGGTGCTGTTGGCCGAGTTCATGAGCACTTCGATCCACTCGCGGTTGATCGAGGGCTGCCGATTGCCGAGGTAGCGGAACAGGATGTCGCTACTGGGCGCGAGCCAGGCCGTACTGCGGCCGCTGCCCGACTTGGCGGAATCCGTCCAGGTGAAGGTGAAACTCTCGCCCCGTCTCAGTTTCGACGTGATGACGAGTTGGAGGTGTGCGAGCGCGCGATCGTCGATCGTGATCTCGGTGCCGGTTGTGCCATAGAGCAACGTACCCATAGTGGGCTCCCAAGTTGAGTCCTCACCCTAGTGCCGGAGCCACCATCCGCTTAGCGTTGCCGCACATCTGTCACACGTCCGGCGCGGTAAGCGAAGCGCCCTTTTCACGTAGTGCGCGGTGAGCGAAGCGAACTCGCGCTCCC
>Ga0247817_10000446_pt1 | contig 23344 bp, 16 predicted proteins | sample UWRJL212509R1_FD_178010 | JGI IMG/M metagenome (GOLD analysis project Ga0247817, IMG submission 178010) | Plant litter microbial communities from Arlington Agricultural Research Station in Wisconsin, United States - UWRJ-L212-509R-1 | ecosystem: Environmental > Terrestrial > Plant litter >...
TCGCCGAAGTCGTCCTGGACTTCTTCTCCGGTGCCCGTTGGATCGGTCCGGAATTGATATGCGAGATCGAATTGACCGTAGAGATATTTGAAAAAGTCGAAGCGGGTGGTCACACCGGCGCTGGCGAGCCAGAAGGTTGCCCGTTCTTCGGGCAGCGGGTCTTCGTTCCAGGCGTATCCGCCCTCCACAAACGCCGCGACGCGCCAGTCGATTGTGCCGGGAGCGCCGATGGGGATGGTGTAGCCAAGCTCCAGCGATCCGCGCAGGCCGCTGTCGCCGAGCGCTTCCGCCTCACGATAACCGCGAATGCTGCCGACGCCGCCGAGCACGAATTGTTCGTTGGAAATCAGCGGCTCAGGCGCAATCTGCCAGTCGACCGCGAGCCGCAGATCGAAGTCTTCTGCCAGCTTACGGTTGTACGCGCCGCTGCCGTACAGATAGAAGAAACTCGCCTGCGCGCCGAACCGCTTGCCGACGCTTTCTTCATTGATCGAAGGGGTCAGCGGATTGTCCGGAATGAATCCGAATTCCACCTGCTTGCCGACCAGCCCATCGAAGGCGAAGGTTGCGCCGACGCTGAATTCGCCATTCGATCCGGTATTTCCGCCGAGCCAGCGATATTGCGCGGTGAACGGCAAATAAGTAATCGGGGTGTCGAACGTGAGTTGTTCGCCAGTTTCCGGATCGCGCAGACCGACCTGATCGAGGTAGTCCTTGTAATCGAACCCGATCAGCAGCGATTGCACCACACCTTGCGGGGAATCCGCCAGAGTGTGCATCAACCGGCCGCCCAGCGTCAGACCATTACCCAGCACCGCAAGCCCGCCAACGGTGGCAACGTCGGTGTTGGAATTGACCGCGTAAGCCAGCAGGCTGGTGCGGCTGTAACCGATCGGCGCGAAGTACGAACCGGAGATGACCTGAACTTCGTCGCGGTCTTCCGGCGCAGTCTGGAAGAAGATGTTGGCGCTGTGACCCGCCTGAAACAGGTTGTCGTAATGCGCCGAGACATTCATCCGCAGCCGCTTGGTCGAACGGTTATACTGGTCGTTGAGTTCAAGCCCCACGCCCCACGGGCGCCGGTCGTCAACCACCAGATCGACATCGACCGTGCCGGGCGCGATGCCGGCGCGGAATTCCGGGGTGATGGTGCGGGTGGTGCGCGTGTTGGCGCCCGACAATTCGCCCTGCAACACGGGCACATTGGGCACTTGGCCGCGCTGCAAGCTAGGCACACTACCGCGCACTTCGCTGGGGAGCACATAATCGGCCCCAACTACCCGCACTTGGCCAACCCGGCCTTCGATGACGGTCAGTTCGACCAAGCCTGAGCTTACGTCCTGCTGCGGCACTTCGACCACGACAGTGGCATAACCGCGATCACGGTAGACTGCTTCTAGTGCAGCCCGCGCTGCATCGACGTCGGGAACAGTCTTGCCGTAACCGGCGAAGGGCATCAGCGCATTCTGGATGTCCGCCGCGCCCAGCACGCTGTTACCGCGCACGACATATTCCATCACATCGAAGCGGAATTCTGGTTCAGCCGGTGCCTCGATATCCGCCGCATCCTGCGCCATCACAGGCCCGGCAACGGATAAGGAAATCAAACTGGCAGTACACGCCAACCCCAGCCGAAGCGCGCGCGGATTGCCGCGTCGCACATTAATATTTTCTAATAAAACCATCGCAATTGCGCAGCCCCCGGTGGATTTCCGAATCATTCTTAACGAACTCATCGCCGTCAGCCGTGCGTCTAGGTTTTCTCTGTGACACGAAAAATACTATACTATTGATCTAGAGTGCGTTTAATAAGCTATACATCCATTAACAAGTTTAGCTCCTTCCAGGAAAATCCCGAAAAGAGTAAATCGACTGCATTAAGTGCTTTGTTTCTATTGGGCGTTGATCAACAAGTGCGACCTGTCGGTATGTTGACCGCCGAGTTGTGGTGAAGTCTATTTGCGTTGCTCGAAACATTCAGCGCCGCGAACCGCGCGATTGCCTCTGGCGTGTTGCGCGCGTTCAGCTTTGCGCGGACGCTCTTGAGGTGGAATTTCACCGTCGCTTCGACAATGTCGAGCTGGTCGGCGATCAGTCGCATGGTCATCCCTTGCGATGCCAAGTCGAGTATCTCCGTCTCGCGCCGGGAAAGCGCCGCGCCGCCAGTCGCCAACGAAGCGCGTTCAATCGCGCGGAAGGTCATGGTCGCGGCAAGATGAAACGCTTCCCGCGCCCACGCGGATAATCCGAGCATATGTTCCGGCGGGCCGAACGCATCGACCACCGCCAGCCGCCCAACGCGCCCCCAAACGGCGCCGGTCATTCCCGCGGTTATGCCAAGCGCGCCCAGTTCCTGCATTACGCCGCAATCGCCCACAGTGCCCTCGCCCGGCCATTGGCTGGCGGTCCAGACAAACGGATCGAGCGACCGGCGGGCGAAGCGGTGAACCGGATCCTCCCGGCCAAAACCTATGCCATCAAGCCCAGACAGGTGATCTTGCGTCAGCGTAGACCAGCGCATCTCGTCCCATTGGCTGGCCGCTGGACTGGCCTCGACCGTCAGCGTGGCGTCGGCGAAACCCTGCCCCCGCAGGAACCCGGCAAAGACATCGAACGCCTGCCGACCATTCGCGGCGCGGGACAGGCCAGCAGCGACTGCCGACAGGCTGGCTCCGCTTTCCTCCAGCTCCTGAATGATCCGACCCACGTGCATTTTTCGACCCCTTGCCATCCCAAGACGGTTGGCGATGGTGCGATGCGAAATCTTATTTTGCAGTGCGGCAATTATTACCCTGCCGAGCTATTCACGATCCGCGCAGGATCACGATACCCCCCGGCAACCTGGTGACCTTCATCTCCAGCGAACGGGCGATGTGATCGACCGCCAGATCGGCCCGATCGAGGTGAATGATCCCGCTGATCCGCACATTGGCGCGGCCTTCGCCCATCACATAAACGTGGCCGGGGCGATAACGGTTGAGTTCATCCAGCACTTCACCCAGCGGCCTGTCTTTGAACTGGAGAATGTCGCGCTGCCACGCGAGTTCGCTTTCGGTAATTTTGACGGGCTGCGGCAACCGCTCACTCCCTTGGAAGTCCGCTTCCATCCCGCCCGTCATGGCATAGTCTTGCCCGCCGGAGCGGATCGTCAGCGCACCATCGAGACAGGCGACCCGCGCGGCATCGCCATCGCTGCGAACCAGGAACCGGGCTGCTTTCGCTTGCACATCAATCGCCCCGACCTCCGCCAGTAGCGACCGATTGCCCTCCAAAGCAGCGGACACGACTGCTTCTCCGCGATCGAGCACAATGCGCGGCGAACTGGCGTCGGCCCAATATATCAGCCGGGAATCCGTGTTCAGTTCCACGCTCACCTCCGGCTCAAGCTGGAAACGCTGGCGTTCACCTTTGCGGGTTTCAAGCACCCGTGCGCCTGCTGGCACCGGCGTTCCGCCGATGAACACCGCCACGCTCGCCGCAGCAGCCATGCCGGTCATGCCGCCGAGTACCCAGCGGCGGGATACAACCGGCTGCGGCCGTGACGCCGCCGGGGCACTCGATGCGATCCCCGCCATCGCAAGCTGACCCGCAGGCACTCGCGCGCCGATCAACGCCGGCCCAAGATCATCCCACAGGCGCACCGCCCGGCGGAAGGATTGTTCGTTGTTCTCGGAGGATCGCCAATCTGCCAACGCGTCCAGCTGCTGCTGCGTCGCCTCGCCGGACTTCAGGCGCACGACCCAGCTGCGCGCCTGCGCATCCCCGTCCGCCGATTGCGGGAGTTCTGAAAACTCGGAATTCATGAAACGAGCCTCGATCCTCTAATGACAAGACGTCCTGCGCCCGGCATTTGCGAAATTGTTTTGTTCCCTTTGGCCAGATAGTCCGCACACTGGTCCGCCGCGTGCCGCAATTCGATTTCTACCATTCGGGTCGAAAGCCCCAGTTCCTCGGCGATTTCACGGCACGACCGGTCATGCAGCCGCGCTGCCAGCAGTATGAACCGGCGGCGTTCGGTTAGCCCTTCAATCGCCTGTTCCAGCAGCGCCAATTGCTGCCGCCCATCGGCAATCTGGTCTGCATGAGGCGCCGGATCGGGCACATCGAGTGCATCTTCGATCTGCTCGGACAGGCTCTGACGGGTAGCCGTGCGCCGCAATTCGAAAGCAGCGTTGAGCGTCAGTCGGAACAAATAGGCCGCGGAATCGCGCACCGAATATGATTTTTCCGATGTGCTCAGCTTCACATACACCGCGCTCATCGCATCATCCGCCAGATCGGCAGAGCCGAGCCGCCGCCGCAAGCGTTCCCTGATATCGGGATAAAGCTGCATGAAGCGGCCGAGGAGCATACTGGGGTTCACCGGCTCAACGTATCTGGCAAATAGATCGCGCCACGATCAGCCACGCATCCGGAATTCAATCGGCACATCGACTTCGAGCGGGGCGGTGAGATTGACCGGCACACGCGGCATCGGGTCGGACCGCCACAAGGTCGCCAGCGCAGCCTCGTCCAGCGGCGCACTCATCGCCTGCAGCACCCGCGCATCGACAATCCGGCCATCACGCGCCACGCGGAAGCGCACCACCACGGTGCCGGAATAGCGCCGCCCGCCGCTGACTGACGGGGGGCTGATGTGCGCCGCGACGTGGCGGCGCAGGATCACGGCATAGTCTGCCGCCCCGCCGCCCGCCAAAGGATCGTCGGCCAGCAGGCCCGCCAACTGGACGCCGAACGCCGCAGCACCGGGGGCATCATCGATCTCGCCAGCGCCTGCCGCGCCTGTTTCGGTCACTTGATCGGCGGCCGCACCCGGCGCGGGGGCCGCCTGCGCTTGGTCGCCGCCGCCGTGCTGCGGAGTGCCAACCGTTTGCTCCGCTGCCGGAAGTTCAAACACTGTCAATTGGCCCCGGCCCGCGCCGCCCTGCCCCGGCGCATCCGCCAGCCCGCTGCCCCGCCACAACGCCAGCATTAACAGCGCGCCGCTCAGCAGCATAATGCCCAGCAGTGCAGACACGCGCGAGCGCGGACTGATGCGATATCCGCTCAGCTCCTGCGCCGGAATGCCGAATGAAATCATTGCGCCACGATCCGCAGCCCAACCGGTTGCGGCATGTTGGCAGGCGGAACTCCGCCGACAAATGCGCCGCGCAGCATCTGCTTGGCGATCAGCAGTGCTTCCTGATTGGCGGCCCCGCCATAACCCTCCAGTTCCTCGACCTGCCCTTCCTGCGACAGCCAGACGTAAAGCGTGAAATCATAAGCCCTGAGTTCGAGCTCGCTCGATTGGCGCAGCACCCGCAAACTGGCTTCGAGCAGTTTCTCGCCATACCAGCGATATTCAGCCTGAGTGCTTCCAAAGGACGAAGTCAGCACCTGAATCCGGTCCAGCGACAGGTCCGCGGCGGGCTGCCCCCCTGCGGGTTCGAGGATAAACGCGTTGCGGCGGGTGAACCGGGGGATCAGCCCGGAACCGGCTAGTATCTGGTCAAGCCTGTCATATGCCGTCTGCGCATTGCGCACCGGAGCGGCATTTTTCCCCGCCACCAGCGCTTCGGGAAAGACCACGTCATAGCCGCTGTCCCGCCCGAACTGGCGCAGTGCTTCGGCCAGTGGCAGCGCGGGCTGCTGCTGAGCGGCAGGCACCTGATCCTCATCCGCAGCCTGCGCTAAAACCGGCGCCGCGCCCATGCCAAGGCCCATGCCCAGAACCGACGCCCAGAGCAGCATGACATTCGCATATGTCAGGTTTTTACGCGTGCGACGAAACGACAACATCCCGGCAAGACCCCCAAGGCCCGGCAATATTCAGCGACGCCTTGCGCATTCCACCGCACTGTGACGATCGCATGACTCCCCGCCAACTCGGGATATCCGTCACCGTCCAGCGCCGACCCGTTTGAGCAAGCCACCCCGCGACGGGTTCAACCGAGATTGGCGGAGTTTCAGAGGCAGGCTTTATCTGTTATTCGCACGATCCGTTCCGTGTGGTCATGCATTCCCGTGCAAATAGCGGGCGGGCGCTTGTTTCAGAAAGTACAAAGTTGCTGCAAATGGCCACGGGATCACACCGTACCGAACCCCGCGCCAAGCCAGCCCAGAGCGGAAACGCTACTCGGTTCCTGTTGCGGCTGGCGGTTCATTTGGATGCGCTACGTACCGAACCGCGCGCGTGGTTTCTGTCAGCTTGGTGGAGGCTGTGCGGCAAGCGCCTGCGCGCTCGCTCGATAATGGCACCGCTGCTCGGACAGTCGCGATGGGCCTATCGGCTGTGGCTCGCGCAAGGTGGAGACGGCGAGGCGGAGCAAGTCGCGCTGGTAGATGCGGACATTACCATCGTTGCATTGGTCGCGGCGGGCGAAGGCCAAGACGCCACTTTAGGCAGCCTTGCGGCAGAGGGCATCTCGGCACAATTGATAGCAACAAGCGCCGCGCCGGACGGCCAATTTGTGCTGCAAGAGCCCGATGCGAACTTATGGGTCATGCCTATTGCCGCCGGAGATATACTCGCGGCCGGCGCCGGGGCGGCTTACCGAGCAGCAGCGCTCGGCGCAGGTGTCGGCACATGCGTCATCTATGCCGACGACGATCTGATCGATGCACGTGGACGGCGCACCAAGCCCCATTTCAAACCAGACTGGAATGGAGAGCTGTACCGCCACTTCGACTACATAACCGGATCGGCGATCCTTAAACCGGCGGCAGCCGATATAGACGATCTCCCGGCTAAAGATTGGCCCGCCGTGCTATCCGCGCGTGTAATCGAGCACGGTATCGCGCCGGTCCACCTGCGCCGCATCCTCCACCATCGGCGCACCCGGCCCGTGCCGCAACTGCCGCTCAAGGCAGCTCTGCCCGAGGAAGGACACCCGCCGCTTCCACCTGTCAGCGTGATTGTGCCCACCCGGAACGGCCTTGCGCTCTTGCGGACTTGCCTCGAGGGGCTGGCTCGCACCACGTATCCCGAACCGCTCGAGATCGTCGTGATCGACAACGGCAGCGACGATCCGGAAACACAGCAATTTCTGGCAAACCTCGATCCAGACTTCGCGAGAGTAATCCCCCATCCCGGATCGTTCAACTTCGCCGCCATGAACAATCGCGCCGTCGACCAGACGACAGGTGAACTAATCTGCTTCCTGAATAATGACATAGAAATCCGCGAGCCTGGCTGGCTGACGATATTGGCGAGGCAAGCCTTGCGCGAAGACGTGGGCGCAGTGGGCGCACGCCTGCTTTACCCAGACGGACGAATCCAGCACGCAGGCGTCGTGTTGGGTGTCGGCGGCGGTGCAGCCCATGCCCACCGGCTGCTCCGGCCTGCAGACGAAGGCTATTTCCATCGCCACTCCCTGCCGCAATTCGTCTCGGCAGTGACAGCCGCCTGTATCGTCGTTCAGCGGGAGAAATTCCTGGCTGTCGGCGGGTTCGATGCGGCTAACTTTGCCGTCGCCTTCAACGACGTCGACCTATGCCTCGAGCTCAACGCAAAGGGATGGCAGGCGCTGTACGAGCCGCGAGCGACGTTAATCCACCACGAGTCAGCATCGCGTGGGACAGACCGCGATGCCGCTGGTGCGGCGCGCCTCGCCGGAGAATTGGCTGCGCTGAAAAAGCGCTGGGGAACCGTGGGCGCCGAAGGAGATGTCGCGCGGCAAGAGCAGGCGGTAGACCCGTTTCACCACCCGTCCCTAAGCCCGTTCAGCGAACGTTTCGTGGTGCGGCTGTAGATGCCGCCGATGCTCGAAAACGGCCTTATGCCGCCTGCGCCGCGCATCCGCTTGGCGTTGCCGCAAGTTACTGTCTGCGCCGTTAGCTCGACCAATGTGGCGGCAACGGTTCGCGCCTTGGAGAAGAGCCTTGCGCAAATATCCTTTGCCGAGGCGATTTTGTTCACCCACGCCGATCAAGCGAAACACCTGTCGGATGGCAGCGAAATCCGCCTCGTGGAGATCGAAAAGCTATATTCCTCCGCGGCCTATTCCGAATTCCTGCTCGCGCAAATCGCCAGCCACGTGCGGACCAGCCATTGCCTGATCGTGCAATGGGACGGCCACGTGATCGATGCCGCACGCTGGCGGCCCGAATTCCTCGACTATGACTATATCGGTGCCAGATGGCCGCAATTCGGCGATGGGGGGGATGTGGGCAATGGCGGCTTTTCCTTGCGCAGCCGACGCCTGATGGAGGCGTGTGGTGCCTCCGGGTTCAAGCGCCACCATCCTGAGGATATCGCGATCTGCCGGACCAATCGCGCGCTGCTGGAAGAACAGGGCATGCTTTTCGCGCCGGCTGAACTGGCGGATGCCTTTGCGGCTGAACGCGCTGGCAACCCGGCCTCAAGCTTCGGATATCATGGTGTTTTCCTGATGCCGCGTGTCCTCGGGGCAGACGCCTTCTGGCGGGTTTATTGTACACTGGATGAGCGCTCCAGCTTGAAGCCGGACTTCGCGAATATTGTTCGGGCAGTGCAGGGTGGACCGAAATCGATCTTGCGTTCGCTTAGGATGTTAGGCAACCGTATCGCAGATTCGGTGCGCCGCTGGGGCACCATTCGAAGGCGCATCGCCGACCTTGCCGAAAACTAGTGCCCCGCTCACCCGGCCGAAAATCGGCAGATTCTGCGTGGGGTTTCACACCTTTGCTGTTAGAGGCGCTCAGCAATGTCGGATCTGCGCATAGGGCGGCCTTAGGCTGCTCTTGCCTTTCTGGCTGACTGAATTCAGAGACCGACTATGCATCATGATACCGAATTACCGAAACTAGCAGCCAGATCCGGCAGAATAGCGCAGTACAAGGCTCGATTGATCCGCTGGCGGTGGTTTGTATTGGCAGTCATTCTGCCGACACTGTTAGCAGTAATCTATTACGGTCTAATTGCTTCCGATATCTACGTTTCGGAATCGCGCTTTGTCATCAAAGCGCCGGATAATCGCCAGCAGTCGGTATCTTCGCTCTCCAGCTTAATTCAAAGCACCGGTTTGGGCGGCGGCCAGGAGCAGAGCAACGAAATTCTCGGCTATCTTCGCTCGCGCGACGCATTGAGCGACCTTTCCAAGCAAGTCGACGTGCGCGCCGCCTTTTCGGCGCCGGAAGCCGATCGGCTCAGCAGATTCCCGCTGCCGTTTGACACGAACAATTTCGAGAATCTTTACGACTATTACAGCTCGATGGTGACTGCGGAGCCTGATGCCGACACCGGCCTGACTGTGCTGACCGTAAATGCGTTTCGACCGGAAGACGCTCAGGCTTTGAATGCCGGCCTTCTTGGGCTGAGCGAAGGCCTGGTCAACCGGCTTAACGAACGGGTTAACGCCCGCGCCATTACCGATGCGGAAGGCCGGGTTGAAGAAGCGCAAGATCGTGTACGCGAAGCTCGGATCGAGGTGAGCGAGTATCGCAACCGGTTCGCGATCCTCGATCCCGAGCAACAGGGGATAGACGTCCTGACCGTCAGCAACGCATTGGTGGCGCAGGAATCGCAATTACGCGGCAGGCTGACGGAATTGGAACGCGCGGCACCTAATCACCCGTCCATCCCGGCAATGCGCGCGCGCATCGCGGCGGTTTCCCGTCAAGTTGCCGAGCAAACCGGTCGCGCCGTGGGTACGCCCGAAGGCATCGCCTCGCGCGTGAGCGGCTATGAAGGCCTGATCGCCGAGCAGGAGTTCGCTACACAGATGCTCACGGCTGCAAGCGCGACGCTCGAACAAGCGCGCGTAGAAGCGCTCGAGCAGCAATACTATCTCGAACGGGTGGTGGAGCCCAACCGGCCGGACGATGCCGAATTGCCGTCACGCGTGAAAAATATCCTTGCGGTCCTGTTCACTTGCCTGTGCATTTATCTCGTCGTGTGGATGCTGGTCGTCGGCATTCTCGAACATTCTCCGGACGATTGATGGCCAGTTTCAGCAACGGGCTCAGGGTGCAAGCCAATGTCATCAAGGCATTGATGATCCGCGAGCTAGTGACGCGCTTCGGGCGCGAGAACATTGGTTTCTTGTGGATCATGGCCGAGCCACTTTTGTTCGCGGGGCTCGTTGGCATCGTCTGGACGTATATGAAGGGGCCCGAAAGCCACGGAATGGACATCGTGGCCTTCGTCGCCACAGGCTACATACCGCTCACTTTCTTGCGCCATTCCTTTGGCAAATCAGCCAGCATCTTCCTCGCCAATAGTGCCTTGCTCTATCATCGCCAGGTTAAGGTGCAGGATTTCATATTCGTGCGAGTGACGATCGAAGTAATTGGTTCGATGATGGCCTATATCTTCGGTGGTTTGGTCCTGGGTTATTTCGGAATGTTCCCAATCCCGTCGGATATGGGAGCCCTGCTTGCCGGATGGGGGATATACATATTTTTCGTTTTTGCGGTCTGCACGGTTCTAGCGCCTCTTTCTGAGCTGTCCGAAGTGATCGAGAAGCTTGTCCCGATCACCACCTATGTCGCGATCCCGTTTTCCGGCGTTTTCAGCATGACCTCGTGGCTGCCGCAAAACATGCGCGACGGGCTGATGTGGTCGCCGCTCGTCAGCGGGATGGAATTGATGCGCTATGGACTTTTTGGGTCTGTCGTGACGCCGTATTACGACGTTCCCAAGGCGCTTGGTGTGTCATTGTGCTGCCTCGTCGTTGGGCTAATATTGTGCCGCCGTGTCCGCCGCATGTTGATCGTGCCATGATCCAGTGCCGCGACATCTATAAAAACTATCGCAGCGGCCACGTGAACAAATCGGTGCTGAAAGGGGTCGATTTCACGATCAACCCGTGCGACCGAATTGGCCTCCTGGGCCGCAATGGAGCGGGCAAATCCACTCTCATACGACTGATCGGCGGCGTGGAGATGCCTACTTCGGGTAAGGTCACGCGGAAGATGAGCTGTTCTTGGCCGTTGGGCTTCAACGGCGGCTTTCAGGGCAGCCTCACGGGCTATGATAATGCCCGTTTTATCGCTCGTATCTACGACAAACCCTATCGCGAGATAAGGGACTACGTCGAGACATTCACCGAGCTGGGCAACCAGTTGCGTATGCCGGTAAAAACTTATTCATCGGGCATGCGCGCGCGCCTCGCCTTCGCCTTGTCACTAGCGATCGAGTTCGATTGCTACCTGATCGACGAGGTGATTATGGTCGGCGATCAGAACTTCCAGAACAAGTGCCGGGAAGAGTTTTTCGAGAAACGACACGACCGGGCGCTGGTGCTGGCGTCGCACAGCACCGAGATCGTGGCACAATATTGCAATCGTGCCATCGTCCTGCACGAAGGCAAAGCCACGATTTACGAAGATGTGGGTGAGGCGCTGGCGATCTACGGAGCGCTGTAGGACTCTCGGCAGCGAATGGATCGATACGTATGAGTGAGAACCTGTTTCCGGGCGTGCCCCTGATCGAATCGCCGCTGTTTGCAGCGCTTGTGGAATCGTGGGGCCTGACCGAGGAAGAGCGGCGGATCGCCACCAGTCTCAACGAAAAAGGCTATGCGGTGCTGGATTTTCCGGACGCCGATCTGGGTGCGCGGATCAGCCGTATCCAGCAGAACCTGAGTCCACGCTACGGCATCGATTTCGCCGATCCAGAGAGCGACAAAACGCACGGCGAACGCCGCATTCAGGATGCATGGCAGTTCGACGATGATGTTCGCGCAATCGCTGCAAACCAAGTCGTGATTGATCTTCTGAGCAAGTTGTATGGCCGGGCGGCATTCCCGTTCCAAACGCTAAATTTCCCGGTCGGCACTCAGCAGGAAGGGCATTCGGATTCGGTTCACTTTTCCAGCCTGCCGGAACGCTTCATGTGCGGCGTTTGGCTGGCGATGGAGGATGTCGGGCCAGATGCCGGGCCGCTGTTCTACTATCCGGGGTCACACCGCTGGCCGGTGATGACCAATTCCATGATCGGACGGCGGGGCTACGGCGCGGATCTGGGATCCGCGCAGGATCCTTACGGACCGGCTTGGCGCGCGTTGTGCGAGGCGCATGGAGCGAAGGAAGAAGTGTTTCTTCCGCGCAAGGGGCAGGCGCTGATCTGGTGCGCGAACCTTCTGCACGGCGGCAGCCACCAGCACGATCCGCGCCTGACCCGCTGGTCGCAAGTGACGCATTACTATTTCGATGACTGCATCTATTACACGCCGGCCTTTTCCGACGAGGCCATCGGGCAGTTGCGCCTGCGCAATATCGTCGCGATGCACGACGGGCAGAAGCGGCCCAATCTTTACCTGGGCGAGGAGTTTACGGGGCGGCTGGGGCCTAGCCTTCCGCCCAAGCGCAAACCTTCAAAATGGCGCAAGCTCAAGGCGCTGCTCGGCGCCTGATCATCCAGGAGCGGCGCTTGATCCGGGCTCGGGGATGGCCAATTGAACGTTCCTGCCTTTGCGTTAAACAGCGCTTACGATATTTATAAACCCTCCAGCGGAAATTCCATGAGTCCCAAGCTCATCAGACGGCTCATCAACACAGTCATGGCGCGCAAAGTCGACGGGTTCGACCCGGCCTTCTATCGCACGCTCTATGGCGATATGCGGTTCAAGAGCGATCGTCAGGTGCTCGATCACTATGTCCGTCATGGGCGATCGGAATGGCGCTCGCCCAACCGGCAGGCCTATCTGCAACAAGTTGCGGAAATGGAAGCAGAGGTCGGCGAAGAATTCGAGCTCGCCGCCTACAAATTCTATAATCAGGATTTGCTCGCTGCGCTGGTGTATGACGAAGAATTCATCAGGCACTTCATCGTACACGGTCGCGCGGAGGGCAGGCGCTGTCAATTCGACGAGGACAGCGAGCGGCCCGAGATACTCTTGCCTGAAGACCGATGGAAGACGGCCTTCTCGCCTTCAGAACTGATCGCATGGTGCGGAAACGAGCTGGAACAGATTCCGCAGACGCGTGCAGAAGCGCTCGACCTGTTTTGGGAGCAGGGTATCGACCGGCTCTGGCCGATCAGTTTCGCCTATGCCTTCGACGTTGATTTCATCCGCGAAAACGACATAATTCCAGAACACAGCAAGGTTTCGGATGCGGACCTTTATCGTACTTGGCTGGCACACGGCTTCCCAGCCGGTTTAGCCCCGAACGCCCAGATGTTCCTCGCCCCCTATCTGGGTGGCTTGCCGTTCCCTGAGGCGCTCGACTGGCGCGCATTTGCCAAGCTCATGCGGTTGCCGGCCAAAGCTACGCGCAGCCAAGTGCTGATCGCGCTGTTCGACCAGCCTTCGGCAATGATCATCCGCCATGTGGGCCTGATGGGCGGGGATGCGGCCTGGCTGCTCGGGCGCATCGGGAAGCGCGCGCTGGTGCGCGCGGATTTCAAGAAGGGCGCGGCCTTGCTCCAGCAATCCTGCGCCATCGCACCGGTTGCTGAGTATCTCTCGCTGCTCGGAGATGCGCATCTCGGCGCGGGCGATGAGGATGAGGCACTGGCAGCCTATGCCGCGTCGATCGAACAGGGTCGCGCACCGATCGGGGCGTATTTGAGCTCTGCTGAGATCCAGTGTGCGGACAAGCAATTCTCGAAAGCGTTCGACACGCTTCGCGCCGCGTCTGTGCATTGGCGCCAGAAGGTGGAGTTCGGCCAAGCTGTGCGCAAGGCGGCGCAGGCTTATTTCGAGCATCAAAGCGCCCGCGCCCATGCGCTGCTCGCGCCACGTGACGAAGAAGGCGCTCAAGCGGGAGAGGTTTCGGCCAAGGCGGACAGCCTGCGCCGACGTACGGAAGCCGATGCCCTACTGACCGATACGCTAGACAAGATTCTGGGGCTGTTCACGGAACTGGAGAGCCTGCCCGCACCGATTGGCGGCAACAGCGAAGGGTATGTCGCTATCCTGGCCAACGACGCATTGCGCCAGTGTACCCATTACCGGATCGAGCAAAAGGTCCGGCAGTTCGAGCAGGCTGACATTCCCGTGCGGGTCTTTTCACATTCCGACGTCGAAGGCTTTCTCGAAAGCTTGGTCGGTGCGCGAGCGGCGATTTTTTACCGCGTCGCAGCCGTGCCGGAGATCGTGCGCGCTATCCATCATGCAAACTCTATGGGCCTCGATACCTATTACGAGATCGACGACCTGATTTTTGACGCCCGCTGCTATCCCGATCCGTTCGCCTCGTTCGAGGGTCAAATCTCGGCGAGAGAGTATGCCGGGCTGCAATTCGGTGTCCCACTGTTCAGATATGCGATGGCAATGTGCAAGGGCAGCATAGCGTCGACGCCGGCTCTGTCCGAACGGATGCAGCAGGTTACGCAGACCCGCTCAAGCATCGTTATCCGCAACGGTCTGGACGAGCGCAACGACGCAGTCATACTGATGGGTAAGCACCCGATCTCGCATAATGGTCGGCGCGTCCGCATTTTTTACGGATCTGGCACAAAAGCCCACAACGCCGATTTCAACGAGCGCGTCGGACCCGCATTGCTTGATCTGATGAATCGTTATCCGCAGGTCGACCTTGTGATCGTCGGCCATCTCAAGCTGATGCCTACGCTCGCCGCGATGGATGGGCGAGTGCGCACCTTCCCCATAATCAAGGACGTTACCTCATACTGGTCGATATTGGCCAGTTGCGACATCAATTTGGCGGTGCTCGAACCCGGCGAAGTAGCCGATTGCAAAAGCGAAATCAAATGGCTGGAAGCCGCGGTCCTGCAAGTCCCATCGATCGTCAGCGCTACCCGGACCTATCTTGAAGTTCTGACTGACGGCGTGAACGGGTTGCTCGTCGATACCCCCGCAGAATGGCACGAAGCGCTGGAGCGATTGATTGCGGACGAACAACTGCGCCAAATGATCGGCAGCACCGCGCGCGAGAAGGCGCTGCGCGACTATTCGCTCGAAAGTGCGGCGGGTATTCTTGCCGATCATTTCGGCGCCGCCCAAGTGCACGCCGTGCCTCAAGCTCCGCGTAGCCGGTTAAGGGTTCTGGTCTGCAACGTGTTCTACGCTCCCCAGAGCTATGGCGGAGCCACCCGAGTGGTGGAGGATAATGTCGCCGCTTTCCGAGGCGAACATCCGGATGTTGAGATCGCGATATTTTGCGCAGTAGATGGCGCCTCGCCGCCGGGGCAACTGCATATGGGGTCGGAAGATGGGGTGCCCGTCTATCGCCTGTCCACGCCGGGCGAAATGGATATGGACTGGCGCCCGTTCAACGAAGACAATGCTGAGCCGTTCGAGCGTGTGCTGGACCACTTCCAGCCAGATATCATCCATTTCCACTGTATTCAGCGGCTGACTGCCACGATTGTAGAGGTCGCCCTGCGGCGGAATATTCCCTACATCGTGACTACGCACGATGCGTGGTGGCTGTCCGATCACCAGTTTCTGGTAGACGAAGACGGATTCCTGCGACTGCCCGGAACCGATCCGCTTCGGGACTGCGAAGGTAGCCGGCACGGGGCTGCTTCGCTTGCGCGGCGTCAACGCCTGGCGTCCTTGCTTATGGCTTCCGAGGCGGTTCTGAGCGTATCCGAGCCGTTCGCAGCTATCTATGCCAATGCCGGCATCGGCAACATTATAGTAACCGAGAACGCCACGCCGGATATTATGGCAATCGATCATACCACGCGCACGGATGGGCGTTTGGCACTCGGCCATATTGGGGGCCGGTCGGCGCACAAGGGCGCTGTCCTGATCGAAGCGATCCTGCGCCGGAACAGGTTTGACAATCTACACCTCACCATGGTCGACGGAACGCTCGGGCCGGGCCAATCGATCGACACCGTATGGGGCACGACACCAGTCACGCTTACCGCTCCGTTTCCGCAGTCCGGAGTGGGGCAGCTATATGGCCAGCTTGACGTGTTGCTGGCGCCGTCCACTTGGCCGGAGAGTTTCGGGCTGGTCACGCGCGAGGCGCTGCAATGCGGCCTGTGGGTGGTCACGTCCAATCTGGGTGCGATCGGCCGCGATGTCATCGAGGACCAGAATGGATTTATCGTGGATGTAGCGACGCCATCGGGCTTGCACGCCATCTTGCGCAAGCTGGATGAACAGCCCGCACGCTTTTCGGAACGCCACCAATGCGCAACATATCTTAGCCGGACGAACGCCATGCAAGCACGGGAAATTCATGCGGTGTACAAGCGGATTGCAGATAACATGGCGCAGAGCGAACATTCTGGTTAACGTGAAATATTAGACCGTGCCAAAAAAGACCACCTTCTGGATTGGTGGGATTACAAGGGTTTACAGGAAGCCTACAGGATCGACAGGGTAAGGCCGGTACTTGGCAACAGCGGCAGGGGGATTTGCTTATGCTGTCAGGCACTGGCAACGGCGCGAAAGCGGAGGTTTTCAGAACGAACTTCGTCTTGCGTCGACGAGGGTAGAGGGGCAAAAATTGGCATTTTTAAAGTCGAGTAATCAGGTTGCCGACACACTGATCACCAGTGGAAGTACGGACCTCACCGCCGATGCTCCGCCTTTCGTGCAGCAGAGTGCCCGGGGCGGAGTCCAACTGGGCATATGCTTGGACAGTACGATGCTCCTCAATCGGGTGATCACCCTTGAGGGATGGGCGATCGGCTATGACCGCATCGAAGTGATGTGCAATGACAAGCGCGTGCCCGCTACGGTCCTGCGCATGCCGCGCCCTGATGTCACAGAAGCCTATCCCGGATCTGCGGCGGGCGAGGCCGGGTTTGTCATCGTCATCGCCAATGCTCCACCCGGCGAGTACGGCCTGCGTTGCACCGCCCGCGGCCAGTCGCGCACTTTTGCCATGCCGCTCGATCTCGACGCGCTGCGGGGACGCCCGCATCTGGACAAGCTGTTCAGCCGGATCGAAGACGACGGTTCGCTGGTTGGAGCCATCGACCGGAGCTTCAATCTCGGTGAAGGTGGATTACTGATCTTTGGCTGGATCATTGACCTGCATGACGCCCTGCAGTCGGTGAAGTTCTATTCCGAAGCGGGCGGCGCGATCGACGTGACGGACAGCTTTTTCCGCATCCCTCGCCTGGATTTGGTGGCCAACCTTAAAAATCGGTATCCTCAAGTTACCGAAATGTCGGGCTTTGTGATCCGGGTCGACCAGCAGTTAGCGGCCGAAGACTTATACGGACTGTGCTTCGATTGTGGTGATCGCGGGCAGTACTGGCTCGGCGAAGAGATCGCTACCAGCGCTTTGCCACCGCTCCAGCTGGTGAAGGATGTGCTGACTTATATCCCTAATCCTGGGCGCATGCGACATTCCCTGTTCGAATTGTTCGATCGCATTCTTGGCGATCCGATCTCGGCAGCGGTCAGCAGGATGGCGGCGCCCAAACCGGCGGCGCTAGTGAAGCAGTTCGGGAGTTTCCCGCCAGAAGTCGATGTTTCGATCATCGTTCCGATATACGGGCGGCATGATTTCATCCGGTATCAGATGGCCCGGTTTCATGCCGATGCTGAATTTACGCGGATAGACCTGATCTATGTAATCGACGATCCCGACATCCTCGGGCCGGTTATGGAACTCGCTGCATGGGTATACGAGCTGTACGGACTTCCCTTCCGGGTGGTGTCGTACAATCGAAATCTGGGTTTTGCCGGGGCGAACAACCTCGGTGCTGAATTCGCGACGGCGCCCTTACTGCTGCTGCTCAATTCCGATGTCATCCCGCAGCAACCCGGCTGGGTCGGCTCGCTGGCCGCCTCCCTTGACGATGCTGAAGTAGGGGCGGTGGGGCCGTTGCTGCAATTCTACGACGGATCGGTGCAGCATGCGGGCATGGCGCCAAACGAAAGCCCGGTCTATCCGGGTTTCATCTTCAACGGACATCCGGGCAAAGGCGGTCATTGGGCGGGATCGGACGAGCCGTTCGAAGTGCCGCTGCTGACCGCTGCGTGCCTGATGCTCCGGACCGCGGATTATCACTCCATCGGCGGGTTCGATGAAGGCTATGTGATCGGAGATTTTGAAGACAGCGATATGTGTTTGAAATTGCGCCATCGAGGGTTGAAATTGATGCTTAACCCTGGGCCAAAACTCTATCACCTCGAACGGCAATCACAGAACCTGCAGGAGATTTCGTCCTATCGGCATCTGCTCACGCTCTACAATGGCTGGCGGTACACCAAGAAAATCATGAACGGCGAAATCGCCAATCCGAAAGAGGTTGCGTAGATGCGCGTCGCCATTTTCAGCCACGGTCACCCCAAATTCAACAAAGGCGGGGCGGAAATCGCCGCCTATTCCCTGTTCGAAGCGATCAATGCCGTTCCGGGCCACGATGCCTGGTTCATAGCACGTGCCAGTTCCAACATGCTCCATCTCGGCACCCCGGTGGCCGCGCTCAGTGCTCGTGAGTATCTGATCGGCGGCGATGCCGACGTGCTGCACCTTTCGTCCACCATTGAACTTGGTCCGAAGAGCGATTTTGCCAGGATGCTGCGCAGCATCGACCCTGATGTGATCCATTTCCATCATTACGTGAACCTGGGCGTAGAGATGATCCATGCCGCGCGGCGGATGTGCCCGCGCGCGAAGATCGTCGTGACGTTACACGAATTCATCGGCATCTGCTCGAATCACGGGCAGATGGTTAAGACGAATGGTGAGTTATGTTATCGGGCAAGCCCCCGCGAATGCCACAATTGCTTCCCGCACGTGACGATGGAAAATTTCTTCCTGCGGGAAGATTACGTCAAATCTTTCTTCGCCAAGGTTGATGTATTCGTTTCACCGAGCACCTTCCTCAAGGCACGGTATGTCGCATGGGGCTTGCCTGCTGAGAAGATAGCTTTGATCGAAAATGGGATCGAGGAAGGGAAGCGTCTTCCACCGCGGTTTTTGCCCGAGGGGCAGAACCGCAGCAGGTTCGCGTATTTCGGGCAGATCAACAAGTTCAAGGGCGTCGACATAATTCTCGAGGCATTCGTCAATTTGCCCAAGAAAGCCCGCAAGCAGGTGTCGCTGGATATTTACGGGTCGAGCTTAGAAAATCAGGATCAGGAATTTCGCGATAAGGTTCATGGCTTGCTCAATTTGGCCGATAAGAGGGCTTTGGGGATGATCCGTTATCACGGTGCTTACGAGCGAGCGGAAATGGAGAATTTGATGTCGGAGATCGACTGGGTCGTCATGGGGTCCAGATGGTGGGAAAACTCTCCCATGGTGATCCAGGAAGCGTTCAAGGCCGGGCGCCCGGTGATCTGTCCCAATATTGGCGGGATGGCGGAGAAGGTCCAGCCGGGGCGGGGCGGGCTGAACTTCCTGGCGCGCGACAGCGTCAGTCTCCAGAATGTGGTGACGAGCATCACTGAAGGCGCGGTCGATTACGATGCGCTGGTCGAGCAGATACCGACTTATCTGTCGCAGGCAGAGTGCGCGCAATCCCACCTGCAATTGTATTCTTGATGGCAGGTGTTGTTTTAAGAGGAGAACCAGCCCGCCTTGGTATTACCACCGATCAGTCCACGGATGCCCTAATCGCGCAAGTAGGGCACAATCCGGGCAATCTGGCATTCGCATATGCCTCTGCCCTGATGCTGGATTTTCCGCTTACCGTATCATTCATGGCGCCTCAGCTTCCAGGTGAACAGATCGGTGTGTTCCCGCTCGCCAATTGCCTGGGGGAGCATTACGATCCCGCTCCGATCACCGAATTCATGGAGCAGTCGCCGGAAGATTGGCGCACGCTCATTCTCGGCCTTGGGGCGCAGGGGCTGTTGGATCGCCTGACGCTGGACCCAGGCGATGTTGCTCTGTCGCCCGCCCATATCGAATGGCTGCAGGTCTTGCGGGACCGATCGGGGGGAAGGCCGAACATTTCGATCCGCGGCGATCTGACGCGCGACTTGATGGATCGCTACGGGTTTGCCGAACAAACTGTCGTCACCGGCTGTCCCTCATTGATGCTGTCGTCCAATCGCGAACTGGGCCAGACGGTAGCGCGCAAGTTCGACGCTCTTGGACCGGATCTTCCTGTGTTGAACGGGGCGCTAGGCAATCCGTGGGATCCTGGTGCCGCCGCTTTCGAGCAGGCGCTGATCCGGCTGGTAGTCAAGTCGGGCGGGCAGATCCATGTGCAGATGATGGCCGATCACATTGCGGCAGCGCGCGATGAAGCGCTGACCGAGGATTTGGCGACCGCGATGCACGGCCAATTGCTGCCTGACTTGCCGCTCGACCAGTTCCAACGCGAACGGCGCCAGCATTTCCGGGTTTGGTTTGATGTGCCCGCTTGGATGGAGCATCTGGCATCCGCGGATTTCGTGCTTGGCGCGCGGATACACGGCACCGCGCTTGCGTTGCAGGCCGGCACTCCCGCTCTATGCGTGGCATGGGATTCGCGTACCTACGAATTGTGTCGCAGCATGCACATTCCGTTCGTGTCGCTATATGACGAGCCATGGAGTTCTGGCCTATTCGATTGGGATGACATCAGGCGCGCTTTTGAGGTACAGTTTGACCCGGCAGCCTTTGACAACAATCGCCGGGAAAAGGCGCAGGTTTTTGCGGAACTTTTCCAGACGCACGGTCTGGATTTCGCGCCGCATCTCGGTCACTTAGCCCAACGTATCGTCGGTGCGGCCTAATTTTCGTTACTCGCCTCTCATTTGAGCACGGCAGGCAGCGGTAGATCGGGCAAATGGGCGAAAGCTCAACACTGACGCGCATACATTACGGCCAGATATATCGGGTAACCGTGCTGGTTCTTCGACAGTCCTGTCGCACTTTGGGGGTATTATGAGAATAAACGAAGCGCGGCAGGACATCCTGACCGTCCACGAGAATACCGGATACTACGAAGATGCCGCTAAGAGCGACGCCGTTGCCATGTTCTGGGATCCAAGCTCGCCGTTCTCCAGGATGTTTCGTCGGCTCGAGTGCCATTCGATCATCGAACTTGCTGTCGGATACGGGCGTCATGTGCCGAAATACCTCGACAAGGCGGAGCGTGTTGTCCTGGTCGATTCGCTGCAGGGCAATATCGATGTCTGTCAGGAAATCTTCGGCGATAATCCGAAGGTCGAATATTACGCCAATAATGGCGTGGATCTGGCTGAAATCGAGCCTAACGGCTTTGATTCGCTGTTCTGCTACGATGCGATGGTCCATTTCGAACTGCTCGACGTCGCCAGCTACCTTGCGGAAACGTTCCGCGTCCTCGCGCCGGGTGGGCGGGCGCTGTTCCACCATTCGTGCTACAGTTCGCAACCGACCAACATCTGGACCCAGAACCCTCACAACCGCAATTACATGTCGAACGACATATTCTGTCACCTTGCGGATCGCGCCGGTCTAGAAGTGCTGGATCAGCGGGGCATCCAGTGGGGCGGCATCCAAGACCTTGACGGCCTGACCCTATTGGAAAAACCGCGCTAGGCTGAGCGCGCTCGACTGGATCATCGTCACCGGACGGCCTTAGCTGGCCAGTGCCCACTCATGTCATGTGATGGAGTATGGCGGGACTTGCAGCCCGCCTTCGGGACGTTACTTGATCCAGTCGAGCGTTGCCTTGCGGCAGTTGCCGTTTCTACCTAATACCAAAAACTTCATTCTAGGGGGATTGGGGATGTCGTGCACCTAAAGCGTCTGCTTGCCAGGTTTTCCAGACCAACCAGACTGAGTGCGCCCGTCCCTGCGGCTTCCCCAGATTACGAAGAAGTCCTTCAATCCAACCTGTTCGACGCCGAATACTATCTGGATCGCTATCCCGACATACGCGTCGAAGGTGTCGATCCGCTGCAGCATTACTTGACCTCTGGATGGCGTGAATCGCGCAATCCGAACATGCTGTTTGACGCGAAATGGTATGTTTCCGTGCATGCCGATGTCCGCGAGGAGGGCGGCAATCCGCTGCTGCATTATATCCGCTGCGGCGCGGAGCAAATGCGTGACACCAGCTTAGCGTATCTTCCCACAACCTTCCAGGATCCGCATCTGACGCGCGGAGTGCATCATCTGGCAGCAGCCGCGCTGTACATGCGCAAGATCGCCCGGTCGCAGGGGCGTACAACCCAGGAACTTGTCACCAAGTTCTCCCCGCTGCGCGTCCTCATCATCGCCGAACTGACTATCCCCCAGTGCCGGCGTTACCGTGTTGACCAAAAATGCGAATTACTGCGTTCGCTGGGGTACGATACGACGGTGCTTAACTGGCACGATGCGGCTGCTTGCGAGGCGGCGCTGGCAACGCACTCGCTGGTGCTGTTCTACCGGATTGCAGCTGTCGAAACGATGGTGCGATGCATCGCCAAGGCCAAGGCGTTGGGATTGCCGACCTATTGGGAGGTGGACGATCTGATCTTCGACCCCAACGCCTACATGGCCAATTCCAGCCTCAAGGCCCTGCCCGCCCACGCGCAAAAGGCAGTATTGAGCGGCGTGCCCGATTACCGTGACGCCATGCTGGCATGCGACGAAGCCATCGCATCCACACGCACGCTGGCTCGTTGCATGCGCGATTCCGGGGTTGCGCGGGTGCATGTGGTAGAAAATGCCCTCGATGCCGAGACTTTGAGCGCGGCAGAGGAGGCTCTGTCCGCCCGGCCGACGCCCGATGGCTATGTGCGGATCGTGTACGGTTCCGGCACCCACACGCATGACGAAGACTTTCTCCAAGCATCCGCCGCGATTATCGCCATGCTCGATAAATACCCGCAGGTCAGGCTGCGGATTATCGGACAGCTGAACCTTCCGCCCGAACTGGGCCGTTTTGGCGATCGGATCGAACGGTTCGAAGTCACCTCCTACGCCAGATATCTCCAACTGATGGCACCGTGCGACATCGCCATCGCGCCGCTCGAGCCGACCTTGTTCAACGATGCCAAGAGCAACATCAAGTTCATCGAGGCGGCGATGGTCGCGTTGCCGTCGATCTGTTCACCGCGCGCCGAATTTCGCGGCATCATCGAACATGGTACGAATGGCCTGCTGGCGGACGATTTCGCCGGCTGGGTGGCCGGGTTCGAGGCACTTATCCTCGATCATAGCTTGCGCAACGAGATGGCCGCGCGCGCCAAAGCCGTGGTGCTGGCGCGCTATCACCCCGACCACATCGCCGCGACGCAACTCGCACCGATCATCGAGCAGTTCGCCGCCCCATCAACGGGCCTGCGGGTTCTGGTAGCGAATGTTCACTTCGAACCGCGCAGCTTTGGCGGAGCCGCAATCGTGGCTGAACACATGGCCCGGCACCTCAATGCGCGTCCCGATACCCATGTCGCAGTGTTCACCACCGCTCCGCCGGGTACGGGGGAACCGTTCCAGGTACTCAGGTACAGCACTGGCGGCATCCCCGTGTTCGCGATCTGTGTGCCCGAATCCGCAGATCCGACAGCGGACTTCGATGCCGAAAGGCCAGCGGAGCGCTTCCGCGAGGTCCTGCGATATACCCGGCCCGATGTGGTCCATCTCCATTCGA
>Ga0247817_10000447_pt1 | contig 23318 bp, 18 predicted proteins | sample UWRJL212509R1_FD_178010 | JGI IMG/M metagenome (GOLD analysis project Ga0247817, IMG submission 178010) | Plant litter microbial communities from Arlington Agricultural Research Station in Wisconsin, United States - UWRJ-L212-509R-1 | ecosystem: Environmental > Terrestrial > Plant litter >...
CACTGTTCACCGACGACGCCCTCTACGAGTTCCGCCCGAACGACCCCGACCCGTGGCGCGGCCGCGACGCGATAGTCGCCGGTTGGATCGACGACCAGGACAGCCCGGAGACCTGGAAGCTCGAGACCACGGTGCTCGGGATTCTGGCGGATGACACGGCGCTCGTGCAAGCGTTCGTGGAGTACCTCGACGACCGGCCGAACTACGACGACCTCTGGTTCATAGAGCTGCGCGACGGCCGCGCGAGCCGGTTCACCGAGTGGCCGGTCGAGCGGGCGGGCGGCGGATAGTTAACGACGACGGCCGGGTCGGCCGGTTCTCAAAACGGTTTGCAAGCGAATCGAGAAACCTAGTCCTGCGCGGCGATGAAGTCGGAGAACCGAGGCGCCAGATCTTGGCTCGCCGGAACCGAAATGTGGATGTCGTCGAGGTAAAGGCCCAGTTCACCGTGTTGCGTGACGCACTCCTCGTCATTGCAGAAGTAGTCGCGGAGATCGAGTACGACGCCGCCAGATGCACGGGCTGCTTTGACCGCCGCTGTGCGCGACGCCAACTGGAGCCGGTCCATTTCATCGATCGGAGAGGATGTGAGACACCTCTCGGCTATCACGCTCGCCACCGAACAATCACCCGGCAGCCACGACGGTGCCGGGAAACGATAGCTGGGTGCGGCTTGTGCTATCGCGACCTCGTGCCCGGCAACCTCCAGGCGCTTCATCGTCGATGTCATACCGGCAAGGAGTGCGACCTCACGCCGCTCGTTGTACCGTTCGAAGTCTTCAGCATCGTACTGCTGCTTGTCGCGCGCGAGTTCTGCGTTGGGATCCGGGAGGTCATTGGGAGACCAACCGGAGACGTCGCTCGCACCCATTATGACCAGCCCCGGTTCCTGAGCCTCCAGCCAGCTCAACGTGCCATCGATGTATCCAGCACAGCCGTTCATCTCGGTGACGTCTTCGGGCGTGCTGGATAGCGGCATCCTCAAGACAATCCGGTAGGCGGGGCAACCGGCTGCGGTGGCGATGAACACCGGGCGACCCAGATTCTCACCGGCTCCGATGACACCTTCGCTGTAGTGTTCGGCTATCGAGTCGCCGATCAAGTAGATGGGCGGGCCGGACGCACTGGCGTTCCATTCGCAGTTCGCCTGCGTCGCGGCGGTGAGAGGAACATACGACATGCAGCCCGCCTCATTGCCGGCGTGTTTGGCCTGCGTAGCCTGCATTCGTTGCACTTCGGGCGACCAGTAGCCATTGCTGAGAACGAACGCCAGAGTTCCCGCGAGCGCGACCGGGATGACGATGGTCGCTGCCACCAACGCTGTGAATCTGACACGGCTCGCAGATCGCGGAGTCCGGAAGGGTTGTTCGACGTACCGGTAGGAGGCGACGGCCGGGAGGAGGGAGAACAGTGCGGCGCCGAACAGAGCGATCTCGTTGCCGGGAAATATCAGCGCCGCGAGCACGATCGTCGGCCAGTGCCAGAGGTACCACGAATAGGAAAGATCTCCGATCGCGACCATCGGCCGGGTGCTGAGTACTCGGCTGACTATATTCAGTGGCGACAAGCCGGCGTAGATGAGAAACATCGTTCCCGCGACCGGAACGAGAGTGGCGAAGCTGGGGAAGACTGTCGTGTCGGAGAAAGCGAATGCCGAATATGCCAACAGAATCGAGCCAACCACAGCGATCGCTGTGCCCATAGGCACCGTAGGAATTCTCAGTCGTGATGCTGCGATCGCGAGGATGGCCCCTCCGGCAAACTCCCACGCACGACCGATTGGTCCATAAAACCCCACGAGTCCGTCGGGTACGAAAGGAATCGTGACGCCGGAGGAGTTCGCAACGGCGACGGCCAAGCACACTCCGCCGAGGAGGCCGATCGTGACCGCCGCGGCGACTCGTGGCCTGCCAAGACGAAGGCCTATCGCCAGGGAGGCGATAATCAGCAGCGGAAAAATCAGATAGAACTGTTCTTCGACCGACAACGACCACGTGTGTAGAAGTGGATTGTTCTCCGCCGCCGGGTCGAAATAGCCTCCGGTAGACCGGGCTATCGCGTAGTTTGCGAACAGGAATACCGCGCCGATAGCTGTCGCCGAGGTCATCGCCTGGCTCGCAAGGGAAAAGATGGGCAACGCTGACACGAGCACAGTAACCGCGACCATCACCGCAAGAGCAGGTGTGAGCCGGCGGAAACGGCGAACGTAGAACGAGGTGAGGGAAATGCGTCCCGTAGAAACCTTCTCGCGCAGAAGCATCGCCGTTATTACGAAACCGGAAATCACGAAGAAGACATCCACGCCCACGTATCCGCCGGGTATTGGCAGTCCCGCGTGAAAAGCGACAACAAGCATGACCGCCACCGCTCGGAGCCCTTGAATGTCCGACCGGCGCGAGGAAGTCTTCACGGGCGGTTTCGTGCGGCTCGCCAGGCTGGTGTCAGTCACGTCACTCCAATTGCGCCTCTGCCGAAGCGGCTGTGGTCGAGCAAATCCTATAGATCATTACGCCCCATCGTGAACAAGCGCTGCGACATCCGTGTCGGAACGTCATCGCGTCGCACTTCGTAAGCATGTGTGACTAGGGGATTTCGCTTCCCTAAGCTGGGGTCAACGCTTTCCCGACCGGTCTAGAGAGAGAACACGTATGCCCGTCTACAACGACATCACCGAGATCTTCGGCAAGACCCCGCTCGTTCGTCTCAACAAGGTGACGGAAGGCCTCGGCGCCACCGTGCTCGCCAAGCTCGAGTTTTACAACCCCAGCGCGAGCGTCAAAGACCGGCTCGGCATCGCCATCGTCGACGCCGCCGAGAAGAGCGGCGAACTGAAGCCCGGCGGCACGATCGTCGAAGGCACCAGCGGCAACACCGGCATCGCCCTCGCGATGGTCGGCGCGGCCCGCGGCTACAAGGTGATCCTCACGATGCCCGAAACCATGAGCAAGGAGCGCCGGGTGCTGCTGCGCGCGTACGGCGCCGAGCTGGTGTTGACCCCGGGCGCATCCGGAATGAAGGGTGCCGTCGAGAAGGCGGCCGAAATCGTGGCCTCGACCCCCGGCGCCGTTCTAGCCCGCCAGTTCGAGAACGAGGCGAACCCGGCGATCCACCGCGCCACCACCGGCCCCGAGATCTGGAACGACACCGACGGCGCCGTCGACATCTTCGTCGCCGGCATCGGAACCGGCGGAACCATCACCGGCGCGGGCAACTACCTCAAGGAGCAGAAGGCCGACCTCAAGGTCGTCGCCGTCGAGCCCGCCGAGAGCCCGATCCTCAACGGCGGAGCCCCCGGCCCGCACAAGATCCAGGGCATCGGCGCCAACTTCGTACCCGACGTGCTCGACCGCGAGGTCTACGACGAGGTCATCGACGTCAACATCACGCAGAGCGTCGAGATGGCCCGCCGTCTCGCCGCCGAAGAGGGCATCCTCGGCGGCATATCGAGCGGGGCGACCGTCACGGCCGCCCTCGAGCTCGCGGGTCGCCCCGAGAACGCCGGCAAGACCATCGTCGTGATCGTCGCGAGCTACGGTGAGCGCTACCTCTCGACCGTGCTCTACGAAGACCTGGTCGACTAGTCAATCGGCCGCCGAGCTTGTCGAAGCGTTCCCGCGTCAGGGAGGACATCGCCACCGCCCGACATCGTGACCCGGCGGCCCGCAGCGGGTTCGAGGTGTGGCTCACCTACTCGGGCCTGCACGCGATCTGGGGCCACCGCCTCGCCCACCGGTTGTGGGTGTGGCGGTGGTTCCTCGTCGCGCGCGTCGTCTCGCAGCTGGTGCGATTCCTCACGGGAGTCGAGATCCACCCCGGCGCCGTCATCGGCCGACGCTTCTTCATCGACCACGGAATGGGCGTCGTGATCGGCGAAACCGCCGAGATCGGCGACGACGTGATGCTGTATCACGGGGTCACGCTCGGTGGCCGTACGTCCCTGCCCGGAAAGCGTCACCCCAGTCTGGGCGACCACGTCGTCGTGGGCACCGGCGCGAGCATCCTCGGCCCGGTGGTCATCGGAGCGAACTCGGTCATCGGGGCGCACGCGGTCGTGTTGACGGATGCGCCTGATGACTCCCTGCTGACGGGCGCTCCGGCGCGGATTCGGGCGCGCACGCCGCACACGCCGGACTTCTATATCTGAGGCGCAGTCGGCACGCGAGTTCGATCCGCCGGATTGACGTAGCCTGAGTCGGTGACGAAACGCCAGATAGCCGCGGTCTTGCTCCTCTCCGCGATGGCAGCGCTCGCCGTCGGGGAGCCCGCCATCTGGCGGGCGGTCGGACCCGTTCTGGCGATAGCGGCATTCCTGTTGAGCCGACCGTTGCAGTTCAAGTTCGATCTGGTCAACGTCTCGGTCATTCTCTTCGTCGTCTACGTGTGCCTTTCCTGGCTGTGGTCGGTGGCGCCGTGGGTGAGTTTCATCTCCGCGATTTCGTACGTTTCGGTGGCGGTCGCGTTCATAGCGATCAGGCATGCCGCGGCGACCGCCTCTGCCGTGCGAGTTATCGCGTTCGGATATCTCCTTGGCTGCGCGTATCTCGTCGTCAGACTCATATCGCTGTCGATCTCGGTCGCAGGCGAACCTATCGGTGGCCGGCTGAACCTCCCTGGAATCAACGCCAACTATGCGGGCTATGCACTGGCCGCCGGTTTCGCGGTCATCCTGTTGCTTTGGGTCACAGGTCCTGCAACGCGGCTGTTCGTCGCCGGCTATCTCGTGGCCGGCGCGTTCCTTACCGTCGGCATCATGCTCGCCGGTGCTCGTGCTTCCCTGGTGGCACTCGTGGCACTCGGGCTGTGGGTGGCCATCACGTATTTCCTGCGGCGCCCGCCCTTGAAAGCGCTATTGGTCGTCGTAGGTGTCGCCTTCGCAGTTGTCATCTCGGGGATCGCCGACGGCTCACTGTTCGTCTTCGACGACACGGCTGATCGCTCGACCGGCGGGTTATCCGGCCGACTCGACCTCTGGCCCCTGGCCCGCTCGTGGTGGCTCGACCACTTCTTTGTCGGCTCCGGAACGTCGTCGTTCCAAAGCTCGAACCCGTATTACGCCGGAGCGCATAATCTGGTTCTCGAGCTCGGTACGGGGTTGGGAATCGTCGGTGTCGTCGGCTTTGTTCTCGTCGTTGTTGTGGCGCTCAAGCGCGGGAATTCATTTCTCGTGGGCGGTTTCATCGCCGTTTCGACCGCCAGCTATCTGACCGGGCATTGGGAAGCAGCACCCGCCGCGTGGGTGGGACTCGCGATCTTCTCGGGATCCGCGGTCTTGAACACACGAATGCCTGCCCGACACCACAATCGGGATGCCGCCCGGATCGACGTCGGGGCATAATTCGACCGTCGCCGGCTCTGTTCGCAGTCCCAACGTGACGGAATGTATCGATAGCTATGAGCGTCGCACGTAGACTGGAAGACGCTGCAGCAAATTGATTCAAAGTCAGTTTGATCTCAATGGGGCCGGGTCCACAACGAACCTGAGGCCAAATCGTGTGTGACAATAAGGTGTTTGTTTCTTGCACGTTACGTGGAGAAACCAATACAAAAGGAACGTAGGGGTTGCAATGACGGCGATATTGTTGGGCGGAAACGCCCAAGCGACGATCCCTCCTCTACCCGATCATGCGGTTGTCGCTGACACAGTTTTGGCGGTCTAGATGACTATCTCTTCATTCGCGCAGAAGCAACTGAATAACCTCCGTGCACGCGGGCCACTGAGTCGATTCGGCACGCAATACCTCATCGACGCCGCCGCCTGGGTGTTCGCTCTTATCTTCGCCGTGTTGCTGCGTTACGACTTCGACAGCACGCAAGTCTCATGGCGTTGGTTTTCCGCCGTCATCATCGTCACGCTGCTCGTGCAATTCGTCGTCGGTTGGGCCGTATACCTCTACCGCGGACGGCATCCGTATGGCAGTTTCGCCGAGGTCCGTTCACTGCTCTACACGGTGCTTCTCGCCGCGATCGCCGTCGGCCTGCCTGTCGGACTGTTCGGCACGGAAATCCAGGTGCCGCGAAGCGTCTTCCTGATCGCTGCGCCCATCGCCTTCGTCCTGATGGGTGCAGCGCGTTACGTCAAGCGCCTCATCGCGGAGAGCTTGATCGAGCACGATGAAGAAGCGGAGCCCGCGCTCGTCTATGGAGCCGGATACCTCGGGTCGACCATCGTGCGTCGCATGCTGACCGACCGCAACTCGCTGTTCATTCCTGTCGGGATCATCGACGACAGTCCTGCGCGGCGGAATAGTTGGTTTGACGGTGTGCGGGTTCTCGGCACCGGAATCGATATCGAGGCGATCGCTGCGAAAACCGAAGCGAAAGTGCTCGTGGTAGCAATCGCCAAGGCCGATGCCGTTCTGCTGCGCGAGATCAACGATCGGGCGACCGCCGCCGGTCTCAAAGTCAAAGTCTTGCCGCCGCTGGAGGAAATCCTCGAGGGCAAGTCCCGACTTCGAGACCTCCGTGACATCTCTATCGAAGACCTCATCGGACGACACCCGGTCGACACCGAGATCGAATCGATTGCCGGCTATCTCAAGGGAAAGCGCGTGCTCGTCACCGGCGCGGGCGGATCGATCGGCTCAGAGCTATGCCGACAGATCTACAAGTTCGCTCCGTCAGAACTGATCATGCTCGACCACGATGAAACGGGTCTTCAGAGCACGCAGATCTCGATCTTCGGTCACGGACTGCTCGACACGCCTGATGTGGTTCTCGCGAGCATCCGCGACGCCGACTCGCTGATGGAGATCTTCGAGAAGCGGCGCCCCGAAGTCGTTTTCCACGCGGCGGCGCTCAAGCACCTTCCGATGCTCGAGCAGTTCCCCGACGAAGCCTGGAAAACTAACGTGCTCGGAACGCTGAACGTGTTGGAGGCGGCGCAGGCTGTCGACGTCACTACCTTCGTCAACATTTCGACCGACAAAGCCGCGAATCCGACGAGCATTCTCGGCCACTCGAAGCGAGTTGCGGAGAAGCTGACGGCCTGGGCTGCGCAGAAGTCGGGCCAGCGCTATCTCTCGGTCCGATTCGGAAACGTCATCGGCAGCCGCGGTTCGATGTTGCCGACGTTCACGTCCCTGATCGAAGCCGGCGGACCGCTCACGATTACTCACCCCGATGTGACCCGGTTCTTCATGACCATCCCCGAAGCCTGCCAGCTCGTTGTGCAGGCGGGCGGTATCGGCCGGCCGGCCGAGGTGCTCATCCTCGATATGGGCGAGCCGGTGCGAATCCTCGACGTCGCTCAGCGAATGATCGATATGTCCGGCCAGGACATCGCGATCGTCTACACCGGACTTCGGCCCGGCGAAAAGCTGCACGAAGAGTTGGTCGGATCCAACGAGACCGACGAGCGTCCGGTCCACCCCAAGATTTCACATACAGCTGTGTCGTCTATCGCCCCGGAAAATCTGGATAAGGCCCGGTGGATCGAGCGTTGCAATGCTGCTTATCGCACCGACGTGCCCGGCGTGGAGACCGTGAAACTGCCTACGCCTGACCAGGAGAGCATCACCCGATGAACGACCGTATTTACATGTCCTCGCCCGACGTGGGGGAATTGGAAGAACAGTACGTCGTCGCAGCCATGCGATCCGGATGGATCGCGCCCCTCGGGCCCGACGTCGACGCGTTCGAACGCGAAATGGCCGAACGCCTCGGAGTCGCGCAGGCGGTCGCGTTGAGTTCGGGAACAGCCGCACTCCACCTGGGTCTGCTCGGCCTCGGCGTGAAGCCCGGCGACATCGTCATCACCTCGACGATGACTTTCGCCGCGACGGCGAATGCCATCGTCTACTCGGGCGCACAGCCGTACTTCGTCGACTCGGAGTTCGAGACGGGCAACATCAGCCCGGCGCTGCTGCGTCAGGCGATCTCCGAAGCCACTGCCACCGGTAAGACCGTGGCGGCGATCGTTCCGGTCGACCTTCTCGGAAAGGCCGTGAACTACACAGAGATTCTCGACATAGCCGCCGAACACGGAATTCCAGTCTTGTCCGACGCTGCCGAGTCGCTCGGTGCCACTCACCACGGTCGCGCTGCGGGATCGTTCGGCAAGGCGTCGATCATTTCGTTCAACGGAAACAAGATCATGACTACCTCGGGCGGCGGCATGCTGCTCACCGACGATGTCGAGCTCGCTGCCCGCACGCGTTATCTGGCCACGCAGGCACGACAGCCGGCTGTTCACTACGAACACACCGAAGTCGGCTACAACTACCGCATGAGCAACCTGCTGGCGGCGCTCGGACGGGCCCAGCTCACGCGCCTCGATTCGATGATCGCCCGTCGCCGCGCAATGCGCGACCGCTACCGTGAGCTGTTCGCAGCCGTAGACGGAGTGACGATCTTCGGCGGCACGCAAGACGACGAGGACAACTTCTGGCTGACGTCGATTGTCATCGACACCGCCGTGACCGGATGGACGTCTGACGAACTGAGTGCCGCCCTGCTCGAACAGAACATCGAGAGCAGGCCTCTCTGGAAGCCGATGCATCTGCAACCCGTATTCGCCGGCGCACCCGCGGTCGTCGACGGCACGTCGGAGCGCCTGTTCGAGTCCGGTCTCACGTTGCCCAGCGGCTCCGCCTTGAACGGCGACGAGATCAACCGTGTCCTCGGTACGTTGAATGCATTCCTCGGCCAGCGCGCCGTCATGGTCTAGCTGCCATGCACCACGACTTCACCGTTTGGGACGCCAGTAACAGCGTCGACCGCGAGGCTTGGATCGCCGCTTGGTCGGCCACAGACAAGCGCGAGGTGTACAACCACCCCGATTACGTCACCCTGTTCGCCGGCGACAAGGACGCCGCGGTCTGCGCGCATCTTTCGACGCCCGACGGCACGGTGCTCTACCCGTTCATCCGGCGCGCGATCGACGCCCTCGTCGACAGCACCGCGACCGGAGTCAGCGACCTCATCACGCCCTATGGCTATGGCGGACCGCAGGCCTGGATAACCGGATCGGCCTCCGACTTGGCCGCACACTTCTGGTCCTCCTTTGGGGAATGGGCCACAAGCCAGGGCGTCGTCACCGAGTTCATCCGCTTCGGCCTATTCGCCGACACCTTTCTTCCGTACCCCGGTGACATCGTCACGCGATCGAGCAACATCGTCATCTCGCTGGAGGGCACCGACGACGAGGTCTGGATGGGTTTCGAGCAGAAGGTTCGCAAGAACGTCAAGAAGGCCCTGCGTAACGAGATCTCTGTAACAGTCGACGCGGGCGGCGAGTACCTCGACGACTTCCTCCGCATCTACGCGGGCACGCTCGACCGACGCGACGCCGATGCCGGATACTTTTTCCCCCGGTCCTTCTTCGAGACCATCATCGACCGACTGCCGGGGCAGTTCGCCTTCTTCCATGCCCGGCGCGACGGCGTGATCATCTCGACCGAACTGGTGCTCGTGTCAGACGAATCGGTCTACTCGTTCCTGGGGGGCACTGACAGCGCGGCCTTTGAGTTCAGGCCGAACGACCTTCTCAAGTTCGAGGTGGTCACGTGGGCGCGTGCTCAGGGCAAAAAGCACTTCGTTCTCGGCGGCGGGCCGACCCCCGGCGACGGCATCGAGCGCTACAAACGCTCCTTTGCCCCGAACGGTGCAGTAGATTTCAAGTCAGGGCAACGCATTCTCCAGCCCGCTCTGAACGCCCAACTGGTCGCGTCCAAACGTGCGCAGTTCGAAGCTGCTGATCGCGAGTGGCCGGCAGATTCGCGTTATTTCCCCGAATATCGCATGGTCTAGTGAACTCGTCTCGTCAACCAGAACATCCAACGGAAGGACTCGTGCGTCCCTTGCGCATCCTCCTGCTCACCCAGTGGTTCGACCCCGAGCCAACTTTCAAGGGTCTGCTGTTCGCGAAAGAGCTGATCCGTCAGGGCCATGAGGTGCAGGTGCTCACCGGGTTCCCCAACTATCCCGGCGGTAAGGTCTACGACGGTTACGCGATCCGTCCGTTCCAGCGAGAGACCGTCGAGGGCGTGAGCGTGCTGCGCGTGCCGCTCTATCCGAGTCACGACGGATCGAGCATCAAGCGCGTCCTCAATTACGCAAGCTTCGCGGCATCCGCCAGCTTCGGCGTCCTCGCCGGCAAGAGGCCCGACGTCGCATATGTCTACCACCCGCCCGCAACCGTCGGTCTTCCCGCGTTCGTCGCAAAGTGGTTGCGTGGAGTTCCGTTCGTCTACGACGTGCAAGATCTCTGGCCCGACACTCTCGGCGTCACCGGCATGCTCAACCGCCCGAAGATTCTCGGCGCTGTCGGTAGAGCGATGGCCGGAATCTACGGTTCGGCCACGCGGGTGGCGGTTCTGTCCCCGGGGTTCAAGAAGCTCTTGATCGAGCGCGGAGTCCCCGAACGGCGCATCGACGTGATCCCCAACTGGGCTGACGAGAAGCAGATCGATGTACGCCTGCCCACCGAGGCTCGGGCCGCCGAGCTCGGTTTCGGTGAAACCTTCACGGTGACGTTCGCGGGCAACATGGGGACTGTGCAGGCGCTCGACACCGTGCTCGACGCGGCGGCCTTGCTGCGTGACCGGCCGGAAATCCGTATCGTGCTCGTGGGCGGCGGCCTCGATGTCGACCGCCTCAAGCAACGCGCCGAGACGATGGGTCTCGAAAACGTCGTCTTCCTCGCCCGGCGGCCTATCGCCGAGATCGGCGAAATCCTAACGCTGTCGGATGCGCTGCTTGTCCACCTGCGCAAAGACCCGCTGTTCGAGATCACCATCCCGTCGAAGACACAGGCATACCTCATGGCCGGACGCCCGATTCTGATGGGTGTCGAAGGAGATGCCGCGCGCATGGTCGAGAACGCGGGGGCAGGTATCGCGTTCGAGCCGGAGAACCCGGAGGCTCTTGCAGACGCCATCCGCCGCCTTCACACCCTCAGCCCCGAGGAACGCCGCGGCATGGGCGAGTCCGGAAGCCGCTACTACCGCGAGAGACTCGCTCTCAAAGTCGGTGCCGCACGATTCGCCGAATCCCTCGAACAAGCCAGCCTGCTCAAACCGCGCTTCCTCGCGGTCAAACGCGCCACCGACGTCGCGGCATCCCTCGCCGGTCTGGTCGCTCTCAGCGTGCCGATGGGCGTCGTCGCCGTCGCCGTGCGAGCCAAGCTCGGCGGACCCGTAATTTTCAAGCAAGCCCGTCCCGGAAAAGACGGGGAGCTGTTCTCGATGTACAAGTTCCGCACCATGACCGACGAACGCGACGCGGCGGGCGACCTGCTCCCCGACGGTATCCGGCTCACACGCTTCGGTTCGATGCTGCGGCTCTCCAGCCTCGACGAGCTGCCCGGACTGCTGAATGTACTGCGTGGCGACATGTCTCTCATCGGCCCTAGGCCTCTTCTCGTGCGATACACCGAACATTTCACCGAGGAAGAGATGCTTCGTCTCGCGGTCAAGCCGGGCATCACAGGCTGGGCGCAGGTCAACGGCCGCAATACGGCGTCGTGGGACACACGATTGGCCATGGACGTCTGGTACGTGCGCAACCTGTCCCTGCGCCTCGACCTCAAGATCCTCGGTCTCACCGTGCTGCGGGTACTCAAGAGCAGCGGCATCGAAGTCGATCCCGAATCGAAGATGCTCAATCTCGATGACGAGCGACGGGCGGCGCGACAGCGTGGTTGATTACGTCTTGGGGCCGGTGCGGATCGAAGACACCGTGCAGATCGTCGAGCTCGTGCGTGCCTCCTTCGACGAGTCGCGCGCCCCATTCCTCGCCTACGCCCAGCCAGGTATGGCCGCGCATTTGGGCGTCGCAATCAGCCATCCCGCCGCCACGCCAGACCGGGTGCTCGTTTCCGCGAGAGCGGTCGACGACGACCGACTCCTTGGCTTCGCCGACTTCCGCGACCTCGGGGACGGGGTGGGATTCTTGTCGTACGTCGCGGTCGACGCATCTGCCCGTGGCAAGGGCATTGCGACCGCCCTCATCGACGACTTCCTCGCTTCCAGGCCGCACATCGTGACGATGAAGCTGGACGTGTTCCGCGACAACGAGCCGGCCCGGCGCCTGTACGCCCGGCTCGGCTACGAGCACGAAGCGACCAGCGCATGGGCGACGCGGACGATTCCGTCCGGCGGCTCCGAACCTCGGGTTGACGGGCTCGCCAACGCACTCGCGGCCTACAACGCCTACGGTTTCTGTGAGCTCACGGTGACATCCGCCAACACGACGGCCACCGTCGGTCTGCTCGGGCGTGGCATCCTGAACGCCCGCTCCCTCCCGTCGTTCCTCGACGACGAGCTGTTGTCGGGTGTTGGGGCCATGTTCCCCGATCTCGCCACGGTGTTCGTCTCCGTAGCCGAGTCCGCCCTCACCGATATCACCGTCCACTACCGTCTCGAAGGGTTGAGCGACCGCATGTCGCTCGCCGTACCAGGACGCACGCCGCGAGGAACCGCTTCATGACAACCATTACCAAGACCGCGGTCGACCCGCAGACCGAACTGCAGCCCGCGCTGTTCTACGCGTCGGCGCGGGAAGGAATGCAGGACTTCCTCACGGCGGTTCTCGGCGACCCCGACGAGGGCGTGCTGCTGCCGGCGTTCATCGGCTGGTCGGCAAACGAGGGAAGCGGAGTATTCGACCCTGTGCTCAATGTCGGTGCCCGCGCAGGCTTCTACGGGTTGCATGGCGACCTATCAGTCGATGTTGAGAAGCTCGCCGAGTTGCTGGAGATCCACAAGTACCGCGTTCTCGTCGTCATCCACTACTTCGGACGCACCGATCCCCGCATTGCCGAACTGCGTGAGCTGGCCGACCGGCACGGGATGCTCTTGGTTGAAGATCTCGCGCACGGTTTCTACTCGTCGCGCGGAGAAGGCGGCGCCGGTTCATTCGGCGATATGAATCTGTTCTCGCTGCACAAGATGTTCCCGGTGAGCGAGGGAGGGATGATCACCTACCCCCGCGCCGACCTCGTCACTACACAACAGTCCACGCGCCCCGCTCTCGCCGGCACCATCCTGTCGTACAACTGGGCGTCGATCGCGAGCTCCCGCCGGCGCAACTTCGCCTCGATCATCGACCTGCTGCGTGCGCTTCCCGAGCACGGCGTTGAGTTCACCCTGTTGTGGCCCGAACTCGACGACGCCGACGTTCCGCAGACCCTTCCCGTGCGCATTACCGGCGACAACCGGGATGCCATCTATCGTGGAATGAACGAAGCAGGCTTCGGCATGGTCAGTCTCTACCACACGCTCATCGAGCCGGTCCGTAGCGGCTTCGAACTCGAGAACGACCTGTCCGAGCACATCATCAACTTCCCCGTGCACCAGGATGTTGCGGCCGGCGCCTTGAGCGCCCTCGTCGCGTCATTCCAGACGTGCCTCCACACCAAGTGAAAGAGAACACAATGAGCGACTATGCAGGCAAGCGAATTCTGGTCACAGGCGGCACCGGCTCATTCGGGCACACGGTAACCAAGAAACTCCTCGAGCGCGACGTCGCCGAGATCCGCGTTCTCAGCCGAGACGAAGCGAAGCAAGACCAGATGCGTCACGACATCGACGACCCGCGCGTGCGGTTCTACGTCGGTGACGTTCGCGACTACCTCAGCGTCGAACGCGCGACCCGCGACGTCGACTACGTGTTCCACGCGGCCGCCCTGAAGCAGGTCCCCTCGTGCGAGTTCTTCCCGATGGAGGCCGTCAAGACGAATGTGATCGGTAGCGAGAACGTGGTTCGCGCCGCCGAGGCATCCGGAGTCACCTCGCTCGTCTGCCTCAGCACCGACAAGGCCGTCTACCCGGTCAACGCGATGGGCATGAGCAAGGCGATGATGGAGAAGGTCGCGCAGTCGCACGGCCTCAACAACCCGAACGCCGAGACGACCGTCTCGTGCGTGCGTTACGGCAACGTCATGTACTCGCGCGGGTCGGTCATCCCGCTGTTCCTCCGCCAGCTCAAGGCCGGTAAGAACCTCACGGTGACCAACCCCGATATGACCCGCTTCATGATGTCACTCGACAACTCGGTGAGCTTGGTCGAGTTCGCGTTCCAGAACGCCCTCCAGGGCGACCTGTTCATCCGCAAGGCGGAGTCGTGCACGATCGGTGACCTCGCCCAGGCCGTCATCAACCTCTTCCAGCCGTCGGCTTCGGTCGAGGTCATCGGTACGCGCCACGCCGAGAAGCTCTCCGAGGCGCTCGCGAGCCGCGAAGAGCTCGCCCGCGCGCAGGACATGGGCGACTACTTCCGTATCTCGGCCGACAACCGCGACCTCAACTACAGCGTCTACGTCGAAAAGGGCGACGTCACGCAGACCCAGTTCGAAGACTACGACTCGCACACCGTCGACCGCATGAGCGTGAGCGACGTCGAAGGTCTGCTGCTCACGCTGCCCGAGATCCGTCGCGAGCTGCAGGCAGCCGGTCGTCCGGTCGAGAAGTCCACCGCCGCATGACCCGCTACGCCGTCACCGGTTCGAACGGCTTTCTCGGCTGGCACCTCCGCGCCGCGCTCGTAGAGCAAGGCATCGAGGTCGACCGGGTGCAGATCGGCGACGGGTTCGATCTCGCCGCCGCCACCGCAGCGGTGAACGGGGCCCCGCGGGTCATCCACATCGCCGGGATCAACCGTGCCTCCGATGAGGAAGTCGGCGCGGGCAATGTTCTTTTCGCCACTCAGCTTGCGAGTGCGATCCGCGCGGCCGAGGTGCCGCCGGTCGTCGTCGCGTATGCCAACTCGACGCAGTCGGGCAACGGGTCCGTCTACGGCGAGGCAAAGGCCGAGGCCGGACGCATCCTCGAGGCCGCGGCCTCCGAGGTCGGCGCACGCTTCGACGACGTGCTCCTGCCGAATCTGTTCGGCGAGCACGGCCGACCGTTCTACAACGCCGTCACAGCCACGTTCAGCCACCTGGTCGCCCAAGGCGAGTCGCCGACCGTCGAGAACGACAAACTGCTCACGCTGTTGCACGTGCAGAACGCTGCCGACCTGCTCACCGGCGTGCGGTCGCCCGCCGACCAGCCGGTACTCGAGCGCGAAATCGCCGTGTCCGAACTGCTGTCGAAGCTGCAAGGCATCGCAGCGTTGTACCGCGCCGGCGAGATTCCCGACGTCGCGACATCCTTCGACCGCGATCTCTTCAACACGTATCGCTCGTACACCTTCCCCGAGCAGGCGCCCGTCAGACTGACGCGCCATGCGGATGCCCGTGGTTCTTTCTTCGAAATCATCCGGTCGCACGGTGGGCCGGGTCAGTCGTCGTTTTCGACCACCGAGCCCGGCATCAGTCGGGGCGACCACTTCCACCGCCGCAAGATCGAGAGGTTCACGGTTCTCTCGGGCACAGCGACCATCGCACTGCGCAAGATGTTCACCACCGAGGTCGTCGAATTCGAGGTGACGGGCGAGGAGCCTGCCGCGGTGGACATGCCGACCATGTGGTCGCACAAAATTACCAACACCGGCACGGAGACGCTCTACACGTCCTTCTGGACCAACGACATCTTCAACCCCGAAGCCCCCGACACGATTGCAGAGGCAGTACAAGCATGAGCGAACGACTGAAAGTCCTGACCGTTGTCGGAACCCGACCCGAGATCATCCGACTCGCTGCGACGATCAAGCGGCTCGACAAATACACCGACCACGTTCTCGTGCACACCGGTCAGAACTACGACTATGAGCTGAACGAGGTGTTCTTCGAAGACCTGGGCCTGCGTAAGCCCGACCACTTTCTCGAGGCAGACACCAGCTCGCTCGGAGCGGTTCTCGGCTCGATCCTGCTCAAGGTCGAGCAGGTGCTCAACCTCGAGAAGCCCGACGCCATGGTCGTCCTCGGTGACACCAACAGCTGCATCTCCGCGCTCATGGCAAAGCGTATGAAGGTGCCCGTGTTCCACATGGAGGCCGGCAACCGATCGTTCGACGACAACGTGCCCGAGGAGACCAACCGTCGCCTCGTCGACCACGTCTCCGACTACAACCTCGTCTACACCGAACACGCGCGCCGCAATCTGCTCGGCGAGGGCATTCACCCGTCGCGCATCCTGCTCACCGGATCGCCGATGCTCGAAGTGCTCAACGGAAACAAGGTCGCGATCGAGTCGAGCGACATTGTCGAGAAGCAGGGCCTGAGCAAGGGCGGCTACTTCCTCGTGAGCCTGCACCGCGAAGAAAACGTCGACAACCCCGAGCGACTCAATTCGGTGCTGCGCGCGTTGCAAGACCTGAGCGCGAAGTACGAACTGCCCGTGCTCGTCTCCACGCACCCGCGCACGCGCGCACGACTGGAGAGCCAGGCCGGCGAGGTCAAAGAGAACCTGATCTTCCACGCCCCGTTCGGCTTCAACGACTACGTCAACCTGCAGATAAACGCGCGTCTGGTGCTCTCCGACAGCGGCACGATCAGCGAAGAGTCGTCGACCCTCGGCTTCCCTGCGGTGTCGCTGCGCGACGCGATCGAGCGCCCCGAGGCGATCGACACGGGCGTGACGATCACGACGGGCGTCGAGTCCGAGGCGATTCTCGACGGTGTCGACATCACGCTGCGCCAGATCGAAGAAGACGGACCCGCCGCCATCCCCGCCGACTACCAGATCGCGGATACCTCGCGTCGTGTCGTCAACTTCATCCGGTCCACAGCCAAGACGCACCACGCTCGCAACAGCATCCGCGTGCCGAAGAGCAACTAGTCAGACTGTGGGACTCATGGCGCGCCGCGGCGCGATCGGCGCGATCGGGGCACGCGGGATCTCCATCCTCGCCAGCTTCCTGCTCACGTTCGTCGTGGCGCGCCTGCTCGATGTCGAAGAAGCAGGAACGTTCTTCCTGATCTTCACGTCGCTCGCGATTGCCGCGACCTTCGGGCGGTTCGGTACCGACAACCTTGCTTTGAAGATCGTCGGCGGTGCCAGTGCCGATGTGCGACGCGACGTGCGCCGCCTCGTGCTCGTATCTGTTTCGGCGAGCTTGTTCGCCGTTCTCGTCGCCGTCGCGGTGCTGCTGATCGTCGATCTGGATCTCGCCGGGGTCGACACCGCGACCGCCATCGTGGCGGCGACCGCCGTCGTTCCGCAGGCACTCTCCGTGCTGGCCGGGGCGCTGCTGCGGGCCCGCGGTCGTCTCGTGGTCGGCACGTTCGCCGAACTCGGATCGCTGCCGACGTTCGCCACGCTCGCGGTGCTCGCCGTGGCTGCCCTAGGTGAACTCACCCTTCAGGCAGCGCTCTACAGCCTCGTGGCCGCATCCTGGCTCACGGCTGTCTGGGCGGTAGCGGCCGCGACCGCCTCGATGCGCGGGATAAGCCATGTCGGTGCGCCCGACTCGCAACCGCTCGCCGGTTTCCTACGAAAGTACCTGCGTCAGCTCGCACCGATGATGGGCACGTCGCTGATCTTCTACGTCGTCACCTGGGTGCCGATCTTCGTGCTGACCGCGGTCGGTAACCTCGAAGCTGTCTCGTTCTACACAGTGGCCGCCAGACTGGCGGGATTCGTCGGGCTTATCCCGGCGATCCAGGTGTCGTATCTCGCCCCGACGTTCGCGCGCCTCTACCAGAGCGGCGATCTCGTCGGTCTGAACCGGCTCGCCGGCCGCTCGGCTGTTACGGCCCTGGCCATCGCCGCGCTGCCAGCGGCTGCCCTTATCGTCGCCGCAGGCCCTATTCTGCATCTGCTGTACGGAACACCCTACGAAGAAGCCGGCGCCGCTTTGGCTTGGCTAACGGTCGGGGTGGTGCTCACAGTCATCGCCGGACAGGTGAACCAGCTCATGTTGCTCTGCGATCTAGAACAGTTCGCGCTGTGGCTCAACGTCGCCCTGCTTGCTTTCTGGGCGCTCGCCGGACTGTTCGCGGCCGTAACGTGGGGCCTCCTGGGGGTCGTCGGTGTTAGCGTCGTGGTCACGGTTGTCTACCAATTGAGTGCGGTTGTGAGGCTGCGACGCCGGGCCTCGATCCGTTCGTACGCGCGCCTAATTCGTGACTGACCGGAGTGTTCAGACGGGCGGGGTAGTCTGCCAGCAAGAACCACCGGGGAACAAAGAGGATCATGTGTTTGAAAAAGTGAGTGCGGCATGGGGCGTCATCGCACGACGGAAGCCCGATCACGCCGGTCCGGTGTCTCGCTTTATGAGCGGTCTCCCGATGTTCGCCATCGTTCTCTGGTGGCTCATCTGCTTCGCTTTTTACATCACAGGGTGGCCGATCCAGTACAACCGCGGCAACTCGGGACTGGTCAGCCTGCTGTTCGGCAGCGCACTGATTCTGGTGGCAGCGTCGTTCCTGTTCATCGTCTGGCGCCGGCGGCTCGACGTCCGGGTTCGTGCCGATGCCCCCGAGCGTGAGCGCCTGCCTTGGTTTGTCATCGCCGGGATCATCGCCGTAATCGCCCTGTACTTTCCGATGGCCGCCACATACAGCGGGTACAACTTCTGGGAGATCCTCCCGGCATTGGCCGATCAGAACGAGGCCTACTACCTTGGCAGCGACCGCATCGCCGAGGGTTACGGCCCTCGGGCGCTCGTCGTCGTCGCCCAGGCGGCCCTCGCCCCGTTGACTCTGGCAGTTCTGCCCTACCTCGCTCTGCGATGGTTTGAACGCAAACGGCCGGTCATTCTCGTCGTGCTGATCGTGGTTCTCGCAACGTCCGTGTTCATGAGCGTGCTGACCGGGCGTGACTTCCAGCTCGTATTGTCTGCTGTCCTGATCGCCTGTGCCTGGCTTGCGGCCCGGGTGCGACGCGGCATCGCGTTCGCTTGGATCGACCTCTGGGTTGTGCTCGGCGCCGGGATCGTCGGCGGCCTCACGTTCGGCCTACGCAAATTCGCCCGCGTGAACGGTGTCGCGTTCTGCCCCCAAGGTGCCGACATCTGCGCGATCCCGCATACTCCGACTCTCTGGGAGTCGATCACGGTAACCGTGGCGTCGTACGCCAGCCAAGGCTTTGAAGGCCTCGGCCGTGCGCTCGACGCGACGTGGGTCTTCGGTGGCGGCTATAGCCACTCGCCAGCGCTTGCCGGGATCCTCAACACTCTGTTCGGCGTCACGAACGACGGAATCGTCACGTCACAGCTCGACGACCTCGGTTGGTCGGAAACCGGCTACTGGAGCACCGGCTTCACTCTCCTCGCGAACGACGTGCCGTGGGTGCTCATCCCCGTCGTGGTGGCTCTGCAGAGCGTATTGCTCGCCTACGCCTGGCGAGCAGTGGTTTCGAAGGGCGACTGGCTTTCGCTTGCGGTCTTCGCCTACTCATTCCTGTCGCTGCTCTTTATGCCTATGAATCTGCAGCTCGCGATAAGCGGGCCGATCTACATCGGTTACGTCGTGCTCGCCGCAGTCTTCATCGCGCGCGCCGTCTATCGAGCGGTTGCCGGCCATCGAGCCGGCAGGCATACGGGTGTCGACGGGGTCGAAGGCCCACCGCGAGAGGTTCCCGTTCTCGCAGGCCGCGCGCTCGTTTAGGCTTCGACCATTCGTCGCGCGGCGACCTTAACCGAGAACTCGGTGTCGAACAGCCGCCGTGCCGCCTCTCCCCGGGCGTGGAGAGTACCGGCCGCGTGCTCCGACGCGAGGCGTGCGATGGCGTCAGCCAGCTGCCGTTCGTCGCCCGCCGGTGCGACGATGCCGGCGTCTCGTGCCTCGATCAGGTATCCCGCGTCGGAGGTGGGCTCGACGCTGACGATGACGGGCAGACTGTTCGCGCAGTATTCGATGATCTTCGACGGGAACGACGGAACCGATACCCCCGGCACAGTGACGGCGATGCCTGCGTGCACCCGGCCGAGCTGCGAGCGGTAGGCAGCGCGGTCGAGCTGTCCGGTGAACGTGACGTTGGTGAGCTGGAGCCGCGAAGCGAGGTCTTTTAAAGACGATTCGTCGGGACCGGCCCCCGCGACTACGACGTCGACTTCGGCGGACTCCTGCTGAAGAAGCGCCGCCGCCAGCAGGAGCGTGTCGACGCCGCGGCCTTTCGCGAGTTGGCCGCCGAACATCACCGTGAAGCGGTCGTTCTTCGGTGCTGATGCCGGCGCAGGAGCGCTCGCCCACGGCGGGATCACCGTGTACTCGCCGTTGAGCTGCGGGTGGTAGCCGCGCATAAATGCCTCGTTCGCCGGCGACATCACGGCGAGCACATCGGCCGGAGAAATGGCGGCGCGCTCGATGCTGCGCAGCGGGCCGGCCAGTCCGGGCACCCGGATCCGTCCGATCTCGAGCTGGTGGACGGGGAAGAAGTCCCACATGACGAACAGCAGTCGCTTGGCGATGCCCGCCCGGCGTACCCTCCCCGGGAACCCGTACGAAAACGTCGCGATCGACGGATAGATGCAGAGGTCGTACCTGCTTCCGCGCAGGAACTTCCAGCCGGCCGTGTGCAGGCGGAAACCGGTCGAGAGGTAGGAAGCAAGCTTGTGGGCAGCGCTGGACGGCGCGACGACAGCCCCGACGCTGAAGACGCGTACACCGGGGCGCTCTGCGACCGCCAAACCGGTCGGACGCGGAGCGGTCGGGCTGTGCACGACAACATCTACATCGTGACCGTCGTCGGCGAGAGCTGAAACGAGGTCGTCGAGGAGCCACGGGTTGATCCCGGGGGCGGCGAAGTTCGCAGTGACGAGGAGTATCTTCACGGGCAGGCCTTCCGAGAGCGTCTTTGCCGAGTGGCTGCGCAACAGCGCTGAATATGCCGAGCACGCGAGACGAGAGCGCTTCTCAGGGTATCTCAGTGCAACAATGGACGCGGCGATCACCCTCGACCAGAGAGCAGAGACAGACGTGGCATCCAGATTTCGGAGAAGACTCGTTCTCTTTGCGCTCTTCGCCTACGCGGCGTTCGTTCTGCTCATCACCATCTCGCCTCAGATGCCCGGTACAGGCTACGTAGCGATCGCTGTCGACCGCCTCCTGCTCGCACTGCACTCGCGCGGCATTCTGATGGAACTCGGTTTCCTGCACATCGAATTCTTCGGCAATATCCTTATGTTCGTTCCGCTGGGTATCTTCGCGGCGCTGCTGCTGCCGCGCAAAGCGTGGTGGGTGCTCCTGTTCATGGGTACGGCCTTCTCCGTCGCGATCGAACTCTTCCAAGCGAACTTCTTGCCTGGCCGGTTTCCTGAGGTTCGCGACGTCATATCGAACAGCACCGGCTTTCTGATCGGCGCCGCCATGTCCGTAACGCTGAGGCTCATGGTCTCCTACCGCGACTCGCTGGTAGAGAAAGATCGGATCAATGCCGAAAAGACAGCCCGAGCGCGCAATTTGGCGAATCAGCGCTGAAGGAAGCGGCCGCTCTGGCGGGTCGCGCCGGGCATTGAGCATTTTAACGGTATGAGCATGGTTTACTGTCCGAATGTCCGCCACCGAAGAACTGCGCGCCCCGGCGCACCGTCCTCCCCGTAAACGTCTCGTTCGCCGTTGGTGGTTCTGGCTGATCATCGTAGTGGTACTCGTGCTGGTCGCAGCCGGACTGTACGCGTGGGCGCTCGCGTCGCGTGTGTTCGCTGCGCAAGACGAACTGGTCAGCGCGCAGGCTCTCGCCGGCGACCTCAAATCGCAGGCCGCCTCCTTCGACATGGACGGCGCCATGGCGACGCTCGACGAGGTCAAGGAGCACACCGGCGCCGCGGTCGACATCACCGCGGAACCCATCTGGGGCTTCAGTGAAGGCCTGCCGTTCCTCGGGAAGAACCTTGTCGTGGTGCGCGAACTCGCTGCTGTGACAGACGGGCTCATGACCGATGTCGCTTCGCCGCTCGTCGAAGCAGTTCAGGCGCTCGACCCTTCGGCGTTGGCGCCTAAAGACGGAGCGATCGATCTGGCTCCGTTCCAAGGAGCGGTGACCGCGGTCGCCCTGGCCGACACCAACTTGAAAGAGACCTCGGCTACGCTCGCCGCGATCGACACCGAGGACACCCTCGATCAGGTCTCCAGCGCGAAGACCACGCTCACCGGCCTGCTCGACAGCGTCGCGCCGGTGCTGGAAACTGTGAACACGATCGTTCCGGTTCTTCCAACGACCCTCGGATCGGAAGCGCCGCGAAAGTACGTCGTTATGTTCCAGAACCCCGCCGAGGCCCGCGCGCTCGGCGGCACTGCGCTGTCATTCGCCGTGATCAGCATCGATCAGGGCCGCATCGCATTCGACGAATCGATCCCCGCCGGGTTCAAGAACTTCGTCGCCAGTGTGCCTGTGCTGCCACAGCCGGACGGCGTCGCCGAGTTGTTCAACGGCGAGCTGGGCAACTTCATCGCCAACAACACCGCGCGCCCCAGCTTCACCACCGCCGCCCTCGTCACGCAGGAGATGTGGAAACGCGATCAGGGTTACGCGGTCGACGGAATCATCTCGATCGACCCCGTCGCCCTCAGCTACGTGCTGCGTGCCACCGGCCCTATCCCGCTCTCCACCGGAGACGTGCTGACGAGCGAGAACCTCGTGCCGTTCCTGCTCAACGGCGTCTACCAGCGATACAACTCGGGCAACACGGTTCGTGACAACCGCAACCAGGACATCATCTACAACGAGGCAGTCACGGCTACGTTCAAGGCTCTGACTAGCGGACCGCTCGACTCGAATGCCCTCATCGGCGCACTCACCCAGGGATTCACCGAGCGCCGAATGGCGTACTGGAGTGCGCACGAAGACGAGCAGGCCAGGCTCACGACGGTAGGCAGCCTCAATGCCGAGCTGCCAGTGAGCGACGAGACTACCGAACGAATGGGTGTCTACTTCGCTGACAACGTGGGTTCGAAGATGAACTTCTACCTCAACCAGTCGATCGAGCTAGCGCAGGCAACCTGCCGCACCGACGGCCTCGAGAGCTACCGGGTCTCGACGACGCTGACGAACACCATGGACCCGCCCTTCGTGAAGGAGCTCTCGCCGTCGATCGTCGGCCAGTGGAAGCCGCTCGGTCTCAAGAAGGGCCAGCAGCGTATGGTCGCGCTTCTCTATGCGCCCCCCGGCAGCACCATCACCAACGTCACGGTCAACGGTGGACCGCCGGAATACGAAGCGCACCACGATGGCGACTACCCCGTCGGTCGCGTCGTCGTGACGATCGACCCGGGAACTGCCGCGACGATCACCTACGACGTTCTCGCCGGCACGCCCGGCGTGCGCACGCTCGAGGCTCAGTCGACTCCGATGGTCACCCCGACTCCGATCACGACGGTTCCGCTCGACTGCGCGACCGTTACCGCGAAGTAGCACCTGCGCCTCACAGGAGAATTGCCGGATGCTGCTGCGCCCGTTTTCACCCGCCGACGAGTCATCCGTCATCCGGCTCTGGAACGACTGCGGCCTCACGCGGCCCTGGAACGATCCCGCGAAAGACATCGCGCGCAAGCTGAC
>Ga0247817_10000448_pt1 | contig 23263 bp, 29 predicted proteins | sample UWRJL212509R1_FD_178010 | JGI IMG/M metagenome (GOLD analysis project Ga0247817, IMG submission 178010) | Plant litter microbial communities from Arlington Agricultural Research Station in Wisconsin, United States - UWRJ-L212-509R-1 | ecosystem: Environmental > Terrestrial > Plant litter >...
ATCGGCGTGTTCCTCAACGGCGACGGCATCCGCGGCAAGGACATGCGCGGCGAGCCGATCACCGACGACCACTTCCTCATCCTGCTCAACGCGCACACCGACTCGGTCGAGTTCAAACTCCCCGAAGACGAGTACGCGACGGCGTGGGAGATCGTGGTCGACACCGCGGGTGCCGGGGTGTCGACAGAGCCGCGGATGGCCGGCGAGGCCATCACGGCTCAAGCGGTCTCGGCTCTCATCCTGCGCCAGTACAAGGGGCCGGAGCCCGACGGCGACAACTCGGTCGCCGCGTCGCTGATCGCCATGTCCGGCGCCGCGACGACGCCGATCAACACGCCCGGACGTCCCACGGTATGACCATGGCCACCGTGAGCGCGCTCCCGATCTCGACCTACCGGCTGCAGATCACCGCCGACTTCACCCTGTTCGCGGCCGCCGAGCTGGTCGACTACGTGAGCGCGCTCGGGGTGGACTGGGTCTACATCTCCCCCGTCCTGCGCTCGGCGACCGGCTCGAACCACGGCTACGACGTGGTCGACAACGGCATCGTCGACCCGTCGCGGGGCGGGCCTGAGGGTCTCGCCGCGCTGTCGAAGGCCTGCCACGACGCGGGCCTCGGCCTGCTCGTCGACATCGTCCCCAACCACCTCGGCGTCGCGGACGCGACGCAGAACGCGTGGTGGTGGGATGTGCTGACGCACGGACGCGAGTCGAGGTACGCCGAGGCGTTCGACATCGACTGGGACTTCGGCGGAGGAAAACTGCGCATCCCCGTGCTGGGCGACCCGTCTGACGGCTCTGAGACCGTGTACGACGACCTCACGGTCGTCGGCGGCGAGCTTCGCTACTTCGACAACCGGTACCCCGTCGCGCCGGGAACCGCCGACGACGGCGCGAGCCCGCGCGAGGTGCACGAGCGCCAGAACTACGAGCTCGTCGACTGGCGCCGCGCCGACTCCGAGCTGAACTACCGGCGGTTCTTCGCCGTGAACACCCTCGCCGGTGTGCGCGTCGAGGTGCCGTGGGTGTTCGACGAGTCGCACGCCGAGATCCTGCGGTGGATCCGCGAGGGACTCGCCGACGGACTGCGTGTCGACCACCCCGACGGCCTCGCCGACCCCGGCGGCTACCTCGACACCCTCGCCGAGGCGACGGGCGGCACGTACGTGCTGGTCGAGAAGATCCTCGAGGGCGACGAGCGCCTGCCCGCGTTCTGGGCCACCGCGGGAACGACCGGCTACGACGCGCTCGCCGACATCGACCGCGTGCTCGTCGACCCCGCCGGACGCGACAGGCTCGACGCGATCGACTCCGGCCTGCGCGGCAGCGACCAGCCGGTCGACTGGAAGTCCCTCATCCACGACACCAAGCGGGCGATCGCCGACGGAATCCTGAACTCCGAGGTGCGGCGGCTCGAGCGCGAGTACCACGCGAGCCATCCGCACACCGAGCACGACCTCGTCGTCGACGCGGTCGCAGAACTGCTCGCCTGCTTCCCCGTCTACCGCTCCTACCTGCCGAGCGGGGCCGGGCACCTGCACGAGGCCGCCGAGCTCGCCCGGCATCACCGCCCCGAGCTCGCGGACACGATCGACCGGATCCTGCCCGTGCTCCTCGACCCTGCCGAGCCGATGGCGGTGCGCTTCCAGCAGACCTCCGGCATGGTCATGGCCAAGGGCGTCGAAGACACCGCGTTCTACCGCTACACGCGGCTCGGATCGCTCACCGAGGTGGGCGCAGACCCCGAGGAGTTCAGCATCGGCGTCGCCGAGTTCCACCGCCGTCAGGCGCAGCGCCAGGCGAGCATGCCCGGATCGATGACGACGCTGTCGACCCACGACACCAAGCGCGGCGAGGACACGCGTGCCCGCATCTCGGTTCTCGCCGAGGTGCCCGACCGCTGGTCCGAGACGCTGGGTCGACTGCGCGAGCTCGCACCCCTCGGCGACGGGCCGCTGGAGAACCTCCTGTGGGAGGCCACCGTCGGCGCCTGGCCGGTGAGCGCCGACCGGCTGCACGGCTACGCCGAGAAGGCCGCCCGCGAGGCCGGCGACTCGACCACCTGGACGGCACCCGACGAGGACTTCGAACGACGGATGCACGCGCTCGTCGACAGCGCCTTCGAGAACCACGAGGTGCGCGGCATCGTCGAGTCGTTCGTGGGCGAGGTCGAAGACGCCGGGTGGGTCAACTCCCTCTCGGCCAAGCTGATCCAGCTCACCGCACCCGGTGTGCCCGACGTCTACCAGGGCAGCGAGCTGTGGGAGACGAGTCTGGTCGACCCCGACAACCGCCGGCCGGTCGACTACGACATCCGCCGCCTGTACCTGGCGGCAGTGGACGCCGGGGCGCATCCGCTCGTCGACGACACGGGCGCCGCCAAGCTGCTCGTGACGTCGCGTGCCCTACGCCTCCGCCGCGACAGGCCCGAGCTGTTCACGCGCTACGCCCCGCTCGAGTCGTTCGGCGCCCGGGCAGGCCACGCGGTCGCCTTCGACCGCGGGGGCGCCGTGACGCTGGCGACCCGCCTCCCCGTCACCCTCGCCGCCGCGGGGGGTTGGGGAGACACGACCGTCGTGCTGCCGGGCCGCCCGCTCGTCGACGTGCTCACCGGGCGGCGCTACCCGGGCGGCATCGTGCTGCTCTCCGACCTGTTCGAGAAGTACCCGGTCGCCCTGCTCGCGCCGGTAGAGGAGGACCGATGACCGCGTACCGTGTCTGGGCACCGGCGGCCACGACCGTCGAGTTGAACATCGACGGCGAGGTCGTGCCGCTCGAGTCGTCGGGGGGCTACTGGTCGACCGACCGCGAACAGCGCGACGGCGAACGCTACGGCTACTCGATCGACGGCGGCGCCGTGCTGCCCGACCCGCGGTCGCGCCGGCAGCCCGACGGGGTGCACGGCCTGAGCGCCGTCTACGACCCGGGCGCCTTCGCCTGGACCGACCGGAGCTGGAAGGGCAGGCAGCTCGCCGGCGGCACGATCTACGAGCTGCACATCGGCACCTTCACCCCGCTGGGCACCCTCGACTCGGCGATCGAACGACTCGACCACCTCGTCGAGCTCGGCATCGACTTCGTCGAGGTGCTGCCGGTCAACAGCTTCAACGGCACACACAACTGGGGCTACGACGGAGTGCTCTGGTACTCCGTGCAGGAGACCTACGGCGGCCCGGCCGCCTACCAGCGCTTCGTCGACGCCTGCCACGCCCGCGGCCTCGGCGTCATCCAGGACGTCGTCTACAACCACCTCGGACCGAGCGGCAACTACCTGCCGCAGTACGGCCCGTACCTGCACACCGAGAGCGCCAACACCTGGGGCTCCTCCGTGAACCTCGACGAAGCCGAGGTGCGCCGCTACATCCTCGACAACGCGAAGCTGTGGCTCGGCGAGTACCACGTCGACGGCCTGCGGCTCGATGCGGTGCACGCGCTCGTCGACACCGCCACGCCCCACGTGCTGAAGGAGATGGCCGAGGAGGTCGACGCGCTCAGCGCTTTCGTCGGCCGGCCGCTCACCCTCATCGCCGAGAGCGACCTCAACGACGCGAGCCTGGTGGCTCCGCGCGAGGCCAACGGCACAGGACTGGCCTCCCAGTGGAGCGACGACTACCACCACGCCCTGCACGTGGCGCTCACCGGCGAGACGACCGGCTACTACGCCGACTTCGCATCGCTCGGCGCCCTCGCGAAGGTCGCCACGAAGGGCTTCTTCCACGACGGCACCTTCTCGTCGTTCCGCGGGCGCGACCACGGCTTCCCGATCGACCCGGTCACCCCGACCTGGCGGCTCGTCACCTTCTCGCAGGACCACGATCAGATCGGCAACCGCGCCGCCGGCGACCGGCTCACCGCCACCCTCGACGCGGGCCAGCTCGCGATCGCCGCGGTGTTCACCCTCTGCTCGCCCTACACCCCGATGCTGTTCCAGGGCGAGGAATGGGGCGCTTCCACCCCGTGGCAGTTCTTCACGTCGCATCCCGAACCCGACCTCGGACGCGCCACCGCCGAGGGCCGCATCGCCGAGTTCGCGGCCATGGGGTGGGACCCGGCCACGGTGCCCGACCCGCAGGACCCGAAGACCTTCGAGCGTTCGAAGCTCGACTGGAGCGAGCTCGCCGGCGAGGAGCACGCACGGCTGCTCACGCTCTACCGCGAGCTCATCGCCCTGCGGCGCACGCTGCCGGCGCTCACCGACCCGGACTTCGCACGCCTGCGCGCATCGTTCGACGACGATCTGCGCTGGTTCAGGCTCGAGCGCGACGACGTCTCGATCGTCGCGAACTTCGGCGAGTCCGAGGTCACGTTGCCGGTGCTGGAGGCGACAGTCGTGCTGTCGACGGATGCCGCGGCTCGACTCGACGGGACGACGCTTGTTCTGCCCTCCCACGCCGCGGTGATCCTGCAGCACTGACCGGTCGCGCTGCCGGCCGCGGCTCTAGACCGCCGCGGCCAGCAGAGCCACGACGATCGTGTCGCCCTTGGTCGACTGGCGCCCGACCTCGGTGAAACCGAGCCGCTCGTGGAAGCGCATGGACCCGGGATTCGGCGGCTCGACGTTGACCTCGCAGGTGACCTCGGCGAGTCCGCGGTCACGCGCGGCGGCGAAGATCGCCGAGTACAGCGCCGTGCCGACGCCGGCGTTCTGAACGGAGTCGGCCACGACGATGCGGTCGACGTACAGGAAGTCGGATCCGCGCGCCTCGAACCAGCGGTAGTTCTCGCTGTCGTACGCGGCCCCGGCGCGCATGAGCAGGGCGAATCCCAGCACCGTGCGCGGGTCGTCGTCGGCGACGACGGCCACGGTCGTCTCGGTCTCGGCGAGCAGGACGGCCATGCCGACGGCGTCGCTCGGCGACACGGCCGGCACGTTCCGGTTGTTCAGCTCCACGAGCTGGGCGATGTCGGCGGGGGTCAATTCTCTGTGCAGCACACCTCGACCCTAGCCCCCGAAATAGTTGTCGCTGAAACTTTATTCGGCGATCGGGAATAGTGCAGAAGTCCATGCGCTTGAATGAACCTGTGGGCACCGCCGTGCTCAGGACATCGATTCACTGGAGTTATCACCATGAGCATTGCCGCCGAAACTATCCCGGGCTACGTAGCCGGCACGTGGGCACTCGACCCCACTCACTCTGACATCACGTTCAGCGTCCGTCACCTCGCCATCAGCAAGGTGCGCGGCTCGTTCGAGAAGTTCGACGTCACCGTCGTCACCGCCGAGAACCCCCTCGACTCGACCGTCAAGGCGACGATCGACGTGGCCTCGGTCAACACCAACCAGGCCGACCGCGACGGCCACCTGCGCACGAGCGACTTCTTCGCCATCGACGAGTTCCCGACCATGGAGTTCGTCTCCACCGGCATCCGCACCGAGGGCGACATCGTCTACATCGACGGCGACCTCACCCTGCGCGGCGTCACCAAGCCGGTCACCCTCGAGGGCGAGCTCGGCGGCTTCACCACCGACGGCTACGGCCAGACGAAGGCCGGCGCCTCCGCGTCGACCAAGATCAACCGCCTCGACTTCGGCGTGAACTGGAACGCAGCGCTCGAGGCCGGCGGACTCACCCTCGGCAACGACGTCACGATCAACTTCGAGATCCAGGTCGTCCTCCAGCCGTAACCCCGATCCACGCCGTCAGATACCCACGCGGCACTTGCGCCCCCATTCGAACATGTGTTCGAATGGGGGCGTGATCGGTTTAACAGCATGAGATGGTCCGGCCAGGCGATAGACACCGTGCAGAGCGACTCGCTCAGCGGCCTCGCCAAATTGAGCAACGTCGTGCGCAGCGTGCAGACTCCCGAGTTCGCGGGCATCACCTTTCACGAGGTGCTCGCCAAGTCGGCCCTGAACCACGTGCCCGGCGCGAGCAACGCCATGCCTTTCGCGTGGACGATCAATCCCTATCGCGGCTGCAGCCACTCCTGCGTCTACTGCTTCGCCCGCAACACCCACACCTACCTCGAGCTCGACGCCGGCAAGGACTTCGACAACGAGATCATCGTCAAGATCAACGTCGCCGAGGTGCTCGCAAAGGAGCTGCGGTCGAAGGGCGACAGGGTGCCCGCCGTGGCGCTCGGCACCAATACCGACCCGTACCAGCGCGCCGAGGGCCGCTACCGCCTGATGCCGGGCGTCATCGCCGCGCTCGCCCACTCGGGCACCCCGTTCTCGATCCTCACCAAGGGCACCCTCCTGCGCCGCGACCTGCCGCTGCTCGTCGAGGCCAACTCGCGCGTGCCGGTCTCCCTGGCCATGTCGATCGCGATCTTCGACGACGAGCTGCAGCAGTCCGTCGAGCCCGGCACTCCGACGGCGAAGGCTCGGCTGGCCACGGTGACCGCCGTGCGCGAGGCGGGGCTCGACTGCTCCGTGTTTATGATGCCGATCCTCCCCCACCTCACCGACACCCGTGCGCACCTCGACGAGGCGCTCGCCCAGATCAAGGCCGCGGGGGCCACCAGCGTGCTCTACACGGCCCTGCACCTGCGCCCCGGAACGAAAGAGTGGTACATGCAGTGGCTCGAGCGCGAGCATCCGCACCTCGTCGAGAAGTACCGGTTCATGTACTACGGCCGCAACTCCTACGCGCCCAAGGAGTACCGCACCTGGCTCGCCGAGAAGATCCAGCCGCTCATCCGCAAGCACGGCCTCACGCGCGGTCGTGAAGACCCGACGACGGGCGGGGTCGCGACGACCGCCGTGCGTTCGTCGTTCGACAACCGGGGCGAGCGGATGCCCGTCTCCTCACTCATCGCGGAGGAGCTCCCGCCCACGAGCGCCATCAGGGCGATCGGAGAGGCCACGCTGTTCTGACCCGCCATGGAATGAATGCGCCCCCGGTCGGCGTTGGCTTAGAAATGCGGAGCACCGACGGCTGCGCGGCCGATTCACCGAGGGAGAGCACTGTGACGACCACCGATTTCGACTGGGTCAAGCTCCAGCACCAGGCCCATCTCGAGTTCGCGCGCCGCGTGGCCGCGGTCTCCGACTGGACAGCCCCCACGCCCGACACCGAGTGGAGCGTGCGCGACCTGGTCGCCCACGTCGTCGAGGAGCAACAGTGGGTGCCCTACCTGCTCGCCGGCCAGTCACTTGCCCAGGCGAGGGCGAGCATCGAGTCGCTGCGTGACGACCTGGCCGCGGAGTGGTCGCTGTACTCGCTCGCCGCGACGTCGGCGTGGCGCAGCACCCCCGCCGACGCGCGCGTCCAGCTGTCGTACGACACCGTGCCGGTCGACGACTACCTGCGCGAACAGGTCGCAGACGTGACCATCCACACGTGGGATCTGGCCAGAGCAATCGGGGCCGACGAGACTCTCGACGACGAGCTCGTGCGTGCGGTCTGGACTGTCTTCGAGCCGCAGAAGGCGGCGCTCGAGGCGAGCGGGCTGTTCGCCTCCCCGGTTCCGGTGCCCGACGACGCGCCGCTCCAGTCGCGTCTGCTGGCTATCACCGGGCGGGACGACCGGATCTGATCGAGCGGCCTGACTTGCGTCTATAGCCCCCGAACCGGGCGCGTTCAATCCCTGTGATCGCGCCGGCCGTCGTGCCTACGATGTGCACGCGTTTTGCTCACGCGAGGAGGCTTGACGATGAAGACGGAGCTCGATCGACGCCCTCAGGCGACGGACATTCGCCTCGACGCACTCTCGGCCACGGAGTGGCGGGTGTGCGACAAGCGAGCGAAGGCGAGCGACCATCTCTCCATACTCGGATTCATAGAGATGAGGAACGAACACTTCGAGGTGACTCGTATGAGCTCCCCCAGTGACCTCGTGATTCTCGACAGCCTCGACGAGGCCCGGAGAATCTTCACCCTGTATGACGCGGGGCGAGTTCACACGGGAAAATTCGTGGTCTAGTCTTCCATTACAAGTGCGCAGCCTCCCGTACGACGGTGTATGGGGCCTCCTCTTTCGCAGGGGAGTCAAGACACGACGGAAGTGGACATGGGCAAAATACTCTACGGAGAATCTGGGATCGAAGTGGTTTTCGACGATCGTGCAATGGCGCACCTTCAGCTCGTGATCGGCGCGAAGCTCCGCCGACGAGAGAGCTTCTTTTTCTCCTGGAAAGACGACGCGAGCGTCGGCGACGGCCGGAGCAGCATCTGGCTCGACTCGTCCATCCCCCTCTACTTCCGATACTCGGGAAGCAAGCCGGTCACGATCAACCGCGAGTGGCTCGACATCCTGACGCTCTCGGCGCACACCGCTCAGGGGCTCCAGTTCACCGGCGAGCCGCACGGCGACACCCCGGCACCCCGGTCCCAGATCTGACCGCGGGCTCCCCGACCGCGCGCCCGCTAACAGCCGGGGGCGAACTACGCAAGCGCTTTACCGGCGGCGCCGGGCTTGGTTCACTGGAGTGTCCCCCGATCGGGTGGCACCCCCGACACTGAGGACCCAGCAGCCATGACGCTCATTTCACCGAGCCATCGTCACGCGACCGACGTGAGCGTGGCGATGATCAGCGACGAGCTGTTCAGCGTGCTCACGCCGAACGAGACGCTGGGATACGTGCACACCGTGGGCCGCGTCTACGTGTCATTGAGCGGCAGCGACATCTGCCACGCCGTCGAGGTCGGGCAGTCGCTGTCGTGGGACCGCGCCGTCGAAATCGTGAGATCGGCGTAGCGCTCAATAGAGTGGTGCGGTGACCACCTACACGCCCCGCCCCTGGCTGGCCAGCTACGCTCCCGGAGTCCCCCACGAGATCGACCTCCCGGAGGGGTCGCTCTACGACCTCGTCGAGAGCTCCGTGTCGGAGTTTCCCGACAACGTCGCCCTCGAGTTCTTCGGCGCGACGACCACGTACGCCCAGCTCGGCGACCAGATCTCCCGCGCCGCAGAGGGCCTCCGCCTGCTCGGCGTGCAGAAGGGCGACCCCGTCGCTCTCGTGCTGCCCAACGCACCCCAGCACATCGTGGCGTTCTACGCCGTGCTGCGACTCGGGGCGATCGTGGTCGAGCACAACCCGCTCTACACGCCGCGCGAGCTGAGGCACCAGTTCGAGGACCACGGCGCGAAGTTCGTCATCGCCTGGGACAAGGTCGTCGCCACCATCCAGGCCTTCCCGGCGGATGTCGCGGTGGAGACCATCGTGTCGGTGGACATCACCCGCGGAATGCCCCTGGTCACGCGCTCGCTGCTGCGCCTGCCCGTCGCGAAGGCGCGCGAGTCGCGTTCCGCGCTCACCGCGAAGGTGCGCGGCACCATCCCGTGGAAGGACCTCGTCGGCCACTCTCCGGTCAAGGACTCCGTCGTGCGCCCCGTCGCGACCGACGTCGCGCTGCTGCAGTACACGAGCGGCACGACGGGCAGCCCCAAGGGCGCGACCCTGACGCACGTCAACCTCACCACCAACGCCGCCCAGTCCCGCGCCTGGACGCCCACCGTCCCCCGCGGAACCGCCGTCGTCTACGCCGTGCTGCCCATGTTCCACGCCTACGGGCTCACCCTCTGCCTCACCTTCGCGATGAGCATGGGCTCCCGTCTCGTGCTCTTCCCGAAGTTCGACCCCGACCTGGTGCTGGCCGTGGTCAAGAAGCGGCCCGCCACCTTCCTGCCCGCTGTGCCGCCCATCTACGAGCGCCTCACCAAGGCCGCGAAGGAGAAGGGCGTCTCCCTCGCCGGCATCCAGATCTCCATCTCCGGCGCGATGCCCCTGTCGGCGGCCGTCGTCGAACCGTGGGAGGCCGAGACCGGCGGCTACCTCGTCGAGGGCTACGGCCTCTCCGAGACCTCGCCCGTGCTGATGGCCAATCCGGTAGATCCCGCCCGCCGTGCGGGGACCGTGGGCCTCCCCCTGCCGAACACCGAGGCGCGCGTCGTCGACCCCGAGAACCCGACCGTCGACCGGGCGCCGGGAGTCGCCGGCGAACTCCTCGTCCGCGGACCGCAGGTCTTCAGCGGATACTGGCGCAAGCCGGAGGAGACCGCCGCCGTGTTCGTCGACGCCGCAGACGACGGCGCGGCCTGGTTCCGTACCGGCGACATCGTGAGCATCGACGCCGACGGCTTCGTCACGATCGTCGACCGCATCAAGGAGCTCATCATCACCGGCGGGTTCAACGTCGCGCCGAGCGAGGTCGAGGAGTGCCTGCGCGGCTTCCGTGGCATCGCGGATGCCGCCGTGGTCGGCCTTCCCGACGGCCACAGCGGAGAAGCGGTCGTCGCGGCCGTGGTCCTCGAGCCGGGCACCGCCCTCAACGAGGAGGCGGCGCGCGCGTTCGTGCGCGAGAACCTCACCCCGTACAAGGTGCCCAAGCGCATCGTCGTCGTCGACGAGCTGCCCAAGTCGCTCATCGGCAAGGTGCTACGGCGCCAGGTGCGCGAGCGTCTGCTCGAGTCAGAGCTGTAGGCCGTGCGCCCGTACACTGGGCGGGTGATGAAGCGAACCCCGCGCGAACGTGCCTCCCGGCTGTGGCGCTGGGCCCTCGCCACGATCGCTCTCGGGCTCGTCGCCGGCATCGTCGGCATGCTGATTCCCGGCGTGCTCGCGATCGTCGCCCCCGCCCTGTTCGTGGCAGCGATCGTGGTCGGCGGGATCGCGACGACCATCACGACCCGCAAACCGGAACTGGTGTGGATCGTGGCGGGCATCCTGATCTTCTGGGTCGTCAACAGCGCGATCTACCTGCACCTGCTCGACCTGGCGAACAACACGCTCGCCGACGTCCCGTCGCAGGAGGCCATCGACCTGCTGAGCACGCTCTTCATCGCCGGGGTCGGCGCGCTCATCGTCGCCGGTCTGATCTCGATCGTCGCCTGGGTCGTCCGACCCGGCCGCTGGCTGTCGATGAACGGCCCCAGCGGCCAGTCCTGACGCTCAGCCCGCGGCGGGGATGGGGAAGACCAGGAGGGTGCTGGTCGCGGTCGCCACCACACGGCCCTCGCCATCGGTCACGACGGCGTCGGCGAACGCCACGCGCGAGCCCGGCTTGATCACGGTGCCGACGACCGTGAGCGGGCCGGTCGTCGCGCTCACGGCGCGGAGGTAGCTGACCTTGATCTCGAGCGACGTGTAGCCGACGCCCGCCGGGAGCGTCGTCTGCACGGCGCAGCCGGCGGCCGAGTCCAGCGCGGTGCAGACGAAGCCGCCGTGCACCGAGCCGATCGGGTTGTAGTGCGACTCGTTCGGCTGGCAGGTGAACGTGGCCGTGCCCTTCCCCACCGAGACGAGCGTCATGTCCATCACGCTGATGATCGGCGGAGGAGGGATCTCCCCGTCGATCATGGCCTGCAGGTAGTCGAGTCCCGGCATGGTGGCGGCACGGGCCGCGCCGATCATCGGGTCCTGCCATTCGATCGTGCGGGTGCGTACGGCGTCGTTCTGGGCTGAGGTCATGCCCCAGTGTCGCGCCGCTCGAACGGCTGTGGCCAGTTCACTGTGCCAACCCCACTGTGCGGCATCCGCTCGCGCTGCGGCTACTGGGGATCAGTGACAAAGTCGATGAGCTGCTCGACCCTGCCGAGCAGCACCGGCTCGAGGTCGGCATACGAGCGCACCTGGCCGAGGATCCGCTTCCACGCCCGCGCTATGTCGGCCTGCTCGTCGTGCGGCCAGCCGAGCGCCTCGCAGATGCCGTGCTTCCACTCGATGCCGCGCGGGATGACGGGCCATGCCTCGAGCCCCAGCCTGGCCGGCTTCACCGACTGCCAGATGTCGATATACGGATGCCCCACCACCAGAACGTGGGCGCCGTGCGGACCGCGCGCCACGGCCTCGGCGATGCGGCTCTCCTTCGAGTTGGTGACCAGGTGGTCGACCAGCACCCCGAGCTTCCGGGACTTCGTGGGCCCGAACTGCGCGACGAGGTTCTCGAGGTCGTCGACGCCCTCGAGGTACTCGACGACGACGCCCTCGACCCGGAGGTCGTCGCCCCACACCTTCTCGACGAGCTCCGCATCGTGGCGGCCCTCGACGTAGATGCGGCTGGGGAGGGCTACTCGAGCCGCGGCATCCGCGACCTTGAACGATCCCGACGCCGTGCGCTGGGGGCCGGCCGCCTTCTTCACGGGCGGCCCGAGGGTCACCCGCTGTCCGTCGACGAGGAACCCGCCGCCGAGCGGGAAGGCGCGGATCTTGCCGTGGCGGTCTTCGAGCTCGACACTGCCGCTCTCGATGCGCACGACGGCGCCGACGAATCCGGTCGCCGCGTGCTCGAGCACGAGGTCGCGGGCTGCCGCGACGGTGGGGGCTGCGGCGAGAACGGGGCGCTTGGTGAATCCGGCGAGCGGGTCGCTGCCGTAGCGGTCGTGCGTCACCGGCTACGCCGCGTCGACGGGCGGTGCGAGGTGCAGATACTTCTCGTGCACCTGGGCGCTGGTGTGCCCGGCCGTGCCGTCGATGTGGGTCTGCGGGGAGTCGAACTGCACGACCCACATGCGGGTGGGTCCGCCCGAGTTGGTGACGTTCTGGATGGCCGCTCCGCCGGAGCCGACGATGACGCCGCTCGGCTCGTCGGGCCAGGGCGCAGGGTCGTCGGACGACAGCCCCTCGACGTACACCTGAGCGCCGATGCCGAAATCGTGGTCCTGAATCGGAGTTGTCATGACTCCATCTTCGCCCACGTCGGGCTAGGCGCTCGCCTGACGGGCCGCGCGCGCGGCGACCAGTGCGCGATGCCGGTTCGCCGCGGGCCAGGTGATGAGCAGGGCGAGCATCACGCCGAGCACCGTCCCGAGCGTGTTCGAGGCGATGTCGCGCATGTCGGTGACGCGGTAGGCGAACCAGATGCCCTGGGCGAGCTCGATCCAGCAGGCGGCGAGCACTCCCGCGCCGATGCCCGCCCACCACAGGCGACGCCCGAAGAGCAGGACGACGAAGACGCCCATGGGCACGAACAGGATCACGTTGGCCGCGAACTCCACGATGTTGTAGTTCAGCCAGGCGGTGCTCGCGTTCGACTGGAAGATGTCGAGCAGCACGTAGACCACCGAGTCGGCCCGGAAGTCGTCCGACGAGGGGGTGAGGGTGATCCAGACGAGTCCTCCGAGATAGGCCACCGTCAGCAGGCTGAGGAGGGGATGGCGTCGGAACACCCGTAGATCCTCTCAGGCTCGACCGGGCGCAACGTGGGAGAACAGTGGGTGCGGGGTGTGAACACCCCTGCGCGATCGCTCGACGCGAGGCAGGATGGGTGTATGGAGACACCGCAGATCGCCCACGTGCCCGAGGAATCCCGCTTCACCCTCACTCTCGACGACGAGGTGATCGGCTACGCCCAGTACCGCGACGTCGACGACCAGCGCGTGTTCACACACACCGTCGTCGAGCCGGAGTTCGGCGGGCGCGGCTACGCCACCCGGCTCGTCGAAGCGGCGGTCTCCGACGCGCGCGTCGCTGGCAAGCGCATCGTGGGCGAATGCCCCATGGTCGAGAAGTGGCTGACGAAGCATCCGGAGCTCGACGACTTCGTCGACGCGCCCACGCGCTGACCGTGCTCTGACCGGCCCGCTACGCGACCACGAGAAAGCCCGTGGTGACGAGCTCGCGCACGCCGGGCACGACTTCGGCGAGGAGCTCGTCTTCGTCGACCTCGAGCAGGTGGGCGACGGCGGAGCAGATCGCGCCGAGCGGCAGCTCCCCGTCGCAGGCGCCGACGACCGCGGCGAGGGCGGTGCCGAGCGGGAAGGTGCGGCCGAAGCCGCCGCCCTGGCGCAGGTCCATCACGGTGGGGTGCTCGTCGCCCGGCCAGTAGTGGCGCTCCTCGGTCACGTCGCCGGCCGCGGCGAAGGTCGAGGCGACCAGGGCCGCATCCGTCAGTCGCGTCAGCGTGTCGTGCGCGGCCAGCGTCGCGGCGATGTGGCCGCCGAGGCCGGTGGCGTTGTGCCCCAGGGCTCCGGGCAGGCGTTCGAGCCTGCGGAGCGTGGGGGCGCCGTCGACCGGCCGGCGCAGAGTGATGTAGCCGAAGCCGATGGCGGTGACACCGCGTGCGGCGAAGTCGTCGAGCCAGGCGGCGTAGAGCCGGTCGTACTCGTCGGTGCGCGGCAGGGTGCCGCCGTCGCGGATCCACGTCTCGGCGTAGAGCGCCGCGTCCTGGACCTCGCGCTCGACGATCCACGCGTCGAGGTCCGTGCCGTCGAGCCAGGCCCCGACGCGGTCGAACGCGTCGACGCCGTCGCGGTACTCCCAGTTTCCGAGCAGCTGGGCGACGCCGCCTGGGGCGAGGCGGTCGGCGGCTCCCGCGATGACGGATGCGACCAGGGCGTCGCCCACGAGGCCGCCGTCGCGGTACTCGTATGACGGCACACCGTCGCCGCGCGGGGTGATCACGAAGGGCGGGTTGGAGACGATCTGGTCGAATGTCTCAGCGTCGACCGGCTCGAACAGGCTGCCGAGCCGGAACTCGATGCTCGTGACGCCGTTCAGCTCGGCGTTGAACGCGGCGAGTTCGAGGGCACGCTGCGAGATGTCGGTGGCCACGACGCGTTTCGCGTGGCGGGCGGCGTGCAGCGCCTGGATGCCGCAGCCTGTGCCGAGGTCGAGCACGCTGCCGACCCTCGTGCCGATCATGAGACCGGCGAGGGTCGTCGACGCTCCCCCGACGCCGAGCACGTGGTTCTCGGGGATCGCCGTGCGCAGGGCGGCCTCGCCCAGGTCGGAGGCGATCCACCAGCTGCCCGGTCCGAGCGAGTCGATGAAGGCGTGCGGGCGCAGGTCGAGCAGCGGGGTCGCCGTGCCGCCGTCGACGGATACGAGTCCGAGCGAGACCGCGCCGTCGAGCCCCAGCCGTGGCAGTGCCTCTCCGAGCCGTGCGGCGTCGACGGGGAGGCCCAGCACGAACGCTCCGGCCACGACGGCCACACCGCTCACGCCGTCGACGGCCCGGCGCGCGGGTTCGCGCTGTCCGCGGCGCAGTGCGGCCGCAGCGTCCGCGCCCCACAACGCGTCGACCGTCTCGGCCGTGTAGTCGGCGGTGAACAGGTCGTCGCGGAGCGCGGAGATGAGGTCGGAGGTCACTGCGACATTCAACCCCATGTCGGCCACGGGTTGTGACCGGGCGCACGATTTTCGAGCACCCCTCGGTGCGGGTCAACCCCCGCATCGGCGCGCCCTGCGCGACCTATTCTTAACGCACGATAGGCGGATGTGCCCGACGTGTTCGCCCCCAGACGTCGGAGGTTGTGACCGTGCGCCGTGTCTTCTACCCCAGTGGTTCGGTTCTCACCGGCGACTCGATCGCGCAGGCCGTGCTCGAGTTCGCCGAGGCTCTCGCCAAGGACGGCAGGGCCGACATCATCGAGATCCCCGTGGTGCTCGGCTCCGGCACCACGGGTACGGCGACGCTGCTCGTCAGCCCGGGGAGCCAGTTCGCCAGTGTTACCGAGGAGTCGGAGCTGACAGGGCCCGTCGACGACGTGCTCGTGGCCGACCTGCGCAATCGAGCACGCAAGGTCGCCGCCCATCGGGCCACGACGCAGCCGCAGTTCGTCGACTACTTCGCCGGCCACGACGACTACGAGTAGACGGGCGGTTCGCTCAGCCCTCCGGCTCCTCGACGATGCGCAGCCCGCCCGGGCTGTTCGCGCTGATCGTGAGCGCCTCCAGCCAGAGACGGTTCACGGCGGGCGGCTGGGCGCTCGGATAGTTGAAGTAGAGCGGGATCGAGCGGTGCATCCAGATGCAGCTCCTGCCGTCTCCGACACCGGGCGCGTCCTTCCAGGAGAAGAGGAACCCCTCGTCACGTCGCAGCTTTGCGACGATCACCGCCTGCAGGTGCGCGAGCACCCGATCGTCGAACTCGATCTCCAGATTGGCGTTGCCGTAAACCAGCGTTCCCACGATGCCCCCGCTTTCCACACTCCGTACTACACGCAGGCACGCAGAACCGTGCACCGCTTGGCGTGAGCATACGCTCAAAAAATACGTTGTCTCATTTTTGTGGCTCGGGGGTGGTGCGGCTCGCGCTCGGCGAGTATCGTTCCGCGCTGGCACGGTCTCGGTGATGTGTACACTGTGAACAAGATCAGATCGCACCACGCGCCAGGAGCCCGCTTGACTACCAGCAACGCCACCCCCCTCCGCGACACCTACCGTCACGGAGATCTGCGGCAGGCGTTGCTCGCCGCCGGACTGGAGCTGGCCAGGGCAGGGGGGCCGGCAGCCGTGGTGCTGCGCGAGACGACCAGACAGGTCGGGGTATCCCCCAACGCCGCGTACCGACACTTCTCCGACCGCAACGCACTGCTCACCGCGGTGTCGGATGCGGCCCTCGGCCTCGCCGCCGACTCCATGGTGCGGGAGGTGGAGGCGGTGGCCTCGACCGAGGATCCCGCCGACGACGCCCGGCGTCGGTTGCGGGCGGTGGGCCTCGGATACCTGCGGTTCGCGCGGGAGGAGCCCGGGCTGTTCCGCACCGCGTTCTCGGTTCCCGACGACCTCGCCCGTTCCGGCGACGCGAGCAAGGCCGGCGTGGCAGGGCTCACGCCCCTGCAGGTGCTGAGCGCCAGCCTCGACGAGCTCGAGAGCACCGGCGTGCTCCCTCCCGAGCGCCGCCAAGGCGCCGAGCTGCTCGCCTGGTCGGCGGTCCACGGCCTCGGCATGCTCGTGATCGACGGCCCCCTGCGCGGCCTCACCGAGGAGATGATCGACGGCGCCACCCAGCGGCTGCTCGACATGGTCGAGCGCGGCATCTAGCGGCGACCCCCGGAGGGCGAGGTACGCTGAATCGACCGTCGAGCCCCCGAGGAGATCGTGAAGCCGCTCAGCGAGACCGACATCCGTTCCAGCTTCGTCAACGCCACCCGCGGCGAGATCGACCGCATCCCGCTGCCCGGCCTGCACGAGGTCCTGTGGGACAGCCGCGAGTACCTCGGCTGGCGCGACCCGCAGTCCCGACTCCGCGGCTACCTCGTGCACTGGTCGGGCGACGTTCCCGTCGGCATCGTCCTGCGCGCCTCCGAGGTCGGGCTCACCCGCGGCATCTCCGCCATGTGCGCCCTCTGCCGCACCCCGCAGCCCTCCCACCAGGTCACCATGTTTTCCGCGCCACGAGCGGGCGAGGCCGGACGCAACGGCAACACCATCGGCACCTACATCTGCGACGACCTCGCCTGCTCGCTCATCATCCGCATCACGCCCGCCGCCCAGCCGCTCCACCCCGCCCCCGCCGACATGGTGGCGAGCCGCGCCGAGGGCCTGCTCGAGCGGGTGCGCGCGTTCACCGCCGACATCATGCGCACGGCCTAGATGTCGACGCGCCTCCTCCTGCTCGCCGACACCCACGTGCCGAAACGCGCCAGGGCGCTGCCCGACCGGGTGTGGCGGGCGGTCGACGACGCCGACGTGGTGATCCACGCGGGCGACTGGGTCGACGTCGCCCTGCTCGACGAGCTCGAGGCGCGCGCGAGCAGTGTCATCGGCGTCTGGGGCAACAACGACGGGCCAGACCTGCGCTCTCGACTGCCGGAGGTCGCCCGCGTCGCCGTGGAGGGCATCCGCATCGCCGTCGTGCACGAGACCGGCCCCGCCACGGGCCGGGAGGCGCGCTGCGACGCGGCCTACCCCGACACCGACCTGCTCGTCTTCGGACACAGCCACATCCCGTGGGACACGGTGACGCCGAACGGCCTGCGCCTGCTCAACCCCGGCTCGCCCACCGACCGCCGGCGACAGCCGGTGGCCACGATGATGACGGCGGTGGCGGATGCCGGCCGGCTCACCGCGCTCGCCGTCGTGCCGGTCGAGAGGTAGGGCCGGTCGAGAGGTGACCGGGGCGCCATTCTCGCACCGCGCGCCGACACACGCGAGGGGTTGAAGCCCCCGTATCCCGGTGCCAGCGTGGACTCCGACCGAAGGAGTTCTCTATGTCCGACGACACCGATCTCGACACCATCCGCACGATCATCGACGCCGCCAAGGTGGCCATCCTCACCACGACGAGTACCACGGGCGAGCTGCACAGCCGACCGCTCGCCGTTCTCGATGGCACCTTCGAGGGATCCGTCTGGTTCTTCACCCAGGATCCCAGCCCCAAGTCCGACGACATCGCGGCCAACCCCGAGGTGAACGTCTCCTACGCAGACGGCAAGGGCTACCTCTCGCTCGCGGGCACCGCCACGATCGAGCACAACCCGACCCGGATCGACCAGCTGTGGAACCCCATGGCCGAGGCGTGGTTCGAGAACGGCAGGGAAGACCCGACGGTCGCCCTGCTGCGGGTCGACGCCCGCAGCGCCGAGTACTGGTCGAGCGACAAGCCCGGCATCGTGCGGGCCTTCGAGATCGCCAAGGCGGTGGTCACCAAGTCGGCGCCCGACGTCGGCGAGAACCGCACGGTGGCGCTCTGATCATGGCCGAGCTCACCTTCCGCACCGGCCAGCCTCGCTGGATGGACATGCAGAGCCGCGACATCGACGCATCCATCGCCTTCTACACCGACCTGTTCGGCTGGAACGCCGAGTCGTCGCCGCCGGAGTACGGCGGCTACGTCGAGTTCTCGAGGGACGGCAACACCGTGGCGGGGATCATGCCGCGGCCGGAAGACTCGACCGGCGACGACGCGTGGATCGTCTACCTCGAGGTCGCGGACGCCGCGGCCACCCAAGAGGCCGCCCGCGCGAACGGGGGCGAGGTCGTGGCCGGCGGCGACCTCGGCGAGGTGGGCACGTGGTTCGTGCTGACGGATGCCACGGGAGCACGCATCGGCGGATGGCAGAACGGCAACCACTCCGGCTTCCAGGTGAGGACGGGCCATGGCGCGCCCGTCTGGCACGAGCTGCACACCCGCGACTTCGACCGTGCCGTCTCGTTCTACGAGACGGTGTTCGGCTGGCAGACCGAGGTGCTGGGCGACACCCCCGAGTTCCGGTTCTCGACGCTCGGCTCGGGAGACGACGCCGTCGCGGGCATCTACGACGCGACCGCGGAGCTGCCCGAGATCGAGCCGGCCTTCTGGGACGTCTACTTCGGCGTGGAGAACGCCAACGACTCGGCGGTGCGCGTGACGGAGCTCGGCGGGAGGATGCTCGAACGGGTGGAGGAGACGCCGTACGGCCGCCTCGCCCACGCCGTCGACCCGAACGGCGGCCGGTTCGCCATCATGCAGGAGCCGTGATGGCGCCGGTATGAGATGGAGTCGCCTAGCCTGAAGGCGTGACGATATCTCGAAGGTCCTGTGCCGCGCTAGCCCTCGCGATCGGCACGGCGCTCGCCGTGACATCCTGCACCCTGCCCGCCGATGCGCAATCGACGCCCGACGGCGTCACCAGCCTCGCGAGGTGGGCGGAGTACGACCTCGCCGCGCTGCCCGGCGTCGTAGCCGTCGAGGCCGGCCAGTACAACGAGACCGACGACGTGGGCGCCGACATGCTCGACGCCGACCTCTGGGGAATGGACCTCGACGTGGTCGTCGACCCGCTGATCGGCGCGGACGACATCGCCGCCGTCGCCGAGGCGACGCGCGAGTTCTCTGAGGCGCACGCGGGCGCCGCGGTCTGGGCGGCACGCGTGACCATCGCTCCCGCCACTGAGACCGTCGACGACTCGTCGACACCGGACCGACTGCGGGTCGACGTGTATCCCGAGGTGGTCGGCTCGGCAGGCGAGGCCGCGCGCGCCGCCCTCGAGGTGTCGGCGATCCCCTCGGTCGCGACGGTGACGGTGATGAGCGTCCCCTCGATCCAGGTGACCGAGGCGGCCGACCTCGGCGCCGCGCTCGAGGCCGTCGAGAGGCTGCCGTTCTGGGCCGAGGGCGGAAACCTCTCGACCGTCGACGGCCGGGTCAGGCTCGCGGATGTACCCGAACTGATCACGAACGCCGGCCTCCTGGCGATCGCCGACGCTGCCCGCGCCCACCCCGGCGGGCAGTTCTGGCTGGAGGCGGCGAACGAGGGACCGCGCTACCCCGAGCTCTATGTCGACGGTGTCTCGGCCGACGAGGCCGCCGCGATCGCCGCCCGGTTCCTCGACCCGGCGATGACCGCCGCCACCGCCTCCGCCTACGTGCTCGAGTTCAACATCCGCGCGGTCGGCGCCGAGGGAGCGATCGACACCTACGGCACCTTCGGCGGAGTGCCCTCGCCGTAGCCGTCAGCCCTGGTCTGCGAGCCAGTCCCCGCCGCCCGGCTCGCCGTCACCGCCGAGGGCGCGCTCGCGGAACGCGATCATGTTCATGCGGTTGCCGCAACGCACGCTGCAGAACCGCTTGGAGGCGTTGCGCGACAGGTCGAGCAGCAGCCCGTCGCAGTCGCCGGCCGCGCAGCGCCGCAGCCGTCCGGTCTCGTTCGTGCGGATCACATCGACGAAGGCGAGCGCCGCCTCCACCCCGATGCGCTCGGCGAGCGGCGCCTGCGCGTCGGTCGCGTGCAGGTGCCAGTCGAGTGCGTCGTGACGCACGAGCTGCGGCAGGGCTCGCGCCCTGGCCAACACCTCGTTGACCTCCGCCACGGCGGCGTCGCGGTCGAGGCTCCAGATTCGTCTCAGTCGTTCCCGCATCGCGCGAACCTCGGCGAGCTCGACCTCGTCGAGGTCGACCCGGCCGGAGTACCCGCTCGACGTCACGAGGTCGCCGAGCGCCCTCGGCGAATCGAGCTCGTCGCGGCCGCTCCTGGTCGCTCCTGCGACGGTGTTCGCCAGGTCGACCACGAACATCAGACTGGCTTCTGTGTCAGGGGCAAAATGCAAGTTGACTCCTTACTCACTGCAACACTAACGTCGGTCTCACCAGACATCCACCCCTCACCCGCAGGAGCACTATGAACCGGCCATCGACATCCGTAGGCCTCGTCATCGCGGTCATCGCCGCAGCGACCTTCGGCACATCGGGCGCGCTCATCAAACCCCTGCTCGAGGCGGGATGGAGCCCGGCCGCTGCGGTCACCGTGCGGGTGCTCATCGGCGGAATCGTGCTCGCGCCGTTCGCCCTCTTCACCCTGCGCGGCCGCTGGTCGGTGCTCTGGCGCGGGCGGTGGCGCGTGCTCGGCATGGCGCTCGTCGGCGTCGCGGGCACGCAGCTCGTGTACTTCGCGGCGATCCAGCGAATCCCGGTGGGCACCGGCATCCTCATCGAGTACATGGCGCCCCTGCTGCTCGTCGCCGTGGCCTGGGCGATCACCCGGCATGTGCCGAAAGCCGTGGTCCTCATCGGCTCGGTCGTCGCGCTCGCCGGGCTCGTGCTCGTCGTCTCGCCCGGCGGCGCAGGCAGCTTCGACCTGCTCGGTCTCGGATTCGCGGTGCTGGCCATGATCGGCTGCGCGATCTTCTACGTGATCGCCGCACGCCCCAGCGAGGGGCTGCCGCCCGTCGCCCTCGCCGCGGCGGGCCTGCTCATCGGGGGAACCGCGCTCGGCCTCGTCGGCCTGGTCGGGATCGTGCCGTTCACCACCTCGGCCGACGACGTGACGATGTTCGGCAGCGACGTCGTCTGGTGGGTCCCCCTCCTGCTCGTCGGCGTGATCTCGACCGCGATCGCCTACGCCGCGAGCATCACCGCGAGCGAGATCCTCGGGTCGCGGATCGCATCGTTCGCCGGCCTGCTCGAGGTCGTCGCGGCGACGTTCTACGCCTGGCTGCTGCTCGGCGAACAGCTCACGCTGCCGCAGTTCATCGGCGGAGCGCTCATCCTCGTCGGCATCGGATTCGTGCGGTCGGAGAAGACGGATGCCGCGGAGCTGATCGCCGAGCCCGATCCGGCGGTCCCCGTCCGCACCGCCCGGTAGAGAAGGTGCGGCGCGGGTGAGCCGACCCGCCGGACGCCGGCTTCGGACGCAACGGCGCCGCCAGTGAGCGCGTCCGCGGTGTGAGTGGCGGCAGATCGCTGTCCAGTGCGCTTCGGAAGAGCAATCTGCCGCCACTCACCCTCTTCGAGGTGGACGACCGCGGCGAGATCTAGCTGGCTACGAGGTCGACAGCACGGATAGCACGTTGCCCGCCGGGTCCCGGAACCAGGCGATGTCCGGCCCCTCGCCCTTCACCACTCCACGGGCGTCGCCCACGCCGGGGTAGATGTCGGTCTTCACGCCCCGCGAGTTCAGGTCGTCGACCGCGGAGTCGACGTCGTCGACCTCGAAGTTGAGGATGGTGAAGGATGCTGGCTCGTGGTCCGGCTTGACGTAGGCGAGCACTGTCGCCCCGCTGTCGAGGTTGAGCTCGAGGAATCCCATGTCGTTCTCCGTGACGGCGAGACCGAGCGTCTCGCCGTAGAACTTCTTCGCGGCGGCCGCGTCGTCGATGGAGAAGCCGCTGAAGGCTCCGCTGGGTGTGAACATCACTGTTCCCTTCGGTGGAGTGCAATGTGGTCACTGTCCACATTGCCGGGTCCGGGGTGATTAGTCCACCCCCGAGGACGCAACTCTTCGCGAGCGGAGCCGCTACGCGGCCGGCGCGTAGTGGCGGCGCAAGAGGGCACGCTCGACCAGCGTCCACGTGGTGGTCACGGTGAGGTACACGGTCGCGGCCAGTGGCACGAGCGCCGCGAAGAGCACGGTGATGAACGGCAGCCAGCTGAGCACGGAGTTCACCCGCGCCATGGCCGGAGCCGCGTCATCCGCCGGTCGGTTGAAAGCGAGCGCCACGCGGCGCGACGTGAACGCCACGGCAGCGATGACGACCAGCAAGGCGGCGTAGACGAGAAGCTCCGGCCCGATCGCCCCGGTCGTGAGGAGGTGCGTGAACGAGCTGGCCAGCGGCGCGCCGAAGAGGTTCTCGGCGAGGAGCCCGTTGTCGTGCCCGTTGATCGTCGGCAGGATGAACAGCCCGTACACGATCGAGAGCACGGGCGCCTGCGCGAGTGCGGGCAGCACGCCCGCGATCGGGCTCGCCTTCTCGCTCGTGTAGAGCTCGAGCATCTTCTTCTGCAGCAGCTCCGGGTTCTTCTTGTACTTCTTCTGCAGTTCCTGCAGGCGGGGCGCGAGACGGCGCCGGGTGAACTCGGCGCGCACCTGCGAGGCGCCGACGGGGATGAGCAGCAGGCGCAGGGCGAGAGTGATGATGACGATCGCCAGGGCGGCACTCGCGCCGCCGGCGATCGGGTCGAGAGCGTGCTGCAGGCCGGCGACTATGCCGTAGGCGGCGTCGAGCACGGCGGCGATGGGTCCGAAGGTATAGATGTCCACGGTGAAGGTGTCCTCGCGTTGGGAGTGAATGGGGGCCGTGTGGCCGCGCATCCGCTCGATAGCGAAGGACTACGCGACCGCGGTGGCCTGCGAGGGGGCTCGGGTGCGGGGGCGTCCGGCGGTGTCCGGATGCTGCGGCTCGGGCATGCCCACGAGCGACTGTCGGTGCTCGGGGGCGCGCTCGCCCACACCG
>Ga0247817_10000449_pt1 | contig 23259 bp, 22 predicted proteins | sample UWRJL212509R1_FD_178010 | JGI IMG/M metagenome (GOLD analysis project Ga0247817, IMG submission 178010) | Plant litter microbial communities from Arlington Agricultural Research Station in Wisconsin, United States - UWRJ-L212-509R-1 | ecosystem: Environmental > Terrestrial > Plant litter >...
TGCTGTAGCTGGTATTGTAGTTGTTTCCTACGAAGATCATGCTGTTGGTATTATGGAAGAATTTGAAAACGGGAGCGGAAAATTCACCGAAGTGACGCTATACCCTAATGTAACTATTGCAGACGCCGGTATGATAGAGAAAGCAAATGCGCTGCATCACGAAGCAAACAACATGTGCTTCATTGCAAACTCATGCAATTTTGAGGTAAAGCATGAGCCTATTACGAGGTACTAGCTTCTAGTTACCAGTTGCTAGACGAGGAAACTACGCAGACTGAATATATAGTAAATAAAAATTCGAGAACAGCAGTAAAAAATTAAACACTTGGCATAAACTAAAAGAGAGGCTCAATGAGCCTCTCTTTTAGTTTATATATGAATAACAATCATATTATTCTTTAACAATACGCTTCATACTCATGCCCTGATCGGTGATGATTTCGAGCATATACATTCCTGATGCAACATCTGATAATGATAGCGGAAAGGATGAATATTCTACACTACCCAATTCTTTTGTAAGAACATGTTCGCCCAATGCATTATATACGTTAACAGATACATTACTAAACGTTCCATTTATCTTAACCGCGATATCCTGCTTCGTTGGATTCGGACTGATTAAGATTGCATCCGATGCTAATAGACCAACTGTTCCTGTTGCCAATGTACCTGTACCTGAAAATTTCAATATAAATGGAGAACCGGTTACATTACTTGTTATGATTGCATTTCCTGCTGCAGTAGTAATACTAACTGGCTTAAACACTACAGAAAACGTTTTTGAACCACCTGCCGCAATAGAGGTTGCTGTAAAGGCTTGTGATAGCTCAAACGGACCTGTTAGTGTAAGATCACTAATAGATAATGCTGCATTACCTGTATTGGTAATGGTAATAACTTCGGCATTGCTGGTGCTTCCCTGAATGGTCTCAGGAAATTCCAATACAGAACCATTGCTGGTATAAATAGTAGCCCCTTGAGTAATTTTTATTATTGGAACTAGAGCAGTATTTACAGTACCATTTACATTCAGCAAAAAAGGAGAGCCGGTAACGTTATTTGTTATCGAAACGTATCCCGTAGTAATACTCGTAGTAACAGGTTTAAATACCAGTGAAAATGTTTTTGAATCACCTGAAGCGATAGAACCTCCAGTGAAAGCTTGTGTTAATTCAAAAGGTCCTGTTACTGTTAAGTCACTTATCGTTAATGCTGCATTGCCTTCATTTCGAATAGTAAAAACTACTTCAGGACTTGCTGTACCTAGTGCAGTAGCAGGATAAACATATCCAGTTGCATTATTGTAGTATTCAGTTAAATTTTGCAGAATTTTTATTTTCGGAACTGGAGGTAGTGTTTCATAACCCGAAAGTGAAATCGAAAACGAAGATATGCCAGAAGCAGATATCATTGCAGTACCTGAATTATAGGAATTGGCCGGTTTAAAGACCACGGCAAATGTTATTGAACTACCTACCGCAATTGAAGTTGTAGAAAACGCCTGCGTTAATTGAAAAGCGCCGCCGAATAACTGAACATCAGATATGGATAACACTTCAGTGCCTATATTGGTAATGGTGAAGATAACCGGAGCACTGGTAGTCCCTTTTAGTGTAGCTGGGAATTCAAAATTTTTGCTTGTGGCACTAAAAACCGTTGCACCTTGACTTACTTTCATCTGAAGTGCTGGGGGAGCTTTTCCTGTACCTGAAAGATTCAACATAAATGGTGTACCTGCATTACTTGCAAAACTAATCGTACCTGTCTGTATACCTATCAGGGTAGGTTCGAATACAAATGAAAACATTCCAACCTCACCAGCATCCAAATAAGCTGGAAATTGTCCGATTTGATGATACGGTCCTGTTATCACAGGTTTATCTAGAATAAGTCTGACTTTTCCCGTGTTTCTTATTTTTAATTCAACTACATAACTTTGCTCACCTATTGCAAATCGACCAAAATAATATGGATCACCGTTACTGGTATACGTTTTATTTCCTTCTTCTACACTTAACGAAGGAACCAATCCCATTGCAGAAACATTTATAATGTATGTCAGATTTGAAGGGTCATTTGTTTTAATAGTAATAACCCCTTCATTAATACCTGCATTCGCAGGAGTTGCTGTAATTGTAAACGTTGATGAACCATCTGCGTTAATAGTTGCTGGCGAAGCAGATGTATTTATTTGAAATCCTGAAGTACCTGTAATTGAATTGATAGTTAACGGAACGGACCCTTCATTTACAAGTGTAATAGTCATTGGGCTTGCAGCAGTACCTGTTAGTGCAGAACCTACCAAAACTGAAGGTGTATTATTTGAAGGAATTACATCTGTTTCCTTAAGCACCTGCAGGAATGGCTGATTAAGAAGTTTGCCTTTAACAGTTAGATTTAATACAAATACCGGGGTATCCAGGTCATTGGTTTCTATTGTAACTTTACCTGTATTTATTCCCGCATTTTGTGGCGTTGCAGTAATTGTAAATACTGAAGAAGAACCCGGAGCTATTGGACTTGCCGGACTCAAAGCACTTACAACAAACCCTGAGCTTGCTGTTATAGATTTAATAAGTAATGGAATCGTTCCAGAATTTTTTATTGTTATGGTTTGTTTTTCAGTTGACTCGGTATTAATGATTGCTGAGCCAAATGATAATGCAGGTGTTTGGTTTGAAGAAATAGAAGTAACACCGTTCAATACTCTTAATACTGCTTTTTTATCACTTCTATTTGCATATTGTACTGCTCCGGTTAAAAATACAAGTGGAGCATTCCAGTTGATGGCAACTTCATTTGTTGAATAACTGTCTTGAACATCTACATAGTTTGATCCTCCACCTACAAGCCATCCGGGCACTGGCTCTACAACTCCATCCGAAGCAGAAATCCTGTCATGAGGGTGCATAGGTGTTTTACTTCCAAATCCAGTTACAAAACTATAGCTCGTCCCATTTTTCCCCAACACATAGTCCAATATAAAAATTGCAGAATTCAGATATCCTCTATCTTTTGTTAACTGATAAGCACACATATCCATCATGCCAGCATTCAATGCAAATGAATTCCCACCCCATTCGCTATTGAACAGACTTACATATCCTGCATTTGATCGGGTATTACTAGCAAAGCCAAGTAATTTATTTTTAATCGCTGTTGTATCTGCCAGGCCAATGGCAGTAAGGTTTTTTCTATGAAGTACCAATGACATAAGGCCAACACTATTCACTTCATACCATTTAGGCACAAAATCACACAATGTCCAATAGTTAGGCACATAATAGCCTTCATTTTTTGTAGATATATATAATTCTATTCCTGCCCAGGATTTTTCATCAGACTGACTGGCATATTCTCCTGTGGTTATACCCGATGGATTATTTCCAGTGCCTAGAGTTGCAGTAGTTGTATAGGCCTTCTTCGAAGCTTCAAGACACTTATTTGCATAAACAGGATCATGAGGAAGATATATTCTATAAGCGACAGCCATAACAGCTGCAAATCCATAGGTAGACCCTTTCGACTTACCAACCATATAACGCTGTGCCTGATCTTCAGCAGGCATTACAAAATCACTAAAGGCTGCTGTGGTTTTCTTATCATATACACCACCATCATATGGATCCTGCATCGTTAGCATCCAATCCAGATTCCATTTTATTTCATTGAGGATGTCAGGTATTCCGTTTCCGCTTTCAGGAATATTCAATTTTAATGTATCATAATACGATTGAAAATGTTCGTAAGCAGACAATAACGTATAAGTTGTAATATTTGAATTCACAACATAACAATTATAATCACCTGCATCATACCAACCCTTAGGTGAAGATACAATTGTACCCACAGGCCTACCAACACTTGCAGCAGAAGAATGGATCATCACTTGTGTATCGGGGTGGCCAGCAGCACGCGCATATACGCCTCCTTGTGCAGCAGTAATGGCTGTAGATGCTCGTTTGTAATAATAACCTTTCATGGAAGCAGATGAAAGATCTTTTAAAACGTCAGCATTTATTTTGAACGGAGCAGAATAACCAACACCAGGAACAAATAGCACATAAGTACCTGCAGTTGCAAATGAACTAAAATCAGCAATACGGGAAGTACCAACTGTGCCGGTGAAATAATTGGTTGTATGATCCAATGATTGTAAATAAAAATTAGTTAATGGCTCAGTGCCATCGATAAAAACTTTCTTTTCTAAATTCGGATAATAGCCAATTTGATTCAAACGTATATCATAGTTGATTGTCTGAGTTTGGCTATATGCACTTATTGATATTATTGAAAGAAAAAATAATACGACTAGTGGCTTGATTAAAGAAAATTTAAAATTGAGCATGCAGTGTAATCCTGGTAAATTATTCATCCGTATCTATACGATTAAAATAAAATTATAGTTTCATTCAATATATGAATAATCTATAAATTTATGATAGAATATTTGGAATGGGGCAAACAAATTAAAATTCAAAATACTATATAATATTCATATACAAAACTTTACCAAATTATTATACATTATTTAACTCTAATTCAATATAATTTTACTTCATAATAAATCCATGCCCATAAAAAATATTTTCTAAATACCCTTTAAATGTAAAAACTTCAATACCAAATTTGAATGAGCTTTTACTCATCATATCAGGTCTCACTCTATAAGATAGTATGGCTTTGTCAAATGCTTCTTTTGAAATTCCTACATAACTATTTTTTATAAAATCATAACGAATCACCTTACCTTGAGAATTAACAATAAGTGCTACCGATATTTGCCCTGGATATGCATTCAATGGAAGACTATTTTCTAAATATTTAATAAAATCATCATAAATAAATACGTTGTCGAATGTTTGTATTTTTTTGTAATCACTATTCGTTGATAAAAAACTACTCACTGAATCCTGCAAACTACTCTCTTTAATCGGCAATCGTTTAACAATATATACTACCTTTTCTACAACTACGTCTTTATCAATTTTAATTGATAAATTCATGCTTTGAGTAGAGTTGCCTTGGACATCATAACTTCCATTAGAAGCTTTAAATTTGACATAGGCTTTATTCGTTTCATCAATTGGCACAGACATTCCATTTTTTTTCACCTGGGCATCCTGTGCATTACCAAGATCAATGTATAACATATAAAATTCTCCGGGGTAAACTGTATCGGATGAAATAACAATTGAATATTTCTCTCTATTAATGACATGTTGTGCTTTTAAAGAAATGATCATTAAAAGTAAGAGGATACTAACAATACTTTTCTTCATAAATCATGTAGTTGTTTAAATCTAAAATACATTATTCTTAATATCTCTTCTATAAAAAAAATAACTAATTGTGGTATAGATTTTAATAGTCATATAGTTTACTGAAATTATACCATAGAGTACCCAAAACAGTAATTGAACAGAGACATAAATAAAATTTATTAAAGCAAACGACAATGGAATACATCAAAGTGAAACGAATTTACACGTGCTGTAATCCATTGCCGTTACTAAAAGTGTTAGAAAAATTACACTTCCACCAAGCCTGCAACCATACCGCCAAGGGTATTCATAGCTTTACGCATGGTTGCTTCTTCTACATTTGAATAATTCAAACGCAAGGTTTGTGAATCGGGATTGCTTGCATAAAATGCATCCCCGGGAACAAAAATAATATCCTGCTCAATTGCTTTTGCTAACAATTCACGTGCGCTAATTTCTTCGGGCAATGTAACCCACGCAAACATACCTCCTTGCGGATGTGTATATTGTATCGTAGATGGAAAATATTGTTTCAAACAACTCATCATCGTATCTCTTTGAAAGCGGTAGGTATCTTGTATGGTTTTAATATGTGCATCCAATGAATATTCTGTTAAGAAACAATACAAAATATGCTGAGTTAAATTTCCGGAATGTAAATCCGATGCTTGTTTCATAATCGTTGCTTTACGAATGATCTCTTCGCTCGCTACCATCCATCCCAAGCGCAATCCCGGTGCAATGGTCTTAGAAAATGAACCCAACAAAATTGTTTTCTCGGGCATATAACTATACAACGGAGGCAATTCTTCTCCATCAAAGAAAATATCTCCGTATGGATCATCTTCAATTACAATTGTATTGTATCTGTTCAATATCCGCATTGCCTGTTCGCGAATTTCTGCACTGTATCGTATACCGGTAGGGTTTTGAAAGTTTGGAATGCTGTAAAACAATTTGATCGGATTTGACCACAATTGCTCTTCCAGATCATCTATATCTACACCATCTGCATTCAATTGCACTTCTTTAAATTTTGGCTGAAACATAGATAAACACTGCAAAGCACCTAAATATGTTGGCCGCTCCATCAATACCTGTTCACCTGGATTAATAAATATTTTACCGATCAAATCCAATGCTTGCTGAGAACCATTGGTAATCAAAATCTGCTCTGGTGGAATATCTAACTTGAACCGCTGTCGATACCGTTGAGAGATAAATTCCCGCAATGGGTAATAACCCTCCGTTGCCGTGTATTGCAAAGCCTGCATTCCTTCTTGCTGGAACACACGTGTTGCACAGGATTCTAATTCTTTTACTGGAAAGAATGCAGGGTTAGGCAATCCTCCTGCGAAGGATGTAATGGCAGGGTTTGATGCCACCTTCAATATTTCACGAATGAAGGACTGGGGAACGTGGTTTACACGATCAGCAAATAGATTTTGTGTTGTTAGCGTTTTCATATATGTATTGTTTAATTGTGACAAACAAAAAAGGTCCCGCTTTCTGCGGGACCTTTCAATAAATTAGTAATATGATTACTATATATTATATTATCCCACTCAGACTCGAACATAGACTGCCACGACCGCCACTGCCAGAAGCGCGATTGAAGATGTTGATGTAAGTGTGTGTGATAAAATCATAGTTAAAATTCAGTTAAATAAAAAAACCCGACCAAATCTGGACGGGTTCTTTTTATATAGTTTACAGATGATATACCTATATAGCCCGTCTACTCGCATATGCTGCGACTGCTGAAAGGACTGATAGAGTATGTTTCTGTGTTGTGTTCATAATTCAAAGGTAGAAACTATTTTTTAATATTCAATATTAATGAAAATATTAATATTTTTAAATAAACTTTTAAGGTTTATAGAGAGCACTAAAGCGGCCTCATTTCAAATTGCGTTAAGAAATTTTGGTTCATGGAGCTTTTTGAACGCTACAACTAATCCCTTTTCCGGGATGATTTTGTAGCGTTCGCGGAATGAACCAAAATTTTAGCTTATTTGAAATCAGCCTTGATCTTTTGGCTCTTTTGTATTAAAGCCTGTCCCGCACCAGCGGGGACAAAAGAACAAGGATTAAAAAAGAAAGATACATTCTATTAAGAAAGAAAAACTGTTCATTATCTCAGACTAGACATAATGTATTTATTCATCATCCGGAATAACTTCATTTGGATATCGCTTTTTCAACTCACCTCTTTTGACTCCGTCAATAAAGCTTTTCCAGGCAAATGGATTGGTTAGCGAAAGTGTAGGTGCATAATATTGATTTTGGGTTTGCAAAGTCTGTTGCTGCAAATAATATTTATGATTGGCACTCGCATCTTCTCCTAAATTATACATCATGCGCTTCAATACCTGCTCATTTAAATTGTTGTGCATGTTTGAATAGTCCTGTTCAGGAAGATTCAGCGATAAAAATGCTTCTTTGAATAAACGTTCTGTTGGCCAGGGAGTAATTTCAACGATTGGTGTATAAAATGTATCTTCTAATATTTCAATAATGACAGATACTTTATCCTCCAGTGTATAAGGAATTACAAATGTTTTTTCCTTAAATCCAACCGATTTAATCATTACACTATCGCCGGTCAGAGCAGCCATTGAAAAATATCCAATCGCATTAGACATTGTACCTCTTCCCTCTTTGGGAACAAAAATATAAACTCCAGGAGTACCATAAGCACTATCACCCGAAACAATCAATCCTGAGAATTGTATAATTTTTCGGGGTGATTGGGCCTGAGCAACACCAAACAATAGCATCATTCCTAAACATGCTATTACTCTAGTAATTAAGTATTTTTTCAAAGATTATTCTGATTTGACATACAAGTTAAAAAAATCCGTTCATCATTACTATCTATAACTCTTCTAATAGTGAATTATTGTCTAAAACAAGGGTTTTCCTCTAAGTATTTAAGTATATTTGATTGAGCGAATATACATGATACGAGTAAAAACTGTTGATATTCAAAAGGGCGCTGAAATCTTAAAAGCTTTCAGCGACGAATCCAGAATACGAATTCTGAATCTCATTTTAATAAATGAAGAGATGTGTATTTCGGATCTGGAATTGATATTGGATTACACACAAACAAAAACTTCCCGCCATCTAAGTATTTTAAAATCCATTGGTTTGGTCAAATATCGAAAAGTAGATCAATGGGTGTACTATTTTATTAACGAAACGTATATAGACATACTGAAACAATTATTCCTGCTTTTTGGAAAAGAACCTCAGTTGTACAAAGACCTGATTGAATACCGAACGTTGTATGCGAACAATGAATTAGCGATCCGTAAACAACACATTAAAAAGAAAATATATAGGGTACCGGATTTGTAAGGCAGAACTGAAGTGCTCTATTATTGGGGCGATACCCCAAGCTAAGTTCTGGCGCGAGTCTTAGCGAAGCGGGACTCGTGTCGTTCATTTAGCAGTCTTTGACTGCAATTTGTTTATTTAACATGTAGTCAAAGACTACGAAATGAAGACACCAGTCTGAAGACTGGCGCCAGATTGAGCACTAGGATAAATATAACCAATAAGTTAAATTATCGACCCACATTACTGAAATCTATATGAAATTTAAAAAACACGTTTTCATTTGTACCAACGAACGCCCGGATGGAAAAGAATGTTGTGGTGAGAAACGCGGCATGGAACTCGTCGAATCTTTTAAAAAAGAAATTAAAAATAGAAAATTAGCAATAGAAATTCGTGCCCAACGTGCAGGCTGTATTGATGTGTGCGCACACGGACCAGCATTGGTGGTATATCCCGAAGGTATCTTTTATGGAAAAGTTACTCCGGAAGATGTGCTGGAAATTGTTGAAAGTCATTTGGTAAATAACATTCCTGTAGAACGTCTCAAATTAAACGTATAATATGCCAACGTATAAAACTGTCTTCTTTGATCTGGATCATACTCTGTGGGATTTCAATCTGAATTGTGCTGAAACGCTACTTGAATTGTATTCTATTTATGAACTGGAACAGTTTGGCTTTTCTATTCCTGACTTTCAGAAAACATACCGCCACATCAATGATTCTATGTGGGAAGGTTTTCACCGCAATGAAGTAACGAAAGAAGAGCTGCGGACAGAACGGTTTCCAAGAACGTTTCAAATGCTTGGCATTGAAGCTTACAAAGTGCCGACCCGCTTAGATACTCATTTCATTGAACTGTGCCCGACAAAACCACATGTACATGTAAATTCGTTTGAGATCCTGGACTACTTAAAAGAAAAAGGTTATTCGCTGCATATTATTACAAATGGTTTTTCAGAAACACAGCATGTTAAAATGAAACATTCAGGTTTGGAGAAATACTTCGAATCATTGATTCATGCAGATCATACAGGATACAAAAAACCCGAACCGCAAATATTTGAATACGCACTTCAAACCACCGGCAGCAGTGCAAAAAGCAGTATTATGATTGGCGACGATTTGTATGCAGATGTATTGGGTGCGAAACAGCAAGGCTTTGGACACGTATTCTATAACCCTGATAAAAAAACGCATAATGAAGAAATTCAATTTGAAATAACCAATTTGATTGAATTGAAATACATCTTATAATTTATTTTCAAACTGTATTGTTGTATGACGCCGCTAGCCGCTATGAAAAATGAAGATGTATTGCAATACGGTCCAGGCTCGAAAGAGCGGGAAGAAATTAAAGCAGCATTGCAGCATTTAAAATCTTCGGAAGTACTCATTCCCATGATCATAAATGGAAAGGAAGTATTTACAAACAATAAAATACGTATATCTCCGCCACATGAACACCAACATACACTTGGCCATTTCTGCGAAGGTAAAGGTGCGCACGTTTCTGAAGCTATTGCAGCTGCGCTGCATGCCAAGCATAATTGGGCATCAAAATCATTAGAAGAACGTGCCGAAATATTTTTAAAGGCTGCGGATCTGATCGCCACAACATATCGTGCAGAGATCAACGCTGCAACCATGCTGGGGCAATCCAAAAATGTATATCAGGCAGAGATCGATTCGGCTTGTGAGCTGATCGACTTTCTCCGTTTAAATGTACAGTTTGCAAGAGAGATCGAAACCATACAACCCTTTTCTCCTGAAGGAATAAAAAACCAATTGATCTATCGGCCATTAGAAGGATTTGTATTTGCATTAACGCCATTCAACTTTACTGCAATTGCGGGCAACCTCCCCTCCGCTCCCGCATTGATGGGCAATACCATCGTTTGGAAACCTGCATACACGCAAATATATTCTGCCCGGATCATTATGAAAGTTCTGATGGAAGCGGGTTTGCCGAATGGTGTGATCAATCTCATATTCACCGACGGACCCATTACAGGTGACATCGTTTTCCAGCACAGACAATTTGCAGGCTTGCATTTCACAGGCAGTACAGCAGTATTCAAGCACATTACAAAAACGGTGTATCAAAATATCGACATCTATCAAAACTTCCCTCGCATTGTCGGAGAAACCGGCGGGAAAGATTTTGTACTGGCGCATGCGGATTGCGATGTAAAAGCTCTTGCCGTTGCATTGATCCGAGGATCGTTTGAGTACCAGGGACAGAAATGCTCTGCTGCTTCCCGAGCATACATTCCTGCTAGTATATGGCCAACACTTCAGGAACTGATGCTTGATATGATATCCAATATCAAAGTGGGTACCGTTGAAGATTTCTCTAATTTTGTAAATGCTGTGATCGACAAAAAAGCATACGACAAAATTGTAAACTATATTAAATATGCGAAGTTGTCTCCTGACGCAAAAATAATTGCCGGGGGAACTTATGATGACTCTATCGGATATTTTATTCAGCCAACCATTATTGTTACCACAAATGCAGCATATAAAACTATGACAGAAGAGATCTTCGGTCCGGTTTTAACAATTTACATATACGAAGATAAAGACTGGAACAATGTTCTCACACTCGTTGATACAACTACCGAGTATGCACTAACAGGAAGTATCTTTGCAAGTAATGTTACACATATTGAAGAAGCAAAAAAAGCATTGTGTTACAGTGCCGGAAACTTCTACATCAACGACAAACCTACCGGTGCGATCGTAAACCAACAGCCTTTTGGCGGAGCACGTTTGTCTGGCACAAATGACAAAGCTGGCTCTATCTTAAACTTATTGCGTTGGGTAAGCCCGCAGGTGATTAAAGAAAATCTTGCACCACCGCATGACTTCACATACAACTGCATGAAGCTTTTTTAATGAAACAAAAACCTCAGCATATTCCTGTATATTCCATCGATACGTTTTCCAAAAAAACGAATGATGAAACCTTGTATAATGTTGAGATCTTCAATAAAGACCGTGACTTTAAAGTTGCATATCCACACAGGCACGATGATTTTTATGAGATCCTTTTTGTAACACACGGTACAGGAACATATACCATCGACCTCCAGGAATATAAGATCAAGCCCAATACTGTTTTTTTCCTTTCACCCGGACAAATTCATGAAATAGAATTTTCGGAAGATATAAATGGGTATATCTTTTTATTCAGCTCGGCTTTTTATTTATCGAACAAATCTGATCCGTATAAGTTATTTGAATTCCCTTTTTTCTATTCGTTGAAATACGACAATCCACCGTTGTATCTTCAAAGCAAAGAAGCGATCGAAGAATTGGATTCGTTGTTCAAAAAAACACTGATTGAAGTAAACACAAATGCCATTGATAGCAAAGAAGCGACACATGCCTTGCTTGACCTGATATTGATATCGTGTAAACGCTTGTATCCGCAGCCTGAAGGTACACAATTGAAAAAAGGACATATACTGATCAAGCGATTCAAACAATTGATAGAAGAAAAATGCACTGAAAATATTGGTGTGAAAGAATATGCAGACATTCTACAAGTAACGGCGAATCACTTAAGCGAAACGGTTAAAGAGTTCACCGGCCGTACACCTACTGACTTCATTAACGATAGAATGGTCTTGGAAATAAAACGTTTGTTAACACACACTCAATATACCGTTCAGGAAATCGCCTTTCAATTAAACTTCGCTGACCAATCGTATTTTTCAAAATATTTCAAAAAAATTACCGGAGTATCGCCAAGTGAGTTTAAGAAAACAATTATAAATTATGAGTTATAAATTATGAATACAATATGCATTAAGGAAAATTAATTCATAATTCATAATTACTTTACCGTTTTAAGCCACTCAGTCAATGCTGTTTTTTGTTCCGGTGTTAACTTAGCTTCGCCATGCATGATTGTGTAAGAAGATAAAGGCATTTCTCCTTCTTCAACTTCTGAATACATTTCTTCCAGTTTGTGATCTTGTCTTTCTTTTTTATACGTTCCCCAGATCGAATAATTCAAGTGTTTGCGGCCATCATTCACATGTTCTTTCGCCCACCACGAAATAGGTGCTATATTAAAATACCAGGGATATGTTGTTTCATTTGAGTGACAGTCATAACAAGCAGTTTTTAACAAACTCACTATTTCCTCCGGCGCGTTCGTTAATGTTATAAAATCATTTTGAATTTCAACAGGTGGGTTTGTTTTATCTACCCGGACAAATTGAATCAAAACAAGGAATGCGATAAGTCCGATAATGATTTTTTTCTTCATGATTAATTAATGGTTATCTCTGGTGTTAGCTGGTTGTTATCTTTGCTCTGCTGTTGTTGGTGTTTCTGCCTGAGCAAATGAATGATACTGATTGGAAAGTTTCGCAGAGCACCAGCAACTTCGACTGTTTGTAATAGCTGCATAATATTGTTGGTGCTCCGCGTTATTACCTTCCATTATGCTAGATAGAGCTGGTGGAAACACCAACAACGGTAGTTTTTATTTTTTTAATTAATAATTTATAATTATAAAAGCGGCATCAGTGTCTCTAACCCCATACCCCTGGAACCTTTCAGTAATATTGTACTATCTCTAAGCGGATTTGCTTCAAGATAAGTCAGTACTTCAGGCTTCGTTTCGAAGTAGTTTGCAGAAGGACATTCTGCAAACGCTGCCTGCATGTGTTTACCAACAAGTATAATTTTTGTATCTGTAAGCAAATTCAGTATAGCACCAATCGTAGTATGCTCCATCTCACTCTCATCGCCTAATTCATACATATCACCCAGGATCATTACTTTATTTTCCTTATTCATAGAAGCAAAGTTTTCGATGGCTGCGCGCATCGAGGTTGGGTTGGCATTGTATGAATCCAGGATTATTTCGTTGTGTGCAGTCTTTGCAATCTGAGAACGGTTGTTTGTGGGGTCATATTGCTCGATCGCCTGATTTGCGGCAATAGATGGTACACCAAAATATTTACCTATACATAAAGCTGCAAGGATGTTGTCGAAGTTATAATCTCCGATCAATCTTGTTTCAACCAATTCTTCATTCCCTGCAACAAAGGTTACAAATGGGTCACTCTTTAGAAATTTAGCGTTGTAAAAATCACTGCTTCTGCCGTATAATACCGGCGATTCAAAAGAAGACATTTCCATTAAATGTTCGTTTCTGGAATTAATAAAAGCAATACCATTCGTTTCTAATAAATATTGATACAGCTCACCTTTACCTTTTTTCACGCCTTCAAATCCACCGAAACCTTCTAAGTGTGCCTTGCCGACATTATTGATCAAACCATAATTCGGTTCAACAAAACTGCAGTACGAAGCAATTTCCTTTTGATGGTTCGCTCCCATTTCCACGATACCGAATTCTATGGTTTCATCCATTGCCAACAAGGTCAATGGGATACCGATGTGGTTGTTTAGGTTGCCAACGGTGGCATATGTCTTATATTTTTTGCTCATTACAGCATTGACTAACTCTTTGGTTGTGGTCTTTCCATTGGAGCCTGTAATGGCCAAAATCGGGATACCGAGTGTGCGACGGTGCAGATTGGATAATTCCTGAAGTGTAGTCAAAACATCGTCGACCAATACATAGCGATCGTCCTTAACTACCTCTGGTTCATCTACTATAACATAGGAAGCCCCCATTTCGAGTGCCTTTTCTGCAAAAGCATTTCCATTGAAATTCGGACCTTTTAACGCGAAGAATAAATCGTTCTGATTTACTTTTCTGGTATCAGTTGTTACCGTACGATGCTCCAGAAAGCTCTCATACAAAAATTCTAACTCCATAAAATGTATTGTATTTTAGCAAAAATAATAGATATTAGTTAAAGATTCCCAAACTGCTTATGTTATTTCTTCAATTAAGCCTCAACCCAGCAGTAGCAGATTTCAAACATTCTAAATGGATTGAAATTATACATGCGGAATTTCCTAGGGCAGAGACCATGGAAATTGATAACTTCTCAGAAGTATTTTTATATCAGCAAATCTTAAAATGGGTGGTACAATCCAAAGAATCTTTAGTATTACATATAGAAAGCATTGATTCCGAAGCAACAACGGGAGCCATGTTCCGATTTTTGCAGGACATTTTTCAAATGAAAAAACCTGTTTGCATAACGTTCCATGGCACGCATGCTTCAGTTGAAAAATACATCCGCGCATTTGCTGAATATACAGCAGTGCAAACAGAAAGAGAAGCCGTGAAGTTTTTGAAAAGGCTTAATGCTAAAGGCTGAAAGCTTAATGCTAAAGGCTGAAGGCTTAAAGCTGAAGGCAAGCATAAAATTCCAAATGACAAAAAACAAATTTCAAACGAAGGCTGATTCAGCATTTGCACACAATTTTATGCAGTCTATTTTACCGCAAGGGACGCAAAAAAAATTTCGCAAATGTCGCAAATAGAAAATATAGTATGAATAAACTTTCTGTATTTACACGACGCAACTCGAGAAGTGCAAGTGATTCATAAAATTATTCATCATCCAATTTATCTAACAATCCTATCGTATCAGATTTGTAAAGATCAAAGTTAACATCCGTATTTGTCCTGCTTAAAAAGTCGATCGTTCTTTTGTTTAGTCCGAAAGAAGGAGTTGATTCATCTGGATTGATATCAATATCAATTACGAACTGTAATCGGGTTTCCAGTTTTAAACGTTCTTTTAAACGGTTAATATGTTCTATTTTAGGCTCAAAAACATCAATTAGTTTTTCGAGAAAAGTCTCTAACTCAATTTCATTGCCAGCATCAATTTTGTAGTTCCAGGAAGTTGATTTAGGAACTGGATTTTTTTTAATCATAACTGATGTTGGTTCAATTTTTAATTCATCAGTAATAGCGTCAGTTTCGAAGTACTCTGCATCAAAAGAAAAATACAGATAATTGTTACATTCAGTTCCGCTATATGTTAGTTTCTCGTATGCCATTTTTCACCTTTTGTTGTATCACTCTATTTATTCAACTTAAACAACTCCTTGTATTGAATGTACGAAGTTCTGCTTATTGTATAAACAGGTTGGTTGTTTTGAAATAAGATCACTCCCTTGCTTGTATCGTTAGCGATAGGAAAGAAAATACTATACGCTCTTCCATCACTTACTTGTATTCCATATGTTGTTACAGAATTTTCTATTTTTACTGAATTCTGTGTGTATTCATATTTATCTACTTTACCATTTTGGTCTTTAATGGAGAAGTTTTTAGGCTCGAAATTGATTTCATATTTTTTTCCATCAGCATCCGTTGCTTTCCAATTCCCTTGATAAACATCCGAACCGCTGCAGCTAGCGAAAAATATAAGCGCAGAGAAAAATGCCGGGATAAGATAGTTGATTTTCATATGTAGTATTGGTTTGAATTGATTATTTTATATTAATTAGACAAAGATGATATTACACTATTTTTTTATTAATCCCATAGGGATAGAATATCTGTAGAAAAAGATAAAGTATTTAGGTTCGTCAAGTCCCATCAGGACGACATATTTGCTGATGTCTTTACCAGTCGCTCCTGTAGGATTTTTTAAAAGAAACCCCAATCTAATTTCATTTTTTTCACTCCAGAGAAATAATTCTTAGGTGTCTTTTCAGAATTAGAGAATAGAAGATAATATTCACCTCTATACAAAAATAGTAAATCTAAAAGTTTGTCTTGGTTTAGATCTACCGCTCCAATATACATGGGCAAATGATATACCATCAAATTATTCTTTCGAATATTAAAAAAGTGATTCAGACTTTCTTTCCTGCAAGGTGCGTAGACGTCAAATGAAAGATCGTATTGCCAGCCCCGGATTGTCATATAAGGAGTTGCATAACATTGATGCTCTACAATTAGATCATAGTTATTGATCGCAACAGAATCACCTGCTCTTTTTATTGTTCCATTTGCATACATTTTCAGCATTCCCATTTCATCCATATTATAGTAATACTGTGAACCGGCAGTGATGAAATGATTGTAATAATTTTCATCTGTTTGAAAATGAAACTCCGGAAAGGAATCAATATCGACAGGTTTTTTAAATCCAATGAGATATTCACTTCTAGTACTACTGTCTGTACGTATTTTAATACTGAACGAATCTTTATCCATAATAAGCTGAACCGGTTTTATGACAAGTTGATTTCCCCATACCCTTGGGTTGGCATTGGGATTTGGATAAACGCCATACCAATGCAAAGATGTATCGATTTCAGTAGAACTCAATCCAAATTCATCTTCGAAATAAATCTGCTGAGCAAATACAGATTTCATGAATAATAGAAATAAAATTGTTAGCGTGATTTTTCTCATAAGCTCTAAAATTATTATCAAGTAGATGAATAACGGTAGAAAAACCTTCCCTACTCCCCTAACCACTGCTCTACTCGTTGTTGTGCCATCGACCAACAACCCATTAATCTTTGATGTTACTTTCTTACTATTAGATTAGAATTAACACCCCTTTGTTTGGTCTTTTCGACCCCACAACCATCAAACAATACGTATCATCACACAGCATTTGGTTGTTGGCCGATGGCACAACAACAGGTTGATACATAGTTAGGATAAAAGAGGTGATCGCCAACAATAGTTAAAATCAACTCACTGTATACGCACACACTCTATCGTATTCAACTTTGTTTTTTTGTTTTTTAATTTTTGGAATTTATTTAAGCATCAAGCTTAAATGTGTCCCCATCCAAATACGCTGGAAAGACTTCTCTAAAATCCTCTAACTCTTTTTTTAAAAGAACAACTGTTTCAATTTTCTCTTCGCTGTGCAATTCAACTAACGGCATGCCTTTAAAATCCTGCACAACAGAATCACCTGAATATACAAGCCCGACGCCATCTGTTCCGATGCGGTTAACGCCAATTACATAGCTGATATTTTCAATGGCACGTGCAGGCAATAAACTCTTCCAGGCATGCGCACGTGCAGCAGGCCAGTTGGCAACGTAAATGGCAAGATCGTATTTATTGTTGGTATTTCTGGACCAAACGGGAAAACGTAGATCGTAACAGATGAATGGCGCGATCTTCCACCCTTTGTATTCAACGATCAATTGTTTTGTACCTGCAGTGTATACCTTGTGTTCATCCGACATGCGGAATGAATGTCTTTTGTCGTAGGTATGAAATTTGCCATCGGGCTGCATCCAAAGCAACCGATTATAAAAATTCGTCCCTTCTTTAATGCAATAGCTGCCAACTATACACGCACCTGTTTGTGCCGACAATTGTTTCATCCATTTGAACGTATTCAGATTCATGGGTTCGGCAAAGCGCGCAGCATCGTTTGTAAAGCTGGTCGTAAACATCTCGGGCAAAACAATCACATCTGTTTTTCCAATACCACTTATCTTCTCCTCCAGCATCGCTCTATTCGCTGTAGGATCTTCGTAATACAAAGGTGTTTGAATCAGGGAAACAATTAGATCCTGCATAAGATGTTTGCTGCTTTAAATAAGGTCTCTTCTTTTTTTGCAATACAAAAACGAAGTATGTTGTGATCTGTTTTATCGTTATAAAAAACTGATACAGGAATGGATGCCAGTCCAAACTCACGTGTTAAAAGGGCTGCAAAGTCCATATCATTTTCCTGACTGATTCTTTTATAGGAAAGCATTTGAAAATACGTACCGCTTGAGGGAATTACATCAAATCTGCTTTCAGCAATATGACTTAAAAACATATCACGTTTATTCTGAAAGAACATCGGCAGCGATTGATACTGCTTTTCCTGCTTCATAAACTCCGCTACCGCCAGTTGCATGGGTGTAACCGGAGAAAAGGTATTGTATTGATGTACTTTTTTAAATTCCGTCATCATATACGAAGGAGCCAGACAATAACCCAAACGCCAGCCCGTAACATGATAGGTTTTACCAAAGGAACCGATCACAAAGCAACGTTCTTTAATGATGGGATTGGCAGATAAGCTCAAATGTTTTTTTCCATCAAAAATAATGTGTTCATATACTTCATCACTCAATACATAGATACCGAATTCTTCAACCAGTTTCTGTATCTCGATCACATCCCGTTCTGTAATGATCGAACCTGTAGGGTTGTGCGGGGAGTTTATAATGATAAGTTTGCTGCGGGGAGTAATCTTTGACCGGATCAATTCCCAATCATAACTAAAACCGGGAAAGGTTAAGGAAACAAATACAGGGATTGCTTTGCTTAATTGTATAGCGGGCAAATACACATCAAAACAAGGCTCGGGAATAATAACTTCATCTCCGGCTTCCAATATAGACGTCAATGCTGTATAACACGCTTCTGTTGCCCCACAGGTAATGGTTATGTCCGTAACAGGATCATATGAAACACCATACAGTTTTTCGACTTTAGCAGCCAGATTTTCCAGCAATGGTTTTACACCTGCTAAAGGAGCGTATTGATTAAACCCTTGCAGCATAAAACTATGTGCAAGGGTTATTAATTCTTCTGAAGGTTGAAAATCAGGAAAACCCTGAGCAAGATTAACAGCCTGATATTGCTGGGCCATTGCCGACATGGTCGAAAAAATATTAACCCCGATGTCCGGCAATTTTGAAGCAATGGTCTGTTGCATACTACTAATAAGGACTCTTCTCTAATTTAACTCCTGCTGGTAAGGTAAATAATGTAGGCGAAAGAACACTTGGTTTTACTTCCGTTGCAGTACTTTCAATAATACATTGGTCGGTTTCTATAACCATTTTCAATGGCATGGCTTTCGATTTTACAAGATAATAATACCAGTTGCCGTATTTGTGTTTGATATACAGATTGGGATCAACAGCAAGTTTTGAATTATATTAATACTTCTGCATTCCGGATTTACAGGTAAGTATCAGCTCATCGCAGGTATAACCTAAGATCACGGTTGCAGACTTATTCAATTCAACTTTCAATACTGAATCTGTATTGATCGCCGCATCCTGCCAAAAAACCGATGCTGAATTTGAAAGTTTGCTATACGACTTATTGTCTTTGTTGATGTACATCTGCCATTGAAAATACGTACCATTCGCAACAATTTTATAATTGGCACCTTTGATAAAATATTCTTGTTTCGTACCCAACATAGACGTCCATTGTGCGTCCGACACCTGAGGATTTTTTGTCTTGAAGGTATTTTTATAAATAATTTCTCCTTCAAAAGCTTGTCCAAAAGATACAACTATGATACAAGCAAAAAGTGCTAATGCTAAAATATGTTTCATAATAATAGTATGTTAAAAGTGTGATATTGGGTTAAAATATAGTTTAAGAAAATTATTTTTTAATCGGGAATTTCATACGGTAAGCAGCATCACATTCGCCCTTGCTGATATTGCTTAACTTACCTTTTAATAAACGTTTTTTAATCGAAGATAAATGATCTACAAATAATACACCTTCAATGTGATCGTATTCATGCTGAATCACACGGGCCGTCATTCCATCAAATTCTTCTAGATGCTCTTTCCAATCTGTATCAAAATAGCGGATTCTCAAATTTGCCGGGCGATACACATCTGCACGTACGCCTGGAATACTTAAACAGCCTTCTTCGTATGGCCATTCTTCACCCCACTCTTCTTCTATAACCGGATTTATAAATGCTTTGCGAACAGGAATGATTTTTTCATCGTCAAATACAGACGTATCAATGACAAACAAACGAATATTTAATCCCACTTGCGGAGCTGCTAAACCAACGCCATGTGCATTCTCCATTGTTTCAAACATGTCTGCAGATACCTTTGCAACATCTAAACTACCTTTTTCAATGTCTTGGGCAACTTTCTTCAACACAGGATCCCCGTATGCCACAATCGGATAAATCATATTTTTATTACGTATTTTCCTCAAATATACGATTTTTTGCTAAAAGCGGAAAAGCCTGGAGCTTATGGCTAAAAGCTTAAAGCAAAAGGTAAAAAGCGAGGACTTGCGAAGAAGGACTAATATCAAAAGGGGCTGCTTTTTATTCTATCCGTATTATTCTTACTATCTTTAGGTTTATTCTTTAACTTTTCAATTTTCAACTTAGTGAAAACAATCAGCGTCATTATTCTCCTCCTGGCAATTCATTCATTGTCTGCACAGGATACCAAATCGGGTTTAATTGTAGGTTCAAGTGGTACAGGTAAGACAACAACCAATACAACACTTACCTGGACAATCGGGCAACCAATCATCAAAACATTCTCGAACCAGGATGTGAATTTATCTTCGGGCAATCAGCAAACAAATTTAAAAATAGTTGCTGTACCTACAGGTGTTGAAGATGTAAGTAATGCACAACTTCAGATCAACGTTTATCCAAATCCAACTCAAGATCAATTAACAATCACGTTTAACGATGCATCAAAAACAACCGCAACGTACGATCTGATTGCTGTTGATGGTACATGTATCCGTTCAGATGCTGTTTTAAAAAACAATCAATCTATTGATGTTCATTCTTTATTGGCGGGTATGTATATTTTAAATATCTCCATCAACAATTCAATCAAATCTTTTCAAATCATTAAACAATAATTATAAATGAAAATTTTATTTACCAGCTTATTCATTTCAGCTCTTTCTTTTATTGGTCTTTGTCAGGCCCCTCAAAGCTTCAGCTATCAGGCTATTGCAAGAGATGCATCAGGTCTTGGAATTTCAAATCAAAACATAGGTCTTCGAATTTCAATTTTAGAAGGCAGTACTACAGGGTTATCTGTTTATACAGAAACTCATCTTATTAAAACAGATGTAAATGGTGTACTGAATCTGGCGATCGGAACAGGCACCGCAACCAATGGAACATTCTCAACGATTAACTGGGGCGCAGGCACCTATTTTGTTCAGATCGAAATGGATATTACCGGCGGAACAACCTATGTGCTTATGGGTACAAGTCAATTATTAAGTGTACCATATGCTTTATATGCCGGCAACGTGAACATGACCAAAAACAATACTCCCATGGAAGTATACATCAGCGATGAAGGCAGTATGCATGCACTGCCTAAAATAGCTGTTGAAAAACCTTACAGCCCAACACCTTCGGTTACGGATATTGATGGAAATACCTATGGTACCGTTAAGATAGGTACACAAGTATGGATGACAGAAAACCTTCGGACAAAAAAGTTGAATGACGGCACTCCTATTCCCAATGTGACGAATGGTACCGATTGGATTAATCTAACATCTCCGGCTTATGCAAATTGCAACAATACATTAAATGCTGATACCATCAATGCATTTGGCAGAATGTATAATTTCTACGCTGTTAACACAAATAAGCTTTGCCCTACAGGCTGGCATGTGCCTAGCAACGCTGAAGTCCAAACGCTTTTAACATATTTAGGACCACTAACGGGTTTTAGAGTACGAGCAAAAGAATATTGGACCGACAATAGAAATGCAATCAATGATTCTAAACTGTCTGCATATCCGGCGGGAGAGCGTATACAGCAGTATTCTCCAGGGGAATTTGTTGGCATTGGAACAAATGCTGCATGGTGGTCTTCTACAGCTTCTTCAGGCACACACGCATTTATATTAATGATCAATGATAACACTGTAAGTGCAGGTTATGCGGCTTCTTTAATAGAACGCCAATCCTTTACCGGTGAATCTGTAAGGTGTGTAAAAAATTAAATACATTTCTTTCTGTTACACGAAAAAGCCGCCCGATAGATATCGGGCGGCTTTTTCATGTAACAGATTTCTACAACAATTCTTCCGGTTTAAAGATCATTGTTGTGGTACCGTTTTGTTTTTGTTCCATAAACGATTGCAGAATGATCGTTGCACTGATCTTATCTATGGTTGCTTTATCTCTTCTCCCCTTCTTGCTCACCCCACCAGCAATCATCGTATCAAAGGCCATGGATGATGTAAAACGTTCATCCACCCCATAAATTGGAATTTCAGGAAATGTCTTTTTGATCAGATTAATAAAGGCTTTGACATTGGCAGCATTGGAAGATTCTTCGTTTTGTAAGGTTCTGGGCAGCCCTACAACAAATGCTTCAACCTGCTCGGTGGTTAGGTATTTTTTTAAATACACAACAACATCTTTGGGATGAACAGTATCCAATGCATTGGCTATTATCTGCATCGGGTCTGTACAAGCCAGACCAATCCGTTTGGTTCCGTAATCAAATGCTAAAATGCGCGCCATTAATATGTTTTAATCGATTCGGCTACATATTTCGCCACTTTCGATTCTAATTCCAAAGACTTAGGGAATAATACTTCGTTCTCAATACGCGCATGTATAAATAAATCCCGTTCAAAGGCTCTTAATTCATGAAATACAACTTTCAGGTGAATATTGTCAACACCCTCTGTTGAGTAGTTTTTTGTTAATTCACGAATGCCCTTCATCTCATCATCATCATCTTCGTGGTGAGCAGCCATAGCTTTGATCGAATACTTACTCATAATTTCAAGCATGACCGATTCATTAAAAGGTCCAACGCTGGCAGAATATAATTTCAACACATAATAGAACAACGAGTCTTCTTCATGGTAAATATGTCTGATAAAATCTTCCGTTACATATGGAAAAATCAATTTCAAATCATGTGTCAATTTATCACTATCTTCCAGATCAGCAATCAATTTAGAAATATATGGAATCTTCTCTTTGATGTATATATA
>Ga0247817_10000451_pt1 | contig 23246 bp, 21 predicted proteins | sample UWRJL212509R1_FD_178010 | JGI IMG/M metagenome (GOLD analysis project Ga0247817, IMG submission 178010) | Plant litter microbial communities from Arlington Agricultural Research Station in Wisconsin, United States - UWRJ-L212-509R-1 | ecosystem: Environmental > Terrestrial > Plant litter >...
TGCTTTATTTTTGGTGGTATTTAGATGGACAAGTTACCAATGGCGGATTTCGTCAATTTATTTCCAACGGGTATGCTAACTATTTTCAGCCGATATTGAATGGGTTGAAATTATTGCCTGATAAAAAGTATTACAATTTAGTTGAAAAAGTCCATGTATATTTTTTGCAACAAAAAGCACATGTAATGAATGAGTCTCCGGAATACTTTAGCGATTCGTTTTTGTCGCATATAGATTCTGAGTATTTTAAGATTGGGGAACAATTATACAAAGACATTGAATTGTTTATAAGAGATAATCAAACACAATTTATACAACCCATTGAAAAAAACTATTCTGGACTTGTTGACTACAGAGCAACTGATTTTTATGAAACGCTTGAAGTTAGTAACGGCGTTGCAGATGGTAAATATTATAAGTATCATAAAGATGTTTTAATTGAAGAATTTATTTATAAAAACGGAGAAATTCTTGTCGAAAAGAAATTCAAAGGCGCACTTTTATTTGAGCAAATTGAAATCATTGAAGACGTGAAGCTGGTTACTGTGTTTTATCCGAATGGGAATGTGTGTTCCATAAACAAAAATGCTGCCGTAGGTCACGATTATCGTTTTTCAATAGAAACGTTTTATGAAAACGGATCCAGGCAAAAAGAGATTTGGATGGATGATGCTAAAGTAAAACATATAAAAAGCTATTTTGATGACGGATCACTAGAGCTTTATGAAACACATCAATGGTAGCAGGATAGACGATTTAATACATTAATTTATGAACCGAATCAAAATAGAAATATACTTTTTACAAGCACTAAGCTTTATCGTATTGATCCTGTTTTTAAAAGGGCCAATGTATAAAACTGAATACTATGGACTCGATGCAAATTATACTTTTGAAACAATCATGTGGATACTATTCGGTTGTCTGTTGGTATTCAATCATGTTGTGTTGAAATATAAGATCTGGTCGAATATTCTGATATCACTCTTAATTGCATTTGTCGCTGCTTTGATATCGGGCAGTATTTTCTGGGAAGCAATAAATAAACTTGTTGAAATGGATCATCAGGTTACTCCTTTAGGGTGGCAATTTCGGTATAAGTGGCTTTTGCTTTTATTAACCGGGATCTGGTTAGTTATTTTGACTGAAATCGTTTTCTTAATTAATAATACTCTTGTTACAAGAATTAAAAACTGGATCAATGAGAAATGATTGGAGATAGTTACCTGGTGTTAGTTGCCCGGCACTAGTTGCAAGTTTCCAGACTAAAAGTACTAAGTACAAAGAAGAAGACAATGAATGCTTAGTACGCAATTAAAAGAGGATGGTTTTTTAAAATAAATAAAAACAAAACACATATAAGATGAAATCTCATATTAATACGATCATTATTGGCGTTTCAATCGTTGTAACAGGATTCCTGTTTTCGAATGCTTATAAAAACAGGAACAAAACAAACAATACCATCAGTGTGGTAGGACTTGGAGAAAAAGATTTCGTGTCAGATCTGATCGTATGGAGCGGCTCTTTCATGAAAAAGAACCCAACGCTTAAAGATGCATATGCTGAGCTTGATGTGGACAGAGAAAAGATCAATACCTATCTTGTATCAAAAGGACTGAAGCCTGAAAGTATTATATTCTCGGCCATTGAGATCGATAAAGAATACGATGATGTATATGATAATTCAGGTAATAAAGTAAAGTCAATCTTTACGGGATACCGACTTATGCAGAACGTTCAGGTAGAATCTTCTGAAGTAGATAAGGTTGAAAATATTTCCAGACAAGTGAGTGAGCTGATCAACTCCGGAGTTGAATTTGATTCGGATCGTCCGCATTATTATTATACAAAGCTCGCTCAACTTAAAATTGAAATGATTGAAGAAGCTACCGCGGATGCAAATGCACGTGCAAAGAAGATCGCTGAAAATGCAGGAAGTCGTATCGGTAAATTGAAAAATGCAGATATGGGCGTGTTTCAGATCGTAGCGCAGAATTCTTCCGAGGAATATTCCTGGGGCGGTTCGTTCAATACATCTTCTAAAAGAAAGACAGCTACTATTACGGTTAAGCTGGATTATGAAACGGAGTAGGGTTGACAAATGAAAGGTTAATAAAATATACATCCACATTGGTGGGTGTATCTAATAATGTTTTATACTAGATAAGGAATAAATAACAACATAAAAGAATTATTATATACTCATTAATGTAAAGTTGTCAATCAAAGAAAATAATTATGGCATTTAATAAGGAAGAATTATTAAAGAGACTTGACACGTTAGGATTTCCTCAAACCGAAGTGGTATTGACATTCGAAGAATTCTTTGAGGGTAATGAATGTGAAACATCCATAGGAGTAAATATTGCATGGAAACCATCAATCGCAGAATTTCGCGATGCTTTTAAAAAGCTTTTGAATGATAAATTAGCTGATAAAATACTCGTTAGGATTGTTGATATTGAGGATCCAGAAGAATGGATTTTCTCAGATACAGTATATGTAATTGGAGATATAAATATTGCACAGCTAGAAGATCGGATTAAAAAATTATCACCAGATAATATTAATAAGGGGTGGATCTATGGTGAACCTATTAACGCAGGAGAATATGATAAATCTAAAAATATATATACTGTATTTTGGGATTAAAAAAGGACAGCACACCTCTCTCCGTAGATTTAGCGTAGCGCTCTACGGATCTATAATTAAATAGAGGCTTAGACTCGTTTTATGGATTATACGTGGTTGAGCATTAAAACATGAAGTATGAATAACGAAGAAATTTTTCTAAGGGGAGTATGGAAACATATTCCAGATGAAACAGAAACTAAGTGGATCGAAAGACTTTCAAAAGAGGAATTAACATCCCAACCGATGGGGGATTTTGGCGTAATTCTAAAAGAGATGCTCAGCAAAGGAGTTAGAGCTGAAACCATCGCTAGATTGATGAAAATTGCTGCCTATGAGACCGCCTTTGGAATTATGTATCACCTTGAAGATCCTAATGCATCCTATGAAGGATTTTCAGAAGAAAAGGAAAGGATTAGTTGGGGGGTATTCATCGTTGATAAAGAAACAGGTGGCCCGATAGAACCCTTAAAGGGTTTGCATGAGACAATTCTTTCAATGGATCCTACAGGTAGAGAAATGAGGCCGGAGTAAATAATGAATAAAGAAAACGCGCTGATTTTGAATATACGAAGTATAAATATGATTGATTAATAATCCAAAATTCGGTGTTCGTTTAAGATACGTATATCCGTTTAATGAGACGGATATATACGTAACATATGAAATATACATGTAAGTAGGTATGTTTATATACTAGTTGGCAGAAATAATGAAACTAAAAGCCCTTAAGATATTAGTATTATTAATTGGTTTGATTTCAATAACTATTTACTTATTGGTTTTAGGAGGACCTATTAACCGAACACTAGTAGTTGGAGAATGTAAAACTGAATACACATACTTTATTACAAACAATCGATTTTGCAATTTTAGAACAAGTGGGCACTGCCCTGACAATGAATTCGAAATTTTTAATGCTGAAAATCGGATAGGACAATGTTTATGTGAAAAATTCGAATCTAGCAAAAGCACAGCTGATTCTATTAATGTAGTTGAATTTATAAATTCTAATGAGAGAATAGTAAAATCCTATGGACAATTAACTAATAGAAGCGGGATAATTGTAAACGAAGTTTGTAAGAATAAAGCCGAACTATTTGGACTGCTTACAATAGAATAATTACTTCTGCGAACACCTCTATCCGTAGAGTTAGCGTAGCACTCTACGGATCTACAATGAAATAGAGTCTTAGACTCGCCTTATGAATTATACGTGCTCAAGTTTTATATATGAATTTTCGCAGCGATTTATCTGCTCTGTTCCTTCAAACTTCTTATCTTTAAATACTGCAACAACTTACTTGCGAAACGTTGTCAGCAATACATTAATAGTTGAACCATGATAAAAGTAATATTAGGAGATATAACAAAAATACCTGTTGACGCAATTGTGAATGCAGCCAATACATCACTGTTAGGCGGGGGCGGCGTTGATGGGGCGATTCATCGCGCTGGAGGAAGTGAGATTCTTGAAGATTGCAGGAAAATAATTGCACGGCAAGGAGGTTGTAAAACCGGAGAAGCAGTAATAACAACTGCCGGGAAATTGCCTGCGAAATTCGTCATTCATACAGTCGGTCCGGTATGGAACGGAGGAAACAATAATGAAAGAGAAAAGCTGGCAAACTGTTACAAAAACTCTTTAACGCTTGCGGTTGAAAATAAGTGTACAAGCATTTCGTTTCCAGCAATCAGCACCGGCATTTATAAGTTTCCCAAACAAGAAGCAGCGCATATTGCGGTTAAAACAGTTAAACAATTTCTGGAGAATGAATCGCAAATAAAAGAAGTGGTTTTTGTTTGCTTTGACAAGGAGAGCGAAGATTGTATAAAATCCGAGCTATAACCGGCACTTCATACTCGTGTAGGTTGTACGATGTAACCAATGTAAAATTGCAGCAATTGCTATACAGACCATATTGAATGAGAGTTCTGCCTTCTATCATCCTTTTAACAATTACATTATATTCCTGCGAACAGTCGCCAATGAAGACAAATGAAATAGATTTTTACGATGTGAATCAAGATCAATTCACGTTTTTGGTTTTTGACAGATCTAATGTCCATGCATTTATGTCCCGATATGAGCCATTGAATTTTGGTAACGCGGCAATCAAACAAGATCTTCTTACGTTATCAAAAAACAATTTCGATACCAGCATATCGAGTGCGTATTCTTCATTTAGTAAAAACTCAAAAGCGTTAGACACTTCAGACTTTAACCTCGCAATGAACGTGATTAAAGCTACATATGACAAAAATGGTGAAGAATATTTTCCGGGAAGTCTTAACTATTTATTCTTCTACAATTGTTTGCCTAAAGGTTTTCATGGCAAATGGCCGCAGACAATTTCGGGAGACTTTAGATTTAATGCTACTTTTTTTGCCATTCTAAGGGATAAAAGTGAAATCATTGACAAAATGATCTATGGAGAAATTGGTTATCGGGATGAAAGAATAAAACCGATTTTCGGAGAACATATCTTCAATGAAATAACTCCGGACAACGCAAAACAGATAAAGGAATTGATCGAGAAGGATAGAAGCTTTGATGACATCAGGTTTAAAACAGATAGAGATAATTTTATTTACTTTCTTGACAAAACAATTAATAATCAGTGGCGACTAATTTTAACAGACTGGAATTAATACAGCCTATGTTGCATTAGGTTACAACTTATATGCGAAACGTTAGTGAAAATATTTTCGGGGCAATACAAACAACAACAAACAAAAAAATACATTTTAGCTGAGGTTGTTGCTGTTTTCATTTCCAAACCTCAACCACGGGAGAGTAGATACAAGCTTTAAGCCAAGTTAAAACACAACCGTTATATTAAGATATAAATAACAATGATAGGATTTTCAATAGACGATTTAAATGAACTGATCAGAGGTGAACTTGAACCAGTTGAATTTGCTATCGGCAACGTTAAATTGGCTACTAATTATCTGGAAATTCCCAAAGATGAGATTGTTGAGATTGGATTGTTTGATAAAGAAACCGGAAAGTATCTGGACAACGGTTCTGACTTTACATTTAATGAAAGGCTTGGCATGTTGAAAATGAATAATGCTTATATTCACCTCGCTGGCGGATTAAGTTGTAGAATTACCAATCAGAAGATAACGCAACTGAGGATTGCCAAAAAATATATTGGACATCTGACCATACTTACCAAAGATGAAATTGAATCATTCAATGGCGAACCCGAAAGAGAGCTGATTGAAGACACGACGTGGGGGTTGGATTACAGTATAGATTGCTATATCTCAATATATAAAAACAGTAAACTTTATTTTTATTTTGAACCGGAGAAATTGACATTGAGAGAAATCCGGATTGGAAACGTAAATGAAGAATTTTACACGAAACAATAATACTTGCGAATATTACTCATTTATTATTGTGAATTTGAAATTTAAATAAAGAAATACATACATGAATCATTTGGCTTTAATTTATTGGTTTGAAAAATAAGGTACCGTAAATCAATTTTAATAAATGACATTCCCAATAATATATATAATACTTTTTATCGCAACACTTGCCAGCTATTTCAAAAAGGATTGGCAAATAAAGTACAAGAAATGGCTGCTTTACGGTCACATCATTTCATTCATCTTATTAATGGTGGATGTTGTTATAATCACAAAGTTTAATTCTTCTTTTAGAACTTTTTGGGCAGATCGATTTATTGTTCTGGCATTCCTTGTTACGGGTTCTTTGATCTTTGCAATGTATGCCCGAAAAATGAACATGTTAGCTAACATATATTTCGGGAGTTATTTCTTCTACCCGATAATTGCAGCACTAACTTTTTTAATTGACCGGATGTTTTTTGCACTCGTTGCAGGCCCAATTATTATATCGTTAGTAAGCCCTAAGATATATTATTGCGATAGTGAATATGATATCAGAACTGCAGTAGGGCTTATTGCTCCAAAGGAAATCATACTTGTAAAAAAGAGTTGGATGGTTGAGTCTGAAATTGGAAGGTGTGAAAATGATTTAAAGGAAAATGCGAGACTCGAAAATTTGAAAATAGAAGTTAATAATAATGGTACTACGAATGTATTGGTCGATATAGATGGGCAGAAAAGTTTGTTGATATTTGAAAAATAAACCTGATAGAATAAAAATGAATAAAATACAACTTGTTTCAGAAGGTGTTTTAGTACTGGCATCATCAAAAGGACTTATTGCAGAATATCAGAACAAAGAATTTGATTACAATTTTCCTGAAGGAATAAAAAATGTATTATATAATAATGCGATAATTTGTTTGCATACTCCAGATGGAGATAATTTAATTATAGATGAATTAGAGAATATTGAGTTTGTTAAACAAAAGTATGATCGAATAATTGAGCAATACATTGAGTTTGATATTGATGATGAATTGCTAATAATTTCTCATGCTGATTTTACAATGTTATGTGATAAAGGAGGAGATTATACAAAATATGGATGGCCAATTGAAAAGTTGAAAATTCCAGATTCAGGATCTTATAAAATTAGTATAGGTGTTAAGAATGTAAGCGATAAATTTGAGAAATACTCAGCCTATTTTTTATTAACACTTTCGATAGATAAGTTTTATGGTGATTTCAATAGGAATACAGTAATTGAAATTGTTTAATAGTTAACTTATTTATAATGGTTTTATTATATTAAAAAAAAACTTCTAAATAAAAATGGTCTGTACAATTTATTCTCACCAATTAGGCTTTGATAAAGTCCAGGAAATCGTTCAACGTATTTATCCTAAAGGGAAAATCACTGTAAGCACACAAGACGATTTTGATATTATTGAAGTTGAAATTAAAGGCGGACTTTTTAGTTCTACTAAAAAACTAAAGATCTCATATCGGCAACGGGCAATTCCTTCATATCAAATTCCGGAAGTTGATGATAGTCCTTTAACAGCGAATTTAAAAGGTTTGTATGGTTTTGTAGATTCTCTGCCAACAACAAACGAGACAATAAAGAATCTATTCCTTCAAAAGATACTAACGTTAAACTCTGAATTTTCAATTCTGCAGGAGCAGGGCGAGACATCCGAATTAAAGTCGCTCATTCAACAGATGGCAAAAGAATTTGACGCTATCTTGTTTGTGCAGCCCAACACAATTATCAGCCAAGCCCATGGTCAGCATTTTCTGGATAATTCGTTGGCATTAATTATTGATACAGAAGGAAATTGCGGGATAGATCATTTAAACGTTCAAATAAATTCGGTCTATTTTGAAAAGCAGCAAATCAATCTGGAAGAAGATCAATTGACACGTAAAGAGCAAAATGAAAAAATATTAACCAATAAAAACATTAAAGTAAACAAACATCTGCCTTGTGTTGAATCAGAGAAAGATGTTATCATTCGACAACCCAAAGAAATTGCTCAACGCGTAAGCATTTTAGCAGTAACCAATCTGGCAGCGTTCAATAGTATTTCTGCAGAAGATGCGATTGATTATCTGAAAAAATATAATCTCTGGGATTTTGTTACACCGAACGAGCAAGAGTTTTTAGCAGATCCGACCGATGATAAAAAGAATCATGAAACATGGAAATGCGAAGGTATCTGGACATTAATGTGGGCGCTAAATAAAGTTGAGTCACTCGGGTTTCCAAACGAGCTCTGTAATCTATCCACCATTCCGGCAGAACAGTATCCTGTTGATGAAAATAAAGATCCGAATATTTTTATAGATTCAATTGTCTCTATTCGTTCTATAAAAGAGATCTTAGATGCGAACGACTTATACTATCGATTTGAATGGGCATGTGTTGATGCACGCATTAACGGCAGACAAATAGAAGAAGTGCATCCAAGCGTTGTTTATGAAAGGCATTATGCGTTGAATTGGCTGATTCACTATATGGATCAGGACTGGGATGATGTGAGTTGTGATAGCTAATCATTTATATTAATTCGTATTCAATCGAAATACTTAATTGTTTTATTGAGCACAATGTTACATATATATTAAAATCAGATGGCTAATCATTATTATATAATTTCAGAGGTTTTGTTCTTTGATGACAAGGATAATAAAATAACGCAAGACTTTGTTTCTGCATCTGGAATAGATTTAAGCACTCGTTGTGATTCAATAATGCCTTCACTAACTGAGATAAAGAAAGTACTCATTCACATTGGGTGTGAAACAAAGGAATTGTTTAATCAAAACGGCAGATTTGAAATTTCGGCATCGCAAAAAGATAATGAAAGCCTTTGGTTGATTTTTACTGATATTGAAAATGAAGATCAAAAAATAAGTATGTTCGAAATTGGACGTGGAAGCAATCCTGATTTACTAATTGCTTTTGTGAAGACACTAAGTCAAACTCATGGGCGTTTCTTATATTACTGTGATAGTGGAAGTATGACACTAATAACTAAAGACAAGAATATAGAGCAAATCAAAAACGAAATTTATAGCTAATAATAAAATTTTCGCATTCTAAAACAAACTAGTTTACATTGACAATATTCAGTACTTTTATAAACCGTACTTACAAATACTGCATAGAAACCGAATACAATTCAATACCCAACTATGAATATCTACAAACAAATCGAAACCGAAATACTGGCTGCTTCACATATTGTAATCACCGCTCATAAATCTCCCGATGGTGATTCGGTCGGAAGCTCGTTAGGCTTATTGTACTTTATAGAAAAGCTTGGTAAAAAGGCTGTTGTTTGTCACCCCGATAAAGCACCTGATTTTTTAGACTTTCTGGACTTACCGGCAATTATAATAATGAACGATGAGCCGGAGAAAGTAACAGCAGCATTTCAACAAGCAGACTTGATCTTTTGCCTTGATTATAACGGAACCGATCGGGTAGGTGCAGAGATGCAAGCTCTGTTAGAAGCCGCAAGCTGTAAAAAGATCATGATCGATCATCATTTGAATCCGCAAGAGTTTCCACAGATCGTTGTTTCGGAAATAACCGCTTCATCAACGGCGCAATTGATCGTTGAGTTGATCGAGCAATCCGGTCACGGAGATTTGCTGGATGAGAAAATAGGTACGCCTTTGTATGTTGGTATTTTGACAGATACCGGCAGCTTCCGTTTCTCTTCGGTACTACCGCGTACACACGAAATACTTGCCAAGCTATTGGCAGCAGGAGTGAAGCATTATCTCATTCACGAAGCATTGAATGACACCAATACTGCAACCCGTTTGCGTTTGCAAGGGTATGCCATGAGCGAAAAGTTAGAGATCATGGATGCATATCACGTGGCGATTATTTCCTTGTCAAAAGAAGAACTTGAAAAGTACCATTATAAAAAAGGAGATACAGATAGTTTAGCCAACCTTGCCTTATCTATTAAAGGTATGAAGGCTGCGATCGTATTTACCGAACGTGATGGTATGATGAAAATGTCCTTCCGTTCAAAAGGTAAAGAGAACCCGGTGAATGTATTGGCGTCCGAACATTTCAGCGGCGGCGGACATGCAAACGCTGCAGGTGGTATGAGTGAGTTATCGGTGAGTGAAACATTGGAGAAGATCAAAGGTTTAATTCCGAAGTATTTTCCTATAGACAAGGTTGTGTAGATTTTTCTATGACTATAAATTAAATACTATAATGGAGAAAAGTCCATTGCTACTATCTGAAACAAATAATTACATATCCAAATATGGTGACGTTCCGCCGCATTGGATTTTCAAGCCCGACTCACATCCGTATAGTATTGAATGGAGGCAAGGCAGCGGTGAAACGTTTGTGGAGGTATTTAATAGTTGGTTTGAGGAAAATTATAAAACGGTTGATGAACGAATCATCTATTTTAAAAAATACGCTCCACCACCAAGATGGCTGGCTATGGTTATTGATTCCATTTGGGATCTAGAAGGTTGGAATGAACCATTGTTTAATTATAGTCCATATCTAAAAAAACTTGAAGAATTGGGATTTGACAATACTTCAGATTACGAAAAAGATTTAGATGATAAAAAATGGCTAGATAAGTATTGGTGAATAGTTGAATTAACTAGTGAGCTTTGTAACGGCAATGCAGATAAACAAAAAAATCTGCTATTTGGCAGTAATTGCACTTTTATTTTATTGAACTTCGTTTTAGAATTGCTGATAATAAATAACGACCTGACCTTTCTTCTCAAACCTACAGACAATTCGTAGATGTTTTCTGCCTTCTCTCTGTAACTAGTTTTTGACGAAAAGTAACTGCAGAAAAGGATGCAAGAATAGTATCATTAGTAAAATAATATTTTTTTTAACCATTTTTCTGAAAAATAGTATTATTTTTAAATTCACTTCAAAATTTAATCAAAATGAAACATATTAGTATATTTTCTATTTGTTTTTTACTTCTTACATTTTCGTCATTTGCTAAAAAAATAATTGTTTCACCTTCAATTGGTGTTTATGCTAAAGGCACTGCAGTTGAATACGACCCTGGTTTCTGCGATAAGCCTTTGCTCGAATGGGCACCAGATTCAATTCCTTATGAAATGATTGACCATTTTGAAGTCTATCAATACAATAACACATGGCAAAAAATAGCTCAGGTAAAAAGAGATACTTTCCACTATGTATTGAAAGGTAATTTTGTAGCGGGAAATAAATATACGTTTAAGGTAGCTTTTGTACTTAAAAACACGGACGTATATGAATCATTGCCAATTCAATACGAACACGTTGCAATTCCACCTATTCAACCTGTAACAGTAGTAAAGCAAGATTTTGTAACTATTAATGGTGTTAAATATTTCCATGTAACATGGGAATTACCTAAAGGTTATAATGAAACAACGGATGAGTTTTTGGTAATGTTTGAGGGAGTATATACACCAAATAAATTCGGTACGTATCAAAACAGTATAACTAAATCCAAGAATGAGGAATATTTTGAAATTTATTCTAATACAGTAGGGAAGAAATTTTCTTTTTATATAATTACAAGAAGAGATTTTATCTTTGCCCCACCTTCGCAAAGGTTTAGTTACGTTGTAGAATAAAAGTAATTTCTGAAGGTTAAATTAAATATTCTCTATCATAGCCCTCCAGCTGTTCGCAACTGCAAACACGAATAGCTGGAGGGCTATTTTCTGGCTCACACTCAGTCATATGTAATTACGAGAAAAGACAATGCAGATAAACAAGAATATAGTCTACTATTTGGCAGCAATTGCGCTTTTCATTTTATTGAAATTTTGGTTTACAAGTGCTGATAATAACGACCTGGCCTTTCTTCTGAAACCTACGGATAAATTCGTAGGTCTTTTGACAGGTTCTCATTCTGTTTATTTTACAGACAATGGATATTATCATGAAAAGCTTAATATTTTAATTGACAAATCCTGTTCCGGATTTAATTTTTGGATTTTGAGCTTTCTGCTTTTTACTTATTTGACAGTAAGATACGTTGATAAACATTTTTACAAACTACTAGCTATTCTATTATCGTTCATTGGAGCGTATCTGCTAACCATATTTGTTAATACATCAAGAATTTTTGTTTCTATAAATATGCAGAATCAAACAAAGAATATTTTTCCTCATCAGCAAGATATAATACACGAAGCCATTGGCATAATTACGAATCTGACATTTTTGATTTTGACTTATTACCTCATTGAAAAAATATTAACTCATAAAAAATACAATGCGAAACTTGCTTAACCCAAAATGGCTTTTGATAATCAACACGCTTCCTATAGTCGTGCTGTTTTTACTTTTCTATGGTCAGTTCAATATTATTAAAACCTTATTAAATGAGAATAATGTCCAGGTTTGGAAATACTTCGGATTCTCATTAGGTATTCTTTCTATGCTGAATTTTTCGTATACGATTTACTTAATTTTCAAAGGACAAAATGTTTCCGTTTGGTACGGCTTAATTGCCCTGCTTTGTTATATTCCATTTGTTTACTTGTATGGTTACCATCTGGATAAATTCATTCCTTTTTCTGTTCCTCAATGGATGATTTCGGAAAACATCTTTTTATATGTCGGTACATTTTTAATGCCTACGCTTGCTTATTCGTTGTTTGTTTTAGTATATCATTTTACGCCGGAAACAAAAGAACATAAGGCTTGGGTAAACTTTCTGATTGCAATTGGTATTCCTGTTGCCGGTTACATGTTTTCACAAATCGTTCTTCCTTTATGGAGACATGTCGAAGGTGAATTTTTCAATCACGCGCTTGTTGTTCTTGTGATTGCTGGTACATTGGTTTTTCTCTTTTTCTTAGTGAGAGGTGTTTTCATACTTGGAACAAAAAAAGCTTCTGTTTGGCAGAAATATCAATTAGCATGGAAAATCCCAATTGCTATTGTGCTTCCATTGTTAGGATTGGCAGTCAATAACGGACATCTGTTTTATCCTTTTGGATCCGGTAATTCTGGAATTTTCGGTGACTTTAATAATGCCTGGTTCTATATTCTTGCTGTTGTAAATGGTATCTTGATTTGTTTGCCCAACCTTGAAAATAAGATCTATCGACTGCTGTTGTTTATAGGAAGATGTGTGACCTTCGCGTACACATTCTATTTCTTTTTAGTATTTCTGCCATTTTTACCCGTATCTGTTATTGCTATTATTGCTGCAGGTGTAGGATTTTTAATGTTAACCCCGTTACTGCTTTTCGTTATTCACATCAACGAGCTCTCGAAAGATTTTACATACTTGAAAATGATTTTTTCAAAAAAACGTATTGTGGTAATTTCAATACTGTCTTTTTTGATAATTCCAGGATTTATAACGGCTACTTATCTGAAAGACAAAAGCATTTTAAATGAAACGCTTGCATATTTATATAGTCCAGATTATTCAAAGCAATACAACATTGATAAAATTTCGCTTCAAAAAACACTTCATGTTATAGAAGGTCATAAAGATCACAGAGGTAGCATAGGCGGAGAGTTTGGTAACGGCATTCCTTATTTGTCATCTTATTTCAATTGGATAGTGTTGGACAACCTCACTTTGTCAGATACAAAAATACACACGATCGAAAAAATATTTTTTGGTAAAACTTCTTTTGAGCTACAGTCTGAAAATATTCAAAATGGGAATGCTCGAAACGATAATATTCAAATAAGTAAAATTGTAACGAGCAGTACATTCGACAAAACGCAACATGTTTGGAAAAGCTGGATAAATCTTGAAATAACGAATAAAAGCGGAAATGACTGGTTAGCTGAATATGCCACTACTATTGATTTGCCTGATGGGTGTTGGATAAGTGATTATTATTTATTTGTAGGTGACAAAAAGGAGCCAGGGATTTTAGCAGAGAAAAAATCAGCAATGTGGATATTCTCTCAAATCAGAAATGAGAACAGGGACCCGGGTATTTTATATTATTTGACAGGTAATAAAATTGCTTTTAGAGTATTTCCTTTTTCAAAAGGAGAAGTGAGAAAAACAGGAATAGAATTCCTGCACAAAGAACCTGTAAAATTAAGTATTGACAACACTATAATAGAATTAGGAAATCAGGAAGAAGTCGTTTACGAAAATGTAGAAACTGAAAACATTGTTTATGTTTCGGCTCAACAAAAAAAATCATTAAAATCTGTTCATCGTAAACCTTATTTTCATTTTTTGATCGATGTTTCAAAAGACAAGGATAGTTCTTCAGTCGATTTTATAAAACGAATTGAGCAGGTTTTAGAAGCCAACAAACCACTTGCTGAAAATGCACAAATCAGTTTTGTAAACAGTTATGTAAATACAGTTCCATTAAAAAATGATTGGAAACAAAACTATCAATCACAAAAAAATGAAGGCGGTTTTTATTTGGATAGAGCAATAAGAACTACGTTAGTCAATGCCTACAAAAACAAATCCAACCCGGTAATTGTAGTTGTTACAGACAGTATTCAACATGCTGTGTTGGATAAAGATTTTTCTGATCTCAAATTTACATTTCCCGAAAGCAGTCTCTTTTATAATCTAAACGAAAATGGAGAGTTAAAAGAACATTCCTTAATCGGAAATCCTTTCGTACAAGAGCCAGAGATGTCGCGGGAATGTATGTTTTGTGAAACTGTTTTGGAATATAAATTATCAGATAATTCAGTTGCCTATTTGTCAAACAACAATGAGCCAAGTATTCTTTTGAAAAAGGAAATTTTTGAAGTGACTGAAACAGAAATCAAAGAAAAGAATTGGCTGTCGGCTTTGGCAATGCAGGGGCAATGGAAATCGCAAATCCTGCATCCTGAAACGTCAGATAAAGAATGGCTGAATTTGGTAAGGTTCAGTTTCATCTCAAAAGTAATGACGCCTGTAACATCCTATTTAGTAGTAGAGAACGAAGCACAAAAAGCCATGTTGAAAAAGAAACAAGAACAGGTTTTGTCAGGCAATAAGTCATTAGATCTTGGAGAAGATACTCAAAGAATGAGTGAACCAAGTTTGATACTATTGATGATAATTCTTGGGCTTATAGTTTGGTACAGGGAAAAACGAAAAGGGGAATTGGTAGAATAAGGAGGGGAGATGTTTGGTTGATGGTGTTCGTAACTACTTGTGTCTTTGCCCGGGTTGTGTCTTTTCGACCAACCACCATGTAGTAAATGATGTTAAGTTATTTTATGTTAAATTGTTTTCTTTGAATAAGATTGTTTAATAGATACAGTAGTTCGTGGTTGGTCGAAAAGACACAACCACGGCGAGAGTAGATTGTAAGTTGCAAACCACGATGTAAAAGTAATTATTATAAAGTTTGATTTATCCCTTGTTCATTCCACAATGAAAAAACTTGAAGCTGCAATACTTAAATTTACGGATTGGTCTCATCCCTGGAAATTTTATACATTCATTTGTGACGATAAGGAATTAAGCACTTTTGAAATAGAATTATTTAACAGGATTTGGACAGAAGCAAACGATTCAAAAATTTGGAGTAATGTTGATTTAGTTTTAGCATCTCAAACGAGCCATACCTACACAATGCAGCATTTTAATTTGACAGATGAAGCTGTCTCCTCAATAGTAAGAGCTATTTCATACGATTGGAAATAACTATGGACAAGAACGCAGAACTAAAATCAGTAATTGAGGGATTTGAGGCTGGACGAATTGATTTGAGAACAGCACTCTCACGTATTTATGAACTTTCAGGGAAAGAGATCGATGAATATTCAATCCGAAATTATTGGACGTATACTTCATTAGACAATTTTTGTGCTACGTTATTAACTGAGCCAATTGCTCATTGGGAAAATATAGACGATACTGCCGCGATTGATTTAATTAAAGAAATTTTAAATAACCTCTCGAACGATGGATTAACAGAGCGAAATAGTGACGCATTAGAAAAACGATATCGTAAGACAGCCGGATTTGTATCGGAGTTGATTTTACATAAAAACATAGATAGCGAATCGGATATTTTAAAAGAACTTAAAAAAGATACTACTATTTACTTGTAGAGTTTGAATTTGTTTTTTTTAAATTTACAATAGAGTCTACTATTTATTAGCCCCATTGAGTCGGTATGTTGGTAGAATAAATTAACCAATATTAAAACATGCAACGCCGAAGGCGTTAAATAATATTATAAAGGCTAATCTTTCCGGTCGCTCCTAACGGAGCTCCGTTCGTATAGTTTTTGAATAGATTTATATTACTACGAATATGCCGCCCCGATGGGGCTTATTGTTTCATTTTTTCATACAATCGTATATTATTGAGCAACTTTCTCTGCCTCCAGTCTTAGTGTAGCTGTGAATAGTGTCGATTATTTTGTATTATCTGACTACATACATTTCTCTGCACATTCCCCATCATAGAATTGAGGGTTGTTGGCCGAATGGCACAACAAAAGGTCGAGTTGTTGTTAAAGAGTGATAAGAAAACTTTCGCCGTGGTTGTGTAATTTGCAAACCACTCTCACCGTGTTCTGTGGCACACAGAACACCAAAGAAAATAGAGTTAATAAAGGTAATAGTCTATAAATAGATAAGAATTATGCTATATGAGATGCTCTGTATATTATAGATCACTGTGAGAGTATTATAACCAATAACTGTTTAAATGAAATTATGATTAAAGGAGAAATATATAAACTGAAAAAAGCATTTAGAGAAAACTATTCCCCTGAATGTTATAATCACCCTTTTATTTATTGGGAAGATAAAAACGCAGATTATACAGGAATAATGTTGACTACATCTGATAATCCTATTTATAAAAATATTGAATTGAAGGCAGATTATTTTAAGCCTGGTTTTAGAATTGGATATGGAAAATCGGAAACGAAATCAAAATCCTATGTTGCGCCGCTTTATTTACTTAAAGATGTTAAATATGAACATCTTGAGAAAGTTGGAGAGTTGTCCAATGATGGGGAAATATTTATTACGAACATTATTGGTCAATTAAAGTACACAGATTGGAAAACATACATGAAGTTAAAATAATTCATAAAAACGATTGTGCTATTGTATTCAATTTGAATTAAACGAGATAATTCTCAATGGCGCCAGTCTTAGCGATAGCGGGGACTGGTGTCGATCATTCGGCAGTCTTTGACTGCATTTGTAACAAGGCGTAGTCAGAGACTACAAAAAATGTAGGCACCAGTCCGTTCATTTTTAAACATTCTGAAATTTTATGGCTTCGATATATAAATAGCATCGGTGTAGAGTTAAGATAAGACTGGCGCCAGGTAAGCTTGTTCGACCCCGCTGGGGTCATTACTATGAGTTTTTTTCAATTTTTCATGTTTGCTCAAGCATATAAGCCTCGCCTAATAAAACTCCGTCGTAATACTTACGCTGCTGTTCCGCCCTCTATCGTCGCTGCAGGATATTTTTGAGATACCTTCCTTCGGTAAGAAAAAGACCTCTTCTTTTGGCGAAGCTTCTTTGTAAAACTTTCCGTTGATATACCAATACACTTTTAATACATCGCTTGGTGTGATACACTTCAATTGGATTTCCGTTGGTACAGCGCGTTCGATCAAATATTCTTTGTTGTGTATAGGCATAACGATCTTCGGATTGTTATCTTCCATAATACGCACACACATGGGATTGTGTATGGGAGGCTTTTCATAGGGGATATGCTGCGAGTCGTAGAAGTCAGCCAGAGCAGCAGATAGGTTTGGATACGTTCTGGTAATATAGCCGCCATCTGGTGTGCATGAAGTACAGTAACTGTATGCCAGATTTGCAGAGACAACATACTCTTTTAAATGCTCGCACTTTTGATTGGTCGAGATTTTAGGCAAGTATTGATCGATCATACTTTCGGTACAGAATTCACCCATCGGCAGCCCGCTGTAGGTACAGACTGTCCGTAACTCCAACTCCCTCGGTTTAAAGAACCAATGCTGCTGCGAGTTGTAATCAAGCGTGTTAAATAATTCGAAGAGCAGCGGCGTTGCAATATCAGCACCTGTTAATTCATGAATGCCTGTAGCATCAAAGTTGCCGACCCATACACCAATTGTATACTTTTGATTGTAGCCCACACACCAGGCATCTTTTCGTCCGTACGAAGTGCCGGTCTTCCAGGCAATATGCGGCACGTGAAAACTGCTTTGCATGTTGTTGGGCAGATCCGGCCGGGTGATCTGTGTAAGTATTTCAGATATCATATAAGAAGAAGATTCCGACAATACAGGAGTTGATAGGGAAGAGGAGTCCTGCTGCAGGATTGGATAGCTGTATAACAATCCTTTCTGCGCGAAGATGGTATATAAGTGTGTCAGCTCTTCGAGTGTTACACCGCAGCCGCCAAGCGATAGAGAAAGACCAAGATGCTTTTCGTCGCGCTTGATCTGTTTAAAGCCGCTTTTAACTAAGGTCTTTGTGACAGCAACCGGGGTTAGCTGTTCGATTGTTTTAACCGCAGGGATATTCAATGAATAAGCCAACGATTTTTCAACCGATACCAAGCCATTAAAATGCTCATCGAAGTTTGTAGGCACGTATCCATCAAAGTTTGTGGGAATATCTTCGATCACCATTTTGGGAGTCAGAATTCCTTTGTCGAATGCCATTCCATAAATAAAGGGTTTAAGCGTGCTGCCGGGAGAGCGGATGGAATTGACACCATCTACCTGTCCGTCGAACGGCAGATCATTAAAATTCTGCGAGCCGATATATGCTTCTGTTTTTTTTGTTTCGTTATTAAAAATGATCAATGCGCTGTTATGTATCGCAAGCTGTTTGATACGTGCCATGTAGTTCTCAAGTATGATCTGCGCACGTTCCTGTGTAGATAGTTTGATATTGGTATTGATATCGGTAAGCAGCGGATATTTTTTATGCAGACGTATGCTAAGATGCTGCGCGCGTTTAGGCAGTGCTTTACGTTGGGCGTATACCTGTTCTTTAATAGCATCCTGTATGCGGGAAGATTCAAACAGTTCTTCATCAGCAAATCGCTTTAGCCATTTGTTGCGTTCAACCATTAATACATCGGGATGTCTTTGTGGATTTAATGATACGGGCCTGTTGGGAATGATGGTTAGAGAGACGATCTGTGCCAGACTCAACTGCTCGGGTGATTTCTGAAAGTAAAGCAGTGATGCTGCTTTTACGCCTTCAATGTTCGATCCATAGGGTACAAAGTTGATGTACAATTCCAGGATCTCTTCTTTACTGTATGTTAACTCCAGTTGCAGTGCTCTGAATATCTCTACAAATTTATTCAGATAGGTGCGTTCGCGTGGCTCTAACAATCGTACGACCTGCATTGTGATGGTTGATGCGCCGGACGTTTTTTTGTTTTTAAGAATATTGTTGAATGCTGCGCGTGTAATTGCGATCAGATTAATACCAGGGTGGTAATAAAAATATTTATCTTCTTTATTGATGAAAGCTGTTTTAAGATCTGCATGAATTTCTTTCGTGCTGATCTTAAAACGCCATTTATCGTCTTTGCTTAAAAAAGCATGAATGATCTCACCTTTATCTGCAGTAACAACGGTAGAATATGCGGGGATAGGGGGAAGTTTTAAAAAGAAGTTGAGGATGAAAAATAAAACAACAAGGCTTGCACCGATCAGTGCAAGCCTTGTGAATACTTTTTTAAATGAAATGCGATTCAATGGTGTTGAAATTTAGTGGTCAGTTGTCAGTAAACAGTTGTCAGTAAATAGTAAACAGTGGGCCGACCACTAAGAGAGCATTGGTCAGACGACTGTGGTGAGTCCAGTGATTAGACAACTAACAACTGTTTACTAACCACTGACCACTGATTACTATTTTGCTGTAACGGTTATCGTACCCGAGCCATTATACGAATGGTACTCTCCATTGTACATAGCATCAGCACTTACAGGACCCAGTTTAAATCTGCCGGTGCTTACCGCGCGCACCATGTAATAATAATAGCGCACATCCCTTGTTGCTGTTACGAACATATTGATACGGTCATCGCGAATGTCAAAGTATTCCGGAGTAGCATTGTTCTTGATCCAGCTTACTTCAGAGTAGTCATTCAAACGTGGATTTTCAATTTCAAAACCGGCAGGTAACATATCAGTCAATACAACATTTTCAATTCGATCATTGTCTTTCGCTTGAACTGCGATACGAACCACAACAAGATCATTCTGTTTGAAGCTGTTGCTGTTGATCGCAGAACCATTACGATCGAAGAACTGTCTACGCACAGTCATATAATTATCTTCTTCTTTAACAGTTCCGTTTTCACTGATGCCTTCAGCTTCCCACGAATAATATAAGGTTCCGGTACCTTTAGCAGCAATGCTTATGGTATTATTTGACTGGTTTTTAGTAGTCATGTATACACCTGACGTATAACTTCCTATAGACGCGTTGTTACTCTTAATATCTGCAGTAACATTGCTCTCTGCATTTTTACGTGCGATCTTTCCTAAAGCAATTAATGCAAAGGCATTTTCCTGCGTATTCAGATATGTTTTGCTTTTTAGCTGTTCGCTTAGGTGTTTGGTTAACATTCCGATCTGTGCATTGTTCGGATCGTTTTCTACCATAACATCTAAGATGATCGCCATATCACGGATATAACTATAATAGCTGCCATCAAAACTGTTTACAGATTTCTCTGTCGTAAACGATGGTGGTATCAATGTTCTGTACGAACCCTGGTCTCCGATACGCAAATACGTTGCTGCTAATAAGTATCGGCTATCTGTAGCCAGCATGCTTGTATTTGTTTTATAGAAGTTCATAACCGATAGATCCTGCTGGTTATACAAACTCATTACATACAACGAATAGAAAATTTCTTTGGCTGCAATAACACGGTTTTTGTATATGTTGCTTCCGTCGTAGTAATAATAACTATACTGACCTTTTTCTTTTACTTTGCCTTTCAGGTAACTCATGGCTTTGTCGATCACAGATGCCTGTACATCGTAGCCCGCTTTTTTCGCTTCAATTAAGAAGTGTGTTGCGTAGGCTGTTCCCCACCAGTTGCCTTCGTAATTGCCCGGCCAGTAACTAAAGCTCCCGTTATATGTCTGGAATGTGTAGATGCGATTTATGCCTTCCTGTACCATTGTTTCCGGTGCTACTTTCGTATAATTCACCTGCTTCAATTCTTTCATCAAATCACGTATATACAATTGCGGGAATACGCGCGATGTTGTTTGTTCGATACAGCCATGCGGATAGCCGATCAAATAACTCAGGTTTTCTGTAAAGCCTACCATCGGCGAACGGCTCACGACAATTTTAGTTGAAGTGCTTGAAGGAATAAAATCATTTTTCAAGGTGAAGGTTGCGTTGCTGCCTCCTGTTACGGATCCGGATCCTGAAAGTTTGATCAATGAAGTGATCGGTCTTACTGTAATATCTATTTCTTCTGTGAACACTTCGTTGATGGCTTTGATCGTGGTTACGATCTGTGCAGTGCCGACTTTCTGATCAGCAACCATTCTGAAGCTTACTTGTTTTTCAGAATTTGCAGGGATCTCAATTTGCTGCGTCGCATTGCCATTCACTTTTACTGCACCTGTAGTTGTTATTGTAACGTTTGCACTGATCGGTTTTAGCGTTGTGTTACTCATGGTAACAGGCATGCTCAATGAATCACCAGGGCTTAAGAAACGCGGCAGGGCAGTAGAGGTAACGATCGGATCAGCTACCTTCATGCTTTTTTCTGCAGAACCAAAGTGATTGTCTTTGTAAGCAACTGCCATAATGCGCAGATCACCGGAGAATTGAGGGATATCGATCTCGTAACACGCTTCACCATTTGAGTTGGTTTTCAGGATGCCACTCCAGAAGGTTACTAATTTAACGCGTTTGTTGGTAAGCGGATTGGCACGTTTGCTCAGGTTGTATCCATCACCACCGGATCTGCTTGATGTTGTGCTTAATTCAGCTAACAGGCGTGCATATACATCGTATGAGTTTACTTCCAGCGAACGTTTGCGGTAGAAGAAACCATACGGATCCGGTGTTTTTGTATTTTTTAATTGGAGAATACCTTCATCGATAACAGCAATCGTCACCTGTATGTCAGACTCTGCTTTTGTTTTGATACAGATCTTTTGTTTTGTTCTCGATCTGCTTTTTTCAACAGCTATGATCTGTATAGGTAATTTGTTCTCGTCTTTATTTACAGTAATATTCTGGAAGCCGTGCGCAACTGTAAGCGGTATTTTCTGATCGGTGTTTGGTTTGATCAAGGTTGCTGATACGTATACGTTTGGCAGATATTCATCTTTCAACGGAATGCTGTAAGAAGCCGAACGGTTGTTCGTTTCAAGTATTTTGTATTCGTATACTTTGTTACGTTCAATGGTAACGATCAATTTACCTTCGAACGGAGTTTTGAATAATAGTTTGGCTTCTTGACCAACGTTGTATTCTTTTTTATCCAATTCAATCGTCACCTTTCCTTCGGTGTTTACTTCAAACGAAGTCGAAGATGTATTGCCCCATCCATATGCATAGAAGTAATTACTTACATAGGATTTTGCATCGGGTGCATATAAACGTATTTCGTATTCTCCTGATTGGACAGGAATGAAGCTGTATGTTTGCCCCGGTTTGCTGATGGTAAGCGTTTTATTGTCCATCACACGGATTTTTTTCTGCGATACATAACGGTAATCATCGTCATATACTTTTTGCATGACCGTTTGCCATTCGTATTTAATTACTTCTACACGGCCTGTAGCAACTACAGCATCACCTTTTCTGTTTACAGCAATTAAAGGGATATTGAATGGTTGGTTTGTACTTACATAGCTGTCTGTGTATTTAATGCCGTAAAATGTTTCCTGCGTATAGACATCAAACTTATTTACCTGATGTACCGGACGGCCGGATTCGTCAAAAACAGTTGAAAATACTTTGCCTTCAAGTACGCCACAATCTTTGTAGCCAGGAGAGAAGGTAAAATCCTGATTTCCTTTTCCTTCAGCATCCGTCTTGCCTTCACGCACTTCATTTTTAAATTCATTGTAAGCAGAAGCATTGATCCCGAAGTCGAAGCCAGGGAATTTTGGTGCTGAAAAATATTTACGTGATAATGATAATTCTACTTCGTAGTTTCTGTTTGCTGCAGGAGGTCCAAATAAATTCAGCGCCTGTAAAGAAGTAGTAAGCTTATCGTTTAATGAAAACTCTGTTTTGTTTACGCTTGCATTCACTTTAATTC
>Ga0247817_10000453_pt1 | contig 23187 bp, 9 predicted proteins | sample UWRJL212509R1_FD_178010 | JGI IMG/M metagenome (GOLD analysis project Ga0247817, IMG submission 178010) | Plant litter microbial communities from Arlington Agricultural Research Station in Wisconsin, United States - UWRJ-L212-509R-1 | ecosystem: Environmental > Terrestrial > Plant litter >...
ATTATTTCAATATTAAAAATAAGGATGTATTAAAAATAAGGTTATAATAAAAATAAGGTTATAATAAAAATACAATTAGACACAGGCAAAATAGCTATACTGCGTAATTGATTAATAAGATTTAAAAAAGAAACTAAAATTAAAGATATATTGTTTTTAAGTTATAGGTAAAATTTTGAGAGTTAGACAAGTCTGCAAGATAAGTTATGTAAAATGAATTTTCATATTAGATAGGCTTCATTTATTACTTAAACTGGCCCCCTTAGCCTTACCTTGACGGTTCCTTTACCCTTGCTTTAATCTATCCAGAGTAAAGCTGCTAAAGGAACTAAAGGATGGAGGGCGATGTTTTTAATTATAAAACAAAACAATCGCTCTCCTTTGTATAGCTGCTTGGTTCTATCTAGAATAAAGCAGCTCAGCCTAGAGCAGGAGAAATGTAAATGATAAAATACAGCTATGTCTTAAATATAGTTACAGCCGTTATTTAAAAATATCTATCTTTTTGAAAACCGAACTGAATTTAGTCTAAATAGCAAAGGGCAAGATATAGGAGTGCAATTTAAAAACTAGTAAATAGCTAAGACTAAACAAACTAAAGTGTTAGATAATAAACTGGAAATTCCTTCCCTAGCTATTTATAAACTTTACTTATCTGAAGACTGTGGGCGCGGGTTAAAGTAAAGAAACTAGTTTAAGACTTTCTGTTAAATTACCACGAATTTATTCGTCCTGCAGCTACCCCAGCTTTATTCTATATAGAATAAAGCAGCCCTAAAGGATATAGGGGCTGGCTTAGGCTAAAATTAGGTATATCTTATGGGGCCTTGAACCTTAACTAAATTTACCTTTATGGCATACCGTGTAATACTTTTAAAATATACCTCTATTTCTCTCCTTTAGCAGCTTTATTCTATCTAGAATCAATAGCTTTATTTTTAATTTAATTTGATCTGGACTAAGCTGCATATTTACTTAAATTTAAGGTTAAGAAACAGGAAAGTTATAATTGTATAATCTAACTATATTTAGATATATATCTAAGGTAAATCTCAGTTTTAGATATCTTAACTCTTCTACTTTTAGTCCTTTGTCCCTTTAGCCCCTACTTTCTTCTTCCCAGGACAGCTTTATTCTAGATAGAATAAAGCAAAAGGGCCCCTGGAAGGCCCCCTACTTTATTCGCTCTTTCAGCTAAGTTAAAGGATTCTCGCTGCTAAATTATTCTAATACCTTTTCCTTTAAGTTAAACTAGAACTAGCGAGCCGAGCTAACAGCTGGGTATCCTTTAAGGGTAAAAAGGAAGGCCAGCCTTTTAACTTAAGCAATCAGCACTTTTAGCAGACCTTACCGATGCCCCTGGCTTCTCAATGGAAAACAGAGAGTTTACAACAATCCAGCTACTACAAATAATGAAATTAATCTTTCTGCTACTACAAATAATGAAATTAATCTTGCTAATAACGTTGATTTGGCTGTAAACCGGGCCATCCAAGATTCTTCTGCTTAAGTTAGAGTAATTAAAACTGAGCTGCTTTATTCTATAATATAATCAAGCAGGTCCTAGATCGGTTTAAATCTCAACCTTCTAGTGGTATAGCTAATGGAGGTTTACTATCCTTTAGGGCTCCTTTAGGGCCGGTACTATAATGTAGAAGCATACACTCAAGCTTTTAATCAATTAAATGATTCGATTATAGGAGCAAATAGATGAGTCTCAAATATATTAAGCCAAAGGGACAAAGGGATAAAAGCGTTAAAAGGATCAAAAGATGTAGGGAATAAAGCAGCGAGTGAGTAATTTTCTATTAGCAGCTAAGATTCAAACTGCACTAGTTCTCTCTATAAGTATCGGTGACAATATGGATAAACACCAAAAAATTAATTTAAAGGGGCTATTAAGGATGACAAAGCAAATTTATAAAAAAAGGAGGTATATACCAAAAGCCGCGCTGTATTAACATTTCCGCTTATATTCGCATGGAATGTAATGTATTATATTTATATTTAAAAAGATAAGTCTAATACATTGTATAACTGGAGATCTACTGCTAGTAGAAAAAATGCACCAATAAACGCGGCGATCCTAAGGGAAACCTTTTATTACTACTTCCCGAAGCAAAACATTGTATTAGGGAAAGGAAAGAAAATCAACCGAGACTCCGAAAGTAATGGCGAGTGAAATCGGACTAGCCTATCAATAAAAAGAGACGTACAATTTTATTTGAATTTAAATAATCAATTAGATTATTAGATTAGTTCGGTTTTAATTTCATTAAAACTAGTCCTAATTTAAACCATTGAAGGTACGAGTCCTGTTTACGAGCTCCAATTATTGTTCAAAAAGTACGACGAGAGAAAACTTGTCGGAATTCTAGGGGAACCATCCTCTAAGGCTAAGTATTATAAATTTAGCGATAGTGAATCAGTACTGTAAAGGAAAGTCATTGAGATTTGGCGGTAGGCCTCAATTTACAACCTGAATTAGTAGCTCTATAAGCAGTCGGAATTTAACCTAATAAATTCAAATAGATTAGAATATCAAATGACGACGTACCTTTTGCATAATGGGTCAGCAAGTTAATAGAAGTAGCAAGGTTAAATACCCTAGCGAAAGCGACTGCTTCATTCTAAAAATCATACCTAATTTATTAAGTATTTTTTTTATAAAATAAGAACCGGGATTAGTTACTCCTATTAGACCCGAAGCTAGGTGATCTTGCCATGATCAGGTTATAATGGACCGAACGGTTGAATGTTGCAAAATTCTCCGATGAATCGTGGTAAGCGGTGAAAGACCAATCTTACCTAGTAATAGCTGGTTTTCCACGAAAGATATTTAAGTATCACATCAAGACTAGATTTATGGAGGTACAGCACATTGAATTCCATACGAAAGTAAAATTGGGGGGCCTTGAAATCCTACCTTTGGATTTTAACCTCGGAATTACATAAATTGTTGCTTGATAGTCAGACTATTCATGATAAGGTGGGTAGTCAAAACGAAAACAGTCGTGAGCACGCGTTTAAGGTTCCCACAAACCGTTTAAGTGAAATTAAGGATGTTTATCCCTAGATACAACTATTAAGTTAGCCTGGTAGTCGCTACTTTTAAAGAACTTGTAACAAAGCAGTAGTCTAAATAGGGGATGAGCACCGAAAATTTAACGGGTCTTAAAACGGTTACCGATACCGTGCTATTATTTAAAGAAAGTCTAAAAAACCAACTTTATTTAATAGGTAGTGGAACATTCAGAGAGAGTGATAAACAGTGTTTCATTGTTTGGACGAAACTGAAGAGATAATGCTGACATGAGTAACGTAAAAAGAAGTTATAATACTTCTCGCCGGATACGAAAGGGTTATAAGGCAAGGTTAAACCTCCTTATGTTATAGCGGCCTCTAAGGTTCAAGACCAACGTTTTGTCCGATGAGTTAGTGCTCGAAAGTCCCTTTTATCTAAGATAAGGGGAGACCTTGAAAATAAGAGTAGGAACAGCTATATATCTTTTAATTTATTTTCTTTTTTAATTAAGGGTCCTATACCTTATGTTATATATTTTATACCAGACTTATTCTATATGTAACTATTTATGCTGTTTACTGACTTGTCATTCTACAGAGTAAATAAAGGTATCGGTATACCTAATCAAATAAGTAGTAACTTAAATTTATGTACAATTAATGACAGGACTGAAAACTATACTAATTTCATTTATAATTATTGGATATTTTATATCTTTTAATCTTTCTGTATATTTATATTAATATAAAGGTCAGTTGAGTTGCTGCTTCCAATTACCGTACCCTAAACCGACACAGGTTCGTAAGTAGAGAATACTAAGGCGCAGAGATAATACTTGTAAAGGAACTCGGCAAAATATCCTCATAAGTTTGGCGACATGAGGAGCCATTTAAACTTGTATTGTATTAACAGTTTTATTTTAATTCATTTAACTTAATGTTTTTAATATAGTATTTAGATAATAGATGGTGACACAGAATCGGGGGGCCCGACTGTTTACTTAAAACACAGATACCTGCGATGATTAATTTATTTGTATAGGTGTCGAATTTTGCCCAATGCCATCAACATAAAGAAGGCGAGTTTTATTTGCCAACTGAAAGTCTGGTCAATGGCGGTCTTAACTATAAGGATCCTAAGGTAGCAAAATTTATTGTCCGCTAAATACGGTCCTGCATGAATAAAGTAACGATGCCCCCACTGTCTCTACAAGTATCTCAGTGAAATTGAATTAGCCGTGCAGATGCGGTTTGCCTCTGGGTAGACGGGAAGACCCTATGCAGCTTTACTGTAAGTTGTTATCACGTTTTCTTGGTGTAGATGTAGAATATAAGGGAGTCGAGAAGACGTTAGTGAAATACCTTAACTACACTGATTGAATGTTAACCCTGAAACCTAACAAATGAAACATTTTTAGTTAAAAAGTAAGGGAAGATGTGACAACTTGGCAGTTTGTCTGGGGCGGACGTCTTTAATAGAGTATCAAAGATATCCTAGGTTTGCGTTAATTATTTGGACTTTTTAATTCTTTATCTTTTTTACTTGTAGTGAGTAGAACTAGATCTTTTTATTATAAATAAGTTTTATTTTTTTTTGCTTCTAAAACTGGCAATTGCAATAAAATAGTTCCAATGAAGTAATCCAATATTTAAAGTTCACCACCAATTTTTTTAAGGTTTGCTAAAATCGGATGGAGACCGATTGATCATGTAAGGTCAAGAAGGCGTAATGGCTAAAGCAAGCTTAACTGAGTGACCCATAAGTCGATCAGATACGTAAGTAGGGCATAATGACCCGGCGGTATATTATGGAATAGCCGTCGATAAATAGATAAAAGTTACGCTAGGGATAACAGGCTGATCGCGGGCGAGAGTTCATATTGTCCCCGCGGCTTGGCACCTCGATGTCGACTCATCCTATCCTCCGGGTGTAGGGTCTCGGAAGGGTTCGGCTGTTCGCCGATTAAAAGGGTACGTGAGTTGGGTTTAGTACGACGTGAGTCAGTACGGTCCCTATCTTCCAGAGGAACAACTAGTAAAAGGGGTCTGGCCTCTCAGTACGAAAGGATCAGATGGCTGTGTTTCAATAGTGTACCAATTGTCGGGATGCAATTCTTAATAAAGTTTTTCAACTGGCACCGTTGGGTAGCCACAAACATAATGGATATGAGCTGAAAGCATATCAAGCTCGAAACCGTCCCCCAGATACTAGAAAAACAGTAAGCGAATAAAGCCGGTTTATTTTTTTAAACTAGCTATACTTATTGTGATTTTGATAAGAAATAGAACATTTCTTAATAGGATGCATGTGAAATTGCTGTGAGGCATTTAGCTTAGCATCACTAATTTATCAGATAATTTAATTTTCATATTTAAAACTATAATTTATATACTTCCATGTAGAGAGCGACAAACAATATTAAAAAATTAATAATTAATAATTAATAATTAATTTAAAGTGCCCTCAGCTTTAATCTATCTAGAATAAAGCAGAAGGACAGGAGTGCTTTAGTCCCTACGCTCCAGTCCTTACTTAAGCTACCTTAAAGGATTCTAGCTGCTGCTGGAGTATAACGCCCTAACTTTTCTTTAAGTTCAAGGAAAGAAGAAAAGAAAAGAGATAAATTAAATAATTTCATTTAAATTGGGCTGTAACTACAGCTACTAAAGATTAGGTTTTATTTTTAATAAATTAACTTATGCCGAGTAGTTGTTGCTTAATGTGAAACATATGGCTAGCACTACCTCATTTAAATTAAAATTTAAAAAATTAAAATAAAAAAAATCACTTAAAGCTAAATTATTTGAGAATATCACTAAATTTAAAAGAGTCATAGTCAACAACTTACTTTTATATCTAGAGATAGAGTTTATTTATTTGTATCTAATCTTAGAGAATTTTGGTTTTTAATTAAATTAAATTACTTATAAGCAATCAAATATGGTATTTAGAGTCCGGGGCCTTAATTTTAATAGCTAAAGATAGAGTTCAACTCTTACGGCAGTCCTCATAATTCCAACGAAACTTCAAGGTACATAGAGCTCCAACTAGCCGTCCACCCAGCTATAGTGGTCCGAAAGATGGTCTAAGATAAACCTCAGATGAATCCATCTGACATAACCCTAATTTAAGTAACCCTAATTTAAGTAACCCTAATTTAAGTAACGTCGAAGTAAGCGATGAGACTTACAATGAGCTAAAGGAAAGATTAGATTCAGTAACTAATCAGATAAATTATCTTAATTAAACTAACTCTACGCAAAAACATCCAAACTGTTAAATTATTAGTCATAAATAGACTGACGGATCTAGGTGCTAGATATATAGGTGCTAGATATATAGGTGCTAGATATATAGGTGCTAGAGATATTGATGCGACTATTAGTCAGGGCGTTTGTAAAGCTATATTCTAATCAGAATGAAAATATTATAGATCAGTTAGCATTAGCCCTAGGTTTAAACAATGGGGATCCGGATCTATATGATGTAATCTATTTTTTTGATACAGTGGGTTCATTAAGCCACATTAAATGGCTAGCCCATTAGGGCCCCCCGCTGTCCGCTGAAACGTGTATACTCATATGCAGCTAAGAGCTGCCTTTAGTTGGCTCTATAATTCTATCTACCTTTCGATATCTGAGATTAATTACTTAGTCCCCCCTCGAACGCTGGCCTTTATTTTTTACTATATAAGTAAAAACTTAAACAAATTAAATCAAATTGATTATTTGACCCCAAAATTTGTTATTTTGCCTAAAATAAACAAAAAACAAAAAAAACTTAAATACTGTTTTATCCAGATTTAAGTTGAGGAACGGAAAGAAGCCAGGCCCTCCTTTGTCTTTCTTTTAGGTGGTTATAACTAAGGTAGGAGCCCTAAGTAGTCCCAAGTGGACATGGTTGTTTAAATTAGAATACCTAAACTGAGCTGCTTTATTCTAGATAGAATAAAGCTGATGCAGAGGCTCTCTTTTATTTTAATCGCCTTTAAAGCAACTTTATTAAAAAAGAATCTAGCTGTATCTATTGGAGGGTAAACTAGTAAACTTACTTACTTTTAGCCTAGGAAGGAGCTTAGGAAGGAGCTTAGGAAGGAGTCTAGGAAGGAGTCTAGGAAGGAGGCCTGCAAAGTTTAGACCTAAACCTAATAATAATCTATATTTCAATGGTATGAACTGTGTACTTAATTTTGTTTAGTAAGTATAAAATAACTGAAGCCCAATCTTAAGAGATTAGAATATTAGCTGTTGCCCTAAGCTAGGCAATGGCAGTGGTTAGGAGCCCCACTCCTGGAGAGTTAAATAAGGGTAAAATTTCAGACTCGAACTGAAATTCCGCATCGCCACAAGATGTAGTTTTGCCAATTAAACTAATTCTACCTTTACTGTTTTAACTAGTAAACCTTTAAATTTTAGTTTACCTTTTTAGCTATGCTTCTTTTAGCAGAGTATATTTTAAATATAACTAAACTTAAACCTAGAAGACTAACCTATTTAACCTCAGCCCTGCGACTATAAATATACTTACTTTTTTTTGGAGGAGGGGCTGATATAGAAATTTAAGATATATTTGAATTAAAGACTGAAGATGTTTTATTTTAGTATAAAACTAAAATGTTTATTAGAATAGAGGCGATACAAATAAAAAAGATTAAGGTAAAACTGAGTATTAGATAATACCTTTGAAATTTTAATCTTAGCCTGTACCTAGGCAAGCTTTAGTTTTAATATTTATTACACACCTTATCCCCAATCCAGCTTTTATTAAATAAAGCAATATTTGCAGGGTAAAAGGGAATAATAACAATCTATACCCATAAACTCTGGGAACTATATCTTTTATAATTATTTTTAACCCCAGCCCCCTTTTGTTTTTTATATTTATAAACCTATATATCATTTTTTTTTAATTTAATGAAAAGAACAGTCATATTCAAAACCAAAATGAGAAAAGCAAAAAAGATATCCTTAAAAGCCGGCCCCTCCATAAAACCCCCCTAGTACACCTCATACCTCTCTTATCTCTAAGATCTTATTGGCTTCCTTTTAGACAATTTTATATGTTGGTTTCCAAAAAATAGATATTCTCTATTAACTTGTATGTTAAACCAATTATTGCGATAACCCATTGAAGCTGAGCTGCTTTATTCTAGATAGAATAAAGCTGAGGACCCAACTTAAAGTAAAGGGGGGGCAAGATTTGGGGCATTTAAGATCTAAATTTATTAGTGTTTAGCACTGTTATAGTTTAATAACATTAAAGATGAGATATAAATAATTATTAGTCTTATTTCACTAGTATAGAAAGTATTGGTGTTAGCCACTTCCTGTACTCCTTCAGCTAAGGGCTGATATACTAATCCTCCTGCAATTAAAACAGGAAAAAAAATAATAAAAATAATACTAATTAAACCTAAAACAATGTACAAGGCGTAACTAGTTACTATACCAGTGTCCATTTTTCCTAAGTTTACACCAGTATTACCCATAGCTGAAGCTAATCCGTAAGGTCCAAGAAGTTCAATAACTCCTCTATCTAACACTTTTGTAACAATATAACCTATTTTTAACCCAGGAGCTACAATTAAGTTATTATATATAATATCAATTAAATACTTACCATTTAAGAAAGTATAAATTCTACGTCCAATTGCCTTCTGTGGGCTCACAAAATTAGAAGTAGCAGAAATAATAGAATTAGAGTAAGATGTCAAATCAATAATAGTATTAGGATAGTTATTATATAGTAATAAAGCTAGTATAGCTGCTAAAAGACTCCCTACCGTCGGTAATAATTTAAACCCTAAAGGTAAAGAGAATTCAGCTTCAACCAGTAATATATGGTCAGGGTGTATAAACAGACTATTTCCGAAGAAATCCGTTCCGATTCCTACAAATAGGTCAGATAGCATAAACCCAAAGAATATACTAAATAGAGATAGTACAGTTAAAGGTATAACCACAGCTACTCCTGCTTCATGTGAGTGTAAATAGTCTGATTTAGGAGCATTGGGATAGCTTAAGAAAACTAGGGAGATAAGTCTAAATGAATAGAAAGCAGTTAAAACTGCAGTTAAAGTCCCTAATCAGTATGCAGCTGCACCACTAAATTGATATTGTGCATAAGCTAATTCTATGATTAAATCTTTACTATAGAAACCAGTTAGCCATGGAATAGCCATAAGAGATAAAGATCCTATTAATATAGCGGTATAAGTAAAAGGTAAAAACTTAATTAAACCTCCTAGTCTTCTAACATCTTGTTGGTCAGCCATTGCATGTATTACGGCCCCTGCTGCTAGGAATAATAACGCTTTAAAGAAAGCGTGGTTTACCATATGGAATAAAGCTACGTTGTACTGACTTAATCCGATAGCCATAAACATGTATCCCAATTGGCTTATAGTACTGAAGGCTATAATTCTTTTCATATCATTTTGTAACAACCCTGTTGAGGCTGCAAAAAATGAAGTTATAGCTCCTAATCAGATTATTACGATTAAAGCTGTGGGTGCATATTCAAGTAAAGGACTAGATCTCACTAGTAAATAAATTCCGGCTGTAACTAGAGTAGCCGCGTGCAGTAAAGCTGAAACGGGTGTTGGACCTTCCATACTGTGGGGCAACCAATTACCTAGTAATAATTGAGCCGATTTAGCACAGGCCCCACCTAGTAACAGCAGTGCTATAATTGTTAGTGAAGTTTCATTCATGTATGGTGATATACTGAACACTGTAGCAAAGTCTAAGTTTCCATATAACCAAAAGATTCCGAATAAACCTATACTAAATAACATATCACCGATTCTATTTTGAGTTAAGGCTAAAATAGCTGCTTTATTTGCAGCTACTCTAGTGAATCAGAAGTTAATTAAAAGATAAGAAGATATACCAATACCCTCTCAACCTAGGAACAGGATTAGATAGTTATCTCCTGTAACTAAAACTATCATAAAGAAGGTAAATAGAGACAAGTAAGAAAAGAATCTTTGGTTGTGTGGGTCCTCAGCCATGTAATTTGTTGAGTATAAATGAACAAGAGTAGAAACAAATAAGACTGGCAACAGCATAGATACTGTTAAGCTATCAAATAAAAAACCTCAATTTACTTGAAGTAATTCGGAATCTATTCAACTAGCTAGTTTGATTGACACTGGACTAGCACAGATACCCACTTCATAAAAAGCTATAACTGCTAATATAGAAGTTAAGAACAGGCAGGTTGTTGTTATTATATGGCTACCTGTTACTCCTATTTTTCTACCAAGCAGTCCTGAAACAACAGCACCTAATAAAGGTAAAACTAAAATAGATAAATACATTAGGTTCTAAGTGAGATATTTCCTCTTAATCTGTAGTAAGCTACAAGTATACTTAAACCTATAACTGATTCGGCTCCAGCTACCGATATAATATATACACTGAATGTTTGACCGACATTATCATCAAAACTGAATGAACTAATTAAGACTAGTAAAGTAACAGCTAGTAGCATGATTTCTATACTAATGATCATTAGGATTATATTTTTTCTGTTTAGAATAAAACCCAAGATTCCGATTAAAAATAAAAATAAAGATAAATTCATGATTAAAATGTTTGTTTCCTTTAGGTACGGGTAAGATTGTGATAGGAGGATGCAGCTGCTATTTGTACTTAGGTTCATCTCCTCAAAGGAACCCTGTGCCTGGTTAAGGTTAAATATAAAGCTGTTTTGCTTTCCTTTAACTTAAAGGGCTGGGTATTAAGGGGTAATAAGGTTCATTTAAGCTAAGCTTAAAGGGGGAAGGTGGATCTTAAAAGACCAGCAGCTGCTGTTAGTTCAACTACAAGGAAGTAGCTGCAGCGATTTTGCGGGTTGATGGCATTTATTTTTTTTTTGTTTTTTTTTTTTATTCTTAATATATTAAGGTTTTATTCTCTCCCTACCGTCCCTTAGGGCAAATAGGTAAATGTATTTCTAAACTAGATTAAATTTTTAATTGTTTATCTTTTTACCCCTGACTCTCTTTTCTTTAGCCTCTAAAAACAGGGGCAATCAGTCAAAAAGGAAGGGAAGGATAAGAGCGGTTGTTTGATTATTTGGTTCTATCTCCCTTCCCGTTTTTATCCTTCAGCCCGCAGATAGGGTTAGCGTAAATTAGCTAGGTTTTTTTTTAGATCTGTTGTTTATGTAGTTCGCGCAAAGATCCTTTTTGAGCTCTTTCTTTTTAAAGCCCCTTTTACAAAAGGTCTGGGCAAATCTTAAATTAGAATAGTAAGTTAGTTATATCCAAATATAGCCCCTTATTTTTTTTTTTGTTTCTACTTACTGTTTTGTTTGGGGGGTTTTACAATAATCTAAACTATCCTTTAGGGCTCCTTTAGGGCTCCTTTAGGGCTCCTTTAGGGCTCCTTTAGGTCTCCTTTAGGGCTCCTTTAGGGCTCCTTTAGGGCAAACATAAAACAAAAATATCCTAGCTTTAGGCCGAGGGGATTTAATTTTTAATATAACAATTATTTATCGAGCCCTACCAGATTCGAACTGGTATAAGCATGAGTGACGCTCATGTACTCTACCAATTAAGCTAAGAGCCCGAATATATGCAGCAGCTGGACTTGGTCCTGCTCAGCCTGAGCAAACGCTGGACCAGAAATGGAATTGAATAGGGACTGCTTTCCTTTAAGTTAAAGGGGAAAGACAGGCCTGGGTATTAGATTTAATTTAACTTAGCTGCTTTAGTTAAACCCAGGGAGTCACACCTGTAATCCCTTTTAGCTTTTGGTCTCTTCCCTCCCTTCTTTAAGGCCCCCAGTTTATTCTTTTTTTTTTTTTCTAGATAATTTAAACGCTCTAGCGAACAAAAAGGGACCCCAGCTAAATTTATCTCAATTTAGCAGCTGAGAGAAGGAGTGGTTTTTTTTTTAACCATTTAGAACTAAAAGGGCCCTAACCTTTCCCCGCTCTGATGTTTAAGGGAGCATAGATCGGGGTTCACTGGTAAATTAAGCGGTATTGCTAGCCTCTTATTTAAATCAAATCTTAAACAGTACTACCTAGTAATAGTTGACTAATGCTCATAAGGTTAAGTAAAAAAAAAGATATAGAGAAGTTAATAGATGTAAATTATTTACTTTACTTATATATCTGTAACAGCAAACGCTTGTGTGTTTAATTAAGTTGCATACTTGGGTTGGTATCCAAATATAACTGAGATTAAATACAATTGGTCAATTGGAGCCAAGAGCGAGGCGAATCGAACACCTACCCGTGATTTTGGAAATCAATATACTACCGTTATACTACGCTCTTTATAGCCTTATTTTTTGGACCAGACCCCAGGTATTAACTCCTTCTTCTTTTTATTTTTTTTGTTCAGCGATAAACAACAAAAAAGGAAGAGCAGTCGGTTTTGTTTTGTTCTTTTGGGGGTTTATCTAGGTGCTTTTTTTATTTCTTCCTCTTTTATTGTTAACACACGTTTAATTTATTATGTATCTGTTAAACTTAAAAAAGAGCTAGATAAATAAGGCTGGAAGACTTATTAACCCTCCCGTATTAGCCTAAAAAGAACACTCGCTCTCCAAAGGGTCCAAAGCAGCAGGAGCTATAATAAAGCTGCTAAAAAAAAGGGCTCCTTCCAGGGCTAAAGGATTAATATAGAGGAGGTTGAAGGCAAAGGTGGAAATAAACTAAAAAAGCTAAGCTCTTTTTTTATAATTTAAAGCTGAAGCTTTAATCCCCAGAAATAAAAGTAGAAAACATATAGCCAAGAGCGAGGCGAATCGAACACCTACCTATGATTTTGAAGATCAATATACTACCTTTATATTACGCTCTTTATAGTTAGATCTTATTTTATTTATATTGTTTGCAATTTTTGCATGTTTATTTTTTTTTTATTAGCTTTATTTTTTTTCTCTATAACCTTAGCCCTAGGTTTAAAAAGAGTTCCTGTTTCTGCTCTAGTCCTTTAGCCCTTCGGTTTAAGGCTCCAGCTTTGTTATTCCCTCTGTCCACCCTTCAGCTTAAATTATTTTAGTTTAAGCAGCCCACTTTTTACTTTTTACTTTTGACCTTTTTACTTTTTACTTTTTTACTTTTTTACTTTTTACTTTTGTAGCCCCGGAAGGAGCCCTGCTTTTATTCTATACAAAAAACAGCTGCAGGGTGGATTATATTCTCCCTTTTGTTCAGGTTTATTTAATAAACCTACAAAAAGGGCCGCTCTTATCTTTTAAGAGAGATATAAATAAATAAAGGATGGATGGAGCGATATACAAAAAGCTGGGCAAGGTATCAGGGGATAAATACTTAGTTCTTAAAACAACCAGAAGCCATAACCAGTTACAAGAACAGTGCGTTGGACCCAGTCCTGGGTTAAGGTTATTATCCAGGCTGGCAGCTGATCGAGCAATGCTCGATATTTAATTTGTAAGGTAAGGTATTAAGAGGAGTCGAACCCCTTTAATGAGTAGTAACAGTACCCCGCATGACCGTTATGCTATAATACCTCAAAGGAAAACTTTGGTTTTAAGCTTGGATTACTGGCTTTACTTTTTCATAAAAGCGAACTGAATACAGCTGGAGCCCCAGCTTAAATAATTTAAGCAGCTGCCCACAATTTAACTGAGAAAGCGAAATTATTGCAATCCTAGGATGCCTTACTTAAGGCTGTGCCCGGCTCTATTGCTTTTAAACTAATAAACCTTAAATTATATCTAGCTGTAAAGAGCCTGTGTTCAGGTTTACTTTATAAACCAGCCTTAAAAAATAAAAAAGTACCGCTCTCCAAAGACCCAAAGATCCAAAGATCCAAAGATCCAAAGGTCGACTTTTGGGGTTTATTTTTTTTTACAAAGGAAGGGCAGCTGCTTTCCTTTAACTTAAAGGGCTGGGTATTAGAATTGTTTAGCTGCTAGAATAAAGCTGTTTTGTTTTTGTCCTCCCTCTTTCTTTTAGTGCTTTAAGTAGGCTAAGGCTCCTTTTGCTTTATTCTATATAGAATAAAGCTGCCCTAAAGGAGAGGGTCCTTTTGCTTTATTCTATAAAGCTGAGGGGGGGGGGGGGGAAATTTTAAATATGGTAAGTGCTACTAGTATTGAGATACCGATAGATTTGACTTAATTTACTTTAGATAAACTAGTGTAAGTCTATTGCATCTTTTAAGTAAGAACAAACTAGTATACAGAAAACATACGCCTGAATTACTGACACAGCAAGCTCTAGACCAACTAATGCCACGAAAATAGTAAATGGTATTAAAGTTATAAAGAACACTAATATGCTGCTTGTAAATAATTTAGTTAATAAACCAGATAGTATTTTAAGTAAGGTGTGTCCTGCCACTAAATTGGCGAATAACCGTACTCCAAGGGAGAAAGCTCTAGCTATATATGATATAAATTCAATAAGAACAAGTAAGGGAACTAGTCCAAGTGGAGTACCACTAGGTACAAAGAAAGAAAAGAAACGAATTTGGTGTTTATACAGTCCTAAAATAGTCACTCCTATAAAAATAGTAAAGCTAAGACCTAGTGATACAATTATAGAAGTTGTAACAGTATAGTTATAAGGAATATTACCTAGTAGGTTAGAAAAGATAATAAAGAAGAATAATGAATATATAAAAGGAAGATATCTTTCATTAGATGATCCTATTTGAGATCTTACCATAGAATGGATACTAGCGTAAGAGGCTTCTAATGACACCGATCATAAAGAAGGAACAAGTTTACCTTCATTGTTACCGGCTACATGTAGACCTATAGCTAAAAATAAAACAATTAAAGAGTATAAACCTAAATTAGTTAAGGCTATATTAAAGTAACCTAGTACTGGAGCACTTATAGTAATAAAACTTAAAACTTCAAACTGTTCTAATGGTGAGTTAACGTAGAACTGAGACACAGCTGTATTAAACATTAGTTAGATAAATTAGCGACAATCCTAAATTGCAATATACTAGCGTACATACTTTTAGCTGGGAGTTTTCTCCTTCAAGGTGCTGGGGGCAGTTACAGCTAGGCTACCTTTAGCCGGGAGCTAAGTGTTTAAATATTCCAGCTTAAAAAGGCCCAAAGGACTGAGTCTTTTTGCTTTATTCTATATAGAATAAAGCTGAGGTAAGCACAAAAAGGGGTCCTTCCACTCCCCCTAAAAATATTACAAAAATATAGCGGAACAATATATAAACCTAGAAGAATCGAACTTCTACTCTGTACACTCTCCTTTAGCCTCAGCTTTATTCTATCTAGAAAGCCCTAGGGCTAAGTAAAGGCAGTAGATCCTCCTTTAAGTTTACCTCTGCACCTTGCATTTGTATAATTTAACTAATGGACAGCCCCAGTATACTAAAAAATAAAATAATATAATACAAGGGGGTAATAACTTGGATCAGTTGAGCTTATCTAAACCTATGATCTTTCTAACTTTAGTTAGATTAATATTATTTAGATCTATGCTCAGCTTCATTTTAAATTAAATAAAGCAAATAAACGGAAATCTTAACTTAAGATTGTACAGGTAGCATATTAAATGCGTGGAATGGAGTTGGACTAGCCAGTGACCATTCTAGTGAAGTAGATCCTTGTGTTTCGTTTTCAAATTCTAGTGTAGAAGTAAAGAAAGCTGGAACAGCCCAAGGATTGTTAGCCACAACTGGTCCGTTCGCAAAAAGATCATATATGATATATCCAAATAAAGCTGTAGCTACTACAGATATTAGAGATCCGAAGCTAGATACTGCGTTTCATGCTGAAAAGGCATCAGGGTAATCCGGGATCCGTCTAGGCATACCAGCTAGACCTAGGAAATGCTGAGGGAAGAAAGTTAAATTCACCCCAACGAAAAGTGTCCAGAAATGAACTTTACCCAGGAATTCGTTGTATGTTTTACCTACTATTTTTGGGGCTCAGAAGTAGAATCCACCGAAGATAGCAAATACAGCCCCCATAGATAAAACATAATGGAAGTGTGCTACAACATAATATGTCACTATTTTAACTAGATCACATTGTATCTTTCTCCGTTAAATCCGTATAAAGATGTGAGTTCTAGGGTTGCGGCTGGTCTCGCGACCAGGATCGGACTATATCTTACGCTTAAGTTCGGCCTTTAACACGTAGGATAAAGGAAAAATAAGCGCTATCACGTGTAGTCTCTACGGTGTCTCAACTCAAAATATGAGAAAAGTTCCCACGGTATTGCCTTATATCTATTTAGGTTACTATGCTCTAATAGGCCAATATAAGGTTTCACCGTTAGCATAATAAGTTTAATTATACCGAAAGATTGCAAGTCTTTCATAGTGATATGACAACACGACACTGTTATGTTGTAGTTCAAAAGTGATGTCGTAGATTTGAAAGCGCTTTAGAGTCTTTCATAACGATAGCTAACTGGTAATATTTGTAACCTTGTAAAGGATGTTGTACAAGGTGTTTAACCACAGTTTCTACTCCTTTAATATTCGCAAGTTCAATAAAGTAAAAAGGATTTACACCTTTCTTTACTTGTACTTGAAGATGACCTTGACCTAAGAAATAAAGAATCGCTTGCATTAAGTAAAGATCATAAAGTTGACCAGTACTAAAACTGAATCCTAAAGATCCAGATCGGATCGCGAAACTACCTGTGGCCTCAATAAATCCTGATAATCAAGATTCAAAGTAACAGGGCAATGTACTGAAGAGTGGAGAAATAGTCAAACGAGTTGAGTATTTTCCAGCACGTTCTAACATATAGTCATCAATTGACATTCCTGATAACGCTTTAATTAAAAACGAAAGTTGAAGTGTAACCCGAGTAGTTAAAGGTGGAAACTGTGCAAATAAGGGCAGAATAGAATTACGGATAATATTAATATCGTTAATAGTTCATTGAACAAACTTATATCCAGCTTGAGTTCCGCTAGCCACAGTAAGAATATTAACTTGACCACCATATACACAGGCAATATGATCAAGCATATCCTTATTATAATTATTAAATTTAAGCTTTACAACTACCCGGTATTGAAGATATCTTTTGCCTAAATGGTTTACTTGAATAGAACCATCTCCGTCAATAAGACCTACAACAAAAGCAGCGAGACGATCAGCACTAAGCATAGTAGGTTTTAATAAACCAGTAGGTATAGCTGAAACAGACATAATTAAAATATTGTAGGTAGCAGGTGAACTAAAATTATCTAGACAAAACATTGATGAAATTGTATCGTGTAGAGCAACATCCAGTGAGGCATTAGCTAGAACTACTCCAGTTAACCCTCCGATAGTGAATAGAGCTATGAAACCTAATGCGAATATCATAGGTGTTGTATATCTGATACTTCCACCGTAGCATGTAGCTAACCAAGAGAAGATTTTAATTCCTGTTGGAACAGCTATTATCATTGTAGCCGCAGTAAAGTAGGCTCTTGTATCCACGTCTAATCCTACCGCAAACATGTGGTGAGATCAAACAATGAATCCTAGTATTCCGATTGAGAACATTGCATAAACCATACCAAGGTAACCAAATATAGGTTTACCAGAGAATGTTGAAACAATGTGACTTACCATTCCGAATCCAGGTATAATCAGAATATAAACTTCTGGGTGACCAAAGAACCCATTTCCTAAAACCCACAATTTTTACTCTCTTGAGGGTCCATGTACTACCAGTATCTCATATAGAGCTTAGTAGCCTTGTGTAATATAGGAAACCGACTGTACATTAAGCATCTTTTCAGACACCTACAAGTGACGCAGTCTGTAGCGATATTTTAGAATACCGACGGTCTTTGTACGAGTATACGTTGACCGTTTTCACTTGTATCGCCAATGAATATTTTGTTCATCCTTACGCCCGTCGGGGTAAGCATACGCAGAGGCTGTTTCTCTCTAAAAATTGCACAGCATGAAAATGTATGGACTAGGGTTATGGTATATAATATATATTCATTCTAATAGGTCTTTTTGTTTGTTATATTTTTTACACCTGCCTAATAGAACTTCACAACTTGTCTCTCCAAAGGGTATTGAGATTATTTTGAACCACACCCTTTATTCCCGGTTGGGACCTATACACTAAATTCTAGCATTGATGCTAGCCGCTTTGGCTTTGAGCAATGCTCGATATTCTGGTACCAGATGTTCTCCGTTAAGAATGGCTACATGTACTTCTCGCCAAATCCGGTAAGATTCGGCTTTTTTAGTAAGTAGTGAATGAGCATCAAAGTATTTGAATACACGTAACATTTTGCTAGCTCCATTAACAGTTAGTTCGTTCACTCTTACATGTGAATGTGGACGAACAGTACCACCGATAAGCGTTGTAATATGTGTTAGCACAGGTAGGTTAATATCTCCTAATTGTGCAATCATGAATCGGAATCGGTACGCTGTAGAGTTACCTAATAACGAGCAGTTGAAAGAACCTTCAGCGTCTGTAAGTCCTAAGAACCAAGAGTCTTGGAGAGTAGGAGTTACTGATGTTGGAATAAATTCTATTTTTAAACCTCTAGATCTAGCGTTATATGCAGTAAGGAAAATAGCAAAATTATTTCGGTTAAGCGGAAATACTAAGTTACCGTTGAAAAGTGCAAGTATTAGTTTGCTACTAGCTAAATCTTCTACGATGAAACGGCTAGTTCTTGGACCTTGTTTGATAACACGACCGAACCCTAGAGTTTGTTTAATATAAAGAAGAATTTGTAAATCAGCTGTTCCACTTGTAATAACGAAGATACTATTGCCACGACTGTTAACGGTAAAACTACCGTCACCTTCTGAAAAACCAACCAGCCATTCTAGGAATGATTGACTAGGTAATTTAACATCGGGAAAACGCTCTTTATATTGCGCGTTGAATGTACTGAAGTTAAAAGGCGAAACTGGCCGTAAAGCAGCTACTGGAATTGTGTATAGCATTGTTGTTGTTAAGAATAGGTGTTGGTAAAGTACAGGATCACCACCTCCAGCTGGGTCATAGAATGATGTATTAAAATGTCTATCTGTTAATAGCATAGTTATAGCCTATATCTTGGCCTACTGCCCTAGGGCCATGACTTTTGATAGTTTTGTTTACAAAAAGTCTCTAATAAATAGGTAGGCGCTCCTACACTCACGTGCAGGGTGGGACTGTATCTTATTATTGAATATTGTCAATCTCGGTCAGGTGCGTTCAATTAAACACCTTTCTTTTGTCGTTCATTTGAGACTTAAGTTCTAGAATCGCATCCTTGTAGTATCAGTGTGTATCCTGTTCGAAGTAAGAAAGTACTGTTCTTCAATCGTAGAAGTCATACCGCTTGCAGCTATAAAGTGGAAAACTCTCCAGGTACTGGGCTAGAATTAGGTTACTATGCACAGTTGATGTACGTATACGATACTGCGGATACTTACGTTCTGTTCTAATAGGGTTAACAGATACAGATAAAAACTCTGCGATTAAATTAAGAAAAGGCAACGTATCCAGACCATTTTTGGCTGTTCTAGCTGCACTGATTTCCAGTGAGCAACCCAACCTTGGTTGCTTAGAACTAAGACTAGTTCTAACTTGAAATGAGGCATCAGCGTCGATAAAGCCAGCTAATCAAGAGTTAGAGATTAAAGGCGAGGTATCCATAGGTAGTAAAGTAACCGGTTCCAAATTAGTTAAACTATCTTTATTATTTAGTCACGTAATCAAATCAGACAGTGCATGTCACTTAGGGCTACGCATATTTCCGTTTAATATGGAAATCATACGGAACAAACCTTTTCTATTATTGATTGTAAGGATATAGGCAGCGCTTTCTTTACGTTTACTTATAGACCCATGACCTATTACCTTTAGTAGCATAACAGCTAATGGGAAATCCTTGGCCGCAAAAACTATTTGGATTGATGCGTACATTAGTCTTCCTTTTTCATCTCGTGTTTTTTTTGGTACTATAATAGTACCATCTCCTTCTACTAGACCAGCTAAATAGTTATAAATATTAGATATGGACCTGATTTCAGCTTTATTTCCCTCGAGAGACAAAGCCGGTGTCAAATAACTTGGACGAGCTTTATTTCCCTGAAGAAATAAAGCAGAGGCGAGGGGACTCGTCAATAATTCTGGCGCGCAGTCTCTGAGGTTCCATTCGGGCATGTAGTCCTGAGTGTTACCGGCTGATTGTCTCAGTACATCTTCTGAGAGTTCCCAGCATACAGCCAGATTTAAAGCCGGCGCTAATTTAGGCTCACCGGCTAAAACAGGTAGTGATAATAATAGTAGTATAGCTGTTATGAAAAGTGCTCACACAAATAATGGTAATTTGTGTAAAGTCATCCCTGGGGCTCTCATATTAAGAACAGTAGTTATAAAGTTTATAGCACCTAAGATAGATGATATCCCAGATAGGTGTAAACTAAATATAGCTAAATCCACAGAGGCTCCGGAATGTGATTGTATTCCTGATAGGGGAGGGTAAACGGTCCACCCAGTCCCAGCCCCGTTTTCTACTAGTGAACTAACCAATAATAATACTAATGAAGGAGGTAGTAACCAGAAACTAATGTTATTTAGCCGAGGGAATGCCATATCGGGGGCACCGATTTGTACTGGTACAAGGTAGTTACCAAAACCTCCTACCATTGCTGGCATAACCATGAAGAAAATCATAACTATGGCGTGAGCTGTTATAATAACATTAAATAATTGGTTGTCTCCTTGTAAGTATTGTACACCCGGGGCTGATAACTCTAATCGGATAAGAACAGAAAAGGCTGTTCCAATCATACCAGAAAAGATGGCAAAGACTAGATACAGAGTACCTATATCTTTAGCATTTGTAGAAAACAACCAACGCGTCATACTGGGCCAAAGTATTCCCGCGACCACTCAATAAACTAGTACTTAAATTTATTTATATAAATTGTTTTAAATTAGTCTTATTAAAGAATTTAAGATTTAAAATTAGTAACGGAATAGAGGTGAGTCGAACACCTAAGGGCGCGAACCCAGACAATTAGCAATCGTCTTCTCTTACCAATGAACTATCCCATAAATTTAATTTAAACCTATTTAATTTCCATTGTTGCCTTTTAACCCCCTGAAGGGCCCCTGAAAGGACCCTTCTGCTTTATTCTAGATAGAATAAAGCTGTGGTGGAAGGACTGGAAGGACCCAGTTTAGGGTTAGCCCGAACGATTACAGTAACGCTACCGCAAAAACAAAAACAAAAAAGGGGTCCTTTTGCTTTATTCTATATAGAATAAAGCTGCTGCCCTAAAGGATGGATAGAAGCGTGGTTATCTTTTAAGGGTAACAAGGGAGGTATTTTGCAGGGTATCGAGGACAGGATATCTTTTATTCAACTGTAAAGGCAAATATGAAAACAAGTGGGTTCGAACCACTGACCTTCTCCTTAAAAGGGAGACACTCAAACCAGCCGAGTTCTGTTTCCTATTACAAATCTAATTGTTCTATAAATTAAATTAGTTTAGCTGCTTAAATTATTAGAGTTTATAAGCTGCATTATTCAACTTGAATTTTTATTACTTGTGGACAATTTTTTGTTTTTCTCCCCTGGACAGCTTTATTCTATATAGAATAAAGCAAAAGGAACCCTGGAAGGACCCCTTTTTTTTCTTACAGCTTTAGATTTAGTTTAAATAAATAAATAGGCTCAGTTAAGTACGAGTAAAATATTGCTTTCTCTTTATTCTCCCTACATCGTTCCTTTAAGGCTAAGGTTATTTGATTAAATAGATCAGAAGTAGGGGCTATGAACTCAGGGCTTTTGTTATAATGATTTAGCAGCTAGAATCCTTTAATTTAGCTGAAGTAAGTACAGGAACTAAAGGGGAAGTGTTAGCAAAACTAAAACCAAATTAATCTCCCTGTAAACCTTTTCTAATATTTAAATATATTTTTAATTAATATCACTGAGTCGACCAGACTCGAACTGGTATAATCCATTACCAAAAAATGGTGTTTTCCCAAATTAAACTACAACTCATAATTTTCCCCTTATATTTTTTTTATGCTCTTTTAAACATATCAGCCTAAAGTACTACTTTTATTGCACGTCGTAATGTAACGAACAAATAGAGGGAGGGGACAGTCAATAACTTCATTAATTTTAGCTTAAAGTTTAAAACGGAAAATGTACTGACCTTTACAGTGATTTTTTGTTTTTTTTTGTTTTTTTTTGTTTGTTTAAACTGGAGAAAACAAGGGGTTATAGCTCAGGGGCAGCTGCATTAATAATTAGCAGCTTATTAGTTTTAGAGAGCTAATATTTAGTGGATTTTTATTTTAGTTCACCTTGGATTAACAGGGAGTTTAGTTTTGTTAGATCTAGTAATTTAACTATCCAGCCCATCCACCCTGTCCACCCTCCCTATCCTTTGCTGCTCCTTTGCTGCTCCTTTGCTGCTCCTTTGCGGCTCCTTTGCTGCATTATTACTTTTTCCTTTATTATCTAAATTGGTGGCTCCTTTGTCCTTTATCATTTATCCTAGCTTAAATTTTTAGAATACCCAGGCCGGTCTTTCCCCTTTAACTTAAATTTTTCTATTGCCCAGCCCTTTAACTTTAAAAGAAAGCAGGTATTGCTTGTAATATAAGAAGGTGGTAGGAGGCTGGTAGGGAGGGGGAAAGGCTAAGGCTCTTTAACTATACTTAGGTTATATCTTTTTATTTGCGCGAGCGATTGTTTTTTTAGACAGAGTTCAGATACTAAGAGTTCATATTTTTCTACCTTCAAAGGTCTAATATTTCTGTTAGTTTTGTCATATATCGAAATCCGGGGACGATCCGAAGATACTTTTTTACAAGAAAAGCGTTTTACCGATTAAACTATTCCGACATCTACTGAATAATACAAGGGAAAAGTTGGACCTAGTAATTAAATACATATGCCGTAGGGATTAAAAGATGGACAGCCACAGGACCAGCTCCCCTAAAGGAATTTAAAGGAATTTAAAGGAATTTAAAGGAATTTAAAGGAATTTAAAGGAGGCAGGGATAAACCTTTTTTTAACTTTTCCCATATCTTGCCCTACGGTACTTTTAGTTGTTTTATTTCTTTTTACTTAGTTGTGATGGTAAATTTTTAACCCCTACCAGATTCGAACTGGCATTGACCACGTGAAGAGCGGTTGTACTACCATTGTACTAAGGGGTCAACTAAAAACAACAACTCTTTGCCCGAGCGAAAAAACAAA